>ERZ773234.120-NODE-120-length-24593-cov-4.051104_pt1 | contig 24593 bp, 32 predicted proteins | sample MGYA00580523_ERZ773234 | MGnify/ENA primary metagenome ERZ773234 (study PRJEB29015, sample SAMEA2738167) | human oral metagenome | biome: human oral; feature: human-associated habitat; material: saliva | place: China | collected 2262 ...
CTGCCTTTTACGCCCACCTACGCCAAGCCAAAGTCCAAATCATCGACTCTCTTCCCCAGCTCGGTGGTCAACCAGCCATCCTCTATCCTGAAAAGCAAATCCTTGATGTGCCAGGTTTCTCAAACCTTACTGGAGAAGAGTTGACCAATCGCTTGATTGAGCAGCTAAACGGATTTGAAACACCTGTTCACCTCAACGAAACCGTTCTTGAGATCGAGAAACGAGATCAAGGATTTACCATCACCACCAACAAAGGAAGCCACCTGACTAAAACAGTCATCATTGCTATGGGTGGTGGTGCCTTTAAACCACGACCGCTTGAATTAGAGGGTGTTGAGAACTATGAAAACATCCACTACCACGTTTCCAACATTCAGCAATACGCAGGCAAGAAGGTGACCATACTTGGTGGCGGGGATTCAGCAGTGGACTGGGCTCTGGCTTTTGAAAAAATTGCGCCAACCACTCTCGTTCACCGTCGAGATAACTTCCGCGCCTTAGAGCACAGTGTGCAAGCCCTGCAAGAATCATCTGTAACTATCAAGACACCGTTCGTTCCTAGCCAACTCCTTGGAGATGGAAAAATACTCGATAAACTGGAAATCACAAAAGTTAAATCAGATGAAACTGAAACTATTGAGGTAGACCACCTCTTTGTCAACTATGGTTTCAAATCATCTGTCGGCAATCTTAAAAATTGGGGTCTGGACCTCAACCGTCACAAAATTATCGTCAACAGCAAGCAAGAATCCAGCCAAGAGGGGATTTACGCCATTGGGGACTGTTGCTACTATGATGGTAAGATTGACTTGATCGCTACAGGACTGGGTGAAGCTCCAACAGCTGTTAACAATGCCATTAACTACATCGACCCAGACCAAAAAGTACAACCAAAACACTCAACAAGTTTATAAGAAAAACAACCACGGATAGAATAATCCGTGGTTTTATAGTTCATCTGCTTTTAAAAATACCTTTACATTGCTTTACTATATCTTACAATACCTTATGAAATAGCTATAATTTGAGCTTTTAAATAAATGTTTTTACATCATTTTACAGAGATTTACGACATTTCTGCCCCTTTTTTGCCCCTTATAAAACAAAAAGCCCGCAAGCATAAGCCTGCGGGTCATTAAGAAGAAAAATAGAATCTCCTTTCTTTATTTAAAATTTATTTTGTAGTGATCAAGCCGTCTGGCTCAACAGTAAATTCTGGCTTGTCTGCCATAGATCCATCTGGTTTGAGGTAGTACCAGCCGTTACCATATTTAACGAATTGATTGGATTTCATATCTCCATCCTTCTCGTCAAGATAGTACCAGGTCTCACGGTATTTCACCCAACCTTTAGCCATTCGGCCATCTGATTTGAAGTAGTACCAGTGGTTATTGATGTACATCCAGCCAGTAACCATTGCACCACGTTTATCAAGATAGAACCAGTCTTTACCATCATTAAACCAACGATTGATTAGGCAATAGCCACGATTATCAAATCGGAACCACTCCCCATTGATTTTCTTCCAGCGGTCTGTCGGATAAGAACCATCTGACTCCTCCCACCACCAGCCAGTTTCATTACGTTTCCAGCTAGCTTCAGACAGACCACCTTCAATATCTTTCTTGAATTGATCGCGGCTGATACCCCATTTGGCTAAATATGGATAAGGGTCAACGTGGTCTGAGTGGTTGTTTGGTTGGTTGTTAGTGCAATACTGATGCGTTTTGATGCCTGCAAGGCTATCAGAGTCAAGCGTTTTCGGCAAACCAGCTTCGTCTGCAAGATTTCGCAAAAGTTCAATATAGAGCTTGTAATCACGCATGAACTCTTCTTGAGTTTCATGGCTTTCAATCAATTCAACTGCTGCATATGTTTCGGCGTTCCAACCGCCGCCTACGTCCCAACTTCCATTATTGACAGGCCCGACCTGCATCACACGACCATTTCCGACAACGTGTGAGAAGAATCCAAGTTCAGGATCTTTTCTCCAGTGATAATCTGCCTCATTTTGAGCAGTTGAGTTGCGGTTCCCTGTTGAGTGTGCATGAACTTGTCGGTAAGGTTGTACACCAACCTGTGGCAGGTCGGTTCTTAGTCTACTTGTATCAATATCCATTGCTATTCCCCTTTCCACGCATCATTCATCTGCTTGACAGCTGACTCGACAAATGTGTCTAAGTCCTTGTCAGTCATGCTGATGTTGTATTTGGTCAGCTCAGCACGAATTTTAGTGCGGGCTTGCTCCAGCTTTTCTTGGCCTTTATAGCCTGTTTCAGCTGCGACCTGTTCAACGGCATTGACCGCATTTTTGGCCAAGATTTCAACAATTTTGATAGTCTTCTCTCCGCCTTTTTGAACAAGATAGTCTTTGACTGCTTTGACGATACTGCCTGTCGCTACTGCTACAAATCCTGTAACAAAAGCAATAATAATTTCGTTAATCTGTTGCATTTATATTTTCCTCCACAATTTCCAATGCTAGAAATTTTTCATACATTACCTTGATGGCTCCATTTCCACCAAGTTCGACATAACTTTCATAAAGACGAGACAACTCCTCAATCTCATGCTGATTGGTATTGCCTCGTCTAATTGCTTTTTTTAGGTTTTCTTGTAATCGAAAACGTTGTAATCTTTGAAGACCTTTTCCAATAACACTCAATCCTTTGCTATTATCTTTGCCAATGTTCTCAACATTTGAGACTGTCTTTTCAATAGCACTAATTTTGTCAGATAAGAGACTGATTTGCTTATCAGTCTCTTTCGTGTTCTGCGTGCTTTTGAAAGAGAAATAGCTAGGAATGATTACGATTAGAATCGGACTCAATTTATCCAGAAGTGCTAGTAATTCCAATCAGACCACTTCCTATCTACTGTGCAGAAACTCTGGTAGTTTCAAGATCACTTCCATTCTTTTGGCCATCCCACTTCCAGATTGCAAGAAGGCCATTTTGAGATGGTCCGCCTTCAAGTTGTTTGAGAGATTCACCTTTGTAAGTAAAAGCCTGATTTGTCTGAATCAAGACACGCTTGCCTTCGCCGTTCAATTCGACATACTCAGAATCTTCAATCACAAACATATCACCTGGTTGATAGACCTTGCCTTCCTCAACAAGTGGGAAGAGTTCGACAAGTTCCTTGTAGGTTGTACCGTAGGCGATTTTTTCCCCCATGATAGAGTCTTGAGCCATGACACGCACTACTTTATCGATTTTATTTGCAAGAGCAGAAAGTCTGTCCTGCTCGCTCTTATTCTGCGCAATCTGCTGCTCAGCTTGTTCAAGTTTATTCTGCGCCTGCACAATCGCAGAGCTTGGGTCCAATTCAGACTTGAGAACATCCAGTACCGCTTGAATCAAGACGTCTTCTGCTTCATTTGTACGATCCCCAGGAAATGAACGTGAATTAGTGCTGTAGCGACTACCTTCTGATAATTGAATTTCTACCACCGTCTCAACATTCGAACCAGAAATTCTTAAGTACGGTTTTGTTGATAGATTATAACCATTGATTGCCATGTCTATTCTCCTTCTGCTGGTTTAGTTTCTTCATCAAGCAGAGCTTCCAGCTCCTCAACTCGTGCTTGAAGTCGTTGATTTTCAGCCCTTTGCTCATTTAACTGAATACTCAAGAGATTACTTGTAATCATCGAATTTGTTGAGGCTGTTGACATTTCACTAATTGTCATTTGTAAGGCTTGGTTAAGCTGTTCTGCGTTCATTTTCTAAGTTCTCCAATCTGTGTGTTAATGTTTTGTTTTCAAGAGCGAGCTCCTGAATAGCTTTGAGTGCGATATTGGTCAATCTGAGATTATCCAGGTTCAGCGTGTCACCGTTCTCGTAGACGAGTGTAGGATCTACCGCTTGAACCTCTTGGGCAATCAAACCAATCTTCGTGTGTGCTTGTTGTTGTCTGTCCTCTTGCTTCTTCCAATCGTATTCCTTAAATTGGAATTGATGGATATAATCAAGAGCCTTGTGCTTGCAGTCAACGATATTTTCCTTCAGACGTCGGTCTGAAAAATGCTGATTAACAACTGACCACAAGCTGTATGCTTTACCGTTATAACTATAGTAAATATCATTTCCTGAACCACCAAAATCCATAGAAACAGATGAATTCCAATAGCCAATAGTTGCTGTGCTTGACCCATCGATAGACCCTTTGCCGGTCTTAAACCAGCCAATTCCGTTCGCTTTGATGTATCCCTCTACTGTTAATAGGAAGTCATCACTTCTGCTTGCGTAACCGCCAGTAGTAAAATCCGAGTCCTTGTAAATGAAAAGGCCGTAAGGGACATTCTCGCCACGACCATAAGAACCAATGAACTGGACACCCAACCCATCTTTGGCATTATAGTCTCGTGGTACGTTAATCTGTAAACCACCATTCACTGTATCAAACGAACCGTAAGAACCTAGTTGGATTTTAGTGTGGCCCGTTAATGTTCCACCGTAAATATTTGTACCTCGGATAGTCCCACCATAAATCCTATCACCGCTTAAAATACCTGAGCGAACCTGACTTGCATCAATCGCAACGCTCTGAACTCGGTTGATAAATGCTTGCTTAGCAAATAGCTGATTCAAATAAGCTTCATTTGCGACAAGCTTATTGAAAAATGCCTGGTCAACTTTCAATTTTTCAGCCGTGACTGCTTCTGCATCTAAAACGACTGTAGTCACTGAACCAGCTTCAAAATTTGCCGTTTTCAGCTTATCAACCATAGCCGACTTGATGACTGCTTTATCAATTTGGGTTTCACCTGTGATATGAGTCAACTTACCAACAAATCGATTATGTCCGTTAGCACCAAGATTGATGCCTGAAATCAAATCACCTGCGTTATTGATATTTTGAACAGACCATGAGCCAGCCAATTGACTTTGAACCGAGCGAACGGCTTCCTCTGTGTCTTCGGGAGCTTCTTTGTAGTCCGTCGCGACAGAACCTCTTTCGAGTTGAACATCTGTAACATAGAGATCGATAGTCTTCCCTTTTTCTCCGTAGAGCATCAGATTCATATTTTCAACATCATCTGACAGAGTAAACGTAAATGTAAAGCGCTTGTACTTAGATGTTATTTGCGGACTTGGGATATTTTGCCACTCCTGACCAATGGTGTTCTTGTTTTTGATGTAGTGCAAAGCGACTCTCAAGCCACTGTTACTATCACCACCATCTTTTGAAACAAGAAGAGATACACTCACTTTCTCACCTCGGACGCCGTCAAATGCAAAAGATTGCCGAATACCAAAAAAGTTAGCAACATCTTGAGATTCGTGATAGAAGTGTAGTCCTGGGCGATTTCGATTATTAGGATTTTGAGAGTGTTGATAGTTGAAATTCAAACCAAAATCAACAGATTGATATTCAAGCCAGTTTTTCGAACCGTTCTTAAATTGACCATTCCTGATATAATTTCGGCCACCTTTTAAAGCCTTTGACACCTCAACCTGAAATAGCTGATTTGTTAAGGCCATACGAGCGACATTGTTAGCAATTCCATTATCAGTATTGCCCAAAATTCGCTCATAGAGCTGGCTTGTCTCTCTGACTCTCTGGAAGTCTATCTGATTAGCCTTACCAGCAATCAATGAAGTGATATCTGCAAATCTGCCATCTACTGCTGTTTTGTAGTTAGCAATCTGAGTGGCAATCGATCCATTTTGTGGATTCGTGATAGCTTCGAACTTGCGTTCAATACCTCTCACATCTTCCTGATAGCTCGCCTTCCCAACAAAATCACGAGCAACAAGCTCACGAACAGCCGTCGCTTGCTTAGCGCTCTCTTCTCGAGTGTATCTTCTCAAGGCTTCCTGTCTCTGGCCGTCTTGGCCGACATAGTTTTCGACAGTTGACAGCTTAGCAGATAGGCCATCGGCGGTTTTCTGAAATTCAGACTTGGCGACGACAAGATCCGTCTTGCCATCTTCAGGAGCAGGACCTGCATCTATACGAGTAGAGCTCCTTGTTAGCTCGACTTTACGAAATGCCACATGGCCAATCTCGTTATAGCCCAGAATAATTCGCCAGAAATCAAAATTATCAGGCTTGGTCAGCGCTGGGATAGTAACTTGATAAGTCTGCCAGCTAGACGTGAGATTGAAATTGCCAGGCATGATTTCAGGATTTCCAGGCACCGTTCGATTGGCTCTTAATGACAACCAGACGTTTGGAGAACCAGAGTAGCAAATTCCTTGAAATGAGAGGGTGTAGGTTTCGCCAATCTCCAACTCAAGGAGAGCTGTCGAATTCTTTTCAGATGCTTGACTTCCTTCTTTTGAGAAAATCTGCATTTGTTTCCAAATTTTCGTCGTCCCCTTGACGTTGTATTCACCATTGATAATTTTCCAATCAATAGGACTATTATCTCCTTGATGATACCTCCAAAGCCCTCTTGAGAAATCGTAGTCTTCAGCATAATTCCGCCCGCCGACCTTCATTTTTGCAAATGTCTGAGTCAACCCATCAATGTCCTGTTTAACCTCTGATTTCGTCGCAAATCCGTTCATCTGGCCAGTCATGCGACTAAGAGCCTCTGTGGTCGTTCTGCGATATTCTGAAGCTTGATTGACCTCACTTGTGACTGTCCGTTTCAGAGTATCCAAATCACCCGACAAAGCCGATTGAGCGCTCGTAGCTTGTCTCTTAAATTCTTCAAGTTTTGCAATCGAATCCAACCCAATACGCTTCGCTTCCTGAGCAAGTAGGGTACTTGCGCCAGCGTTTCTCAAGGCTTCTTCAGCCCTGCGTTTTGCTTCTTGTAGAGGGCCATTGTTAAAACTGCTAAAGCGCTGGTCGATAGTGTCAGAGAGTTCTCTTTTAACTTCTTCAGCTTTGGCCTTGGCTAGTTCGACCTGAGCACTAAAATCTTTTTTGATTTTTGCGACCTTTTGGTCAAAACCTTTGTCTGCTTCTTCGATTTGGTTTTGGATTTGAGCCTCAAATTCGTCGAATTGCACAATCTTCTTCGTGATCGTTCCTGCATACGAATACTGAGCATCATTTCCAGACTTACTGTCTGCGCTGATACGACCACGAAGCCCACCCTTAAACGTGAATGACTGACTCAATACGGGCGGTTTGAAGGCTTCGCCGGTGTTGGTCTTGATAGTCACCCATTCACCCACGTTAAGTAAGAGGTGCCCCTGGTAATTCAAATTAAATGGATAATAGCGAATATCCTTGATTTTGTGATAGAGATTATCCAGAATCGCTTGAGACATGAACAAATTATCCAATTCTAACGAGCGACCAGTGCGCATTCCGACCGTAAGTAGCTCTTTATCTTTCTTACAAGTTATCCCTGCAATCTGATACTCGACTTCGCTTTTGGTCAATCCGTGCATAAAGTAGCTGTCTGCTGTGATCGTGATACCTGAGTCAGTCAACTCCTTGATTTCAAGTTTTCCTTCTCGATTGAAAAAACAAGACATCCCGAGCATTTGAGAGGCTAGACTCAAAACGTCTCTGAATGTCATTTTCTTTTCTTTCGGGATGCTTTCGATTCGGTAATTCATGGATGTAATATCCATGTTTTCATTCGCTAGTGTGATACCCGTTTTTAGACAAATCTCTTTGATGACATGCCTGATTTCTGCTGGATAAGTCAAATCTGTGACATGTTCACGATTGAGTTTGAACATCCCGTCCATAAGATCAAGCTTAGTCGTTTTACGGTTACGGTCAATCTCAATATCATTTATGAAGTATTCACCCATTTTGACCCATTCATAGGTTCCGTCTACCAAAAGTCCGATTTCAGGATAAATCTTGTCTAGTTTATTGAAAGTGGTAATGATGCTTGTAAAGACGATTTTAGCACTGCCTGCGCATGTTCCGCCGGGCTTATAAGTGTCACCCTTGATATAGCCATAATCAAAACTAGCCTCTTTGATATCACTTGACTGATAATGTCCTACTCTGATAGCAAGAGTACGGTTTTTAGCGAACATCGCTTCATCAAATTTCTTTCGTCTGAATATATCCATGTTCTACCTACCTTTCTACCAGATTAAATTTAGCGCCTGACCAGGGCTTGAACTTCTCGGTAAACGAATAACTTGGAGCCGTTCTATCTCCAACATAGAAAGTCCCTGTTGTTTGACCTCTTACCGGGTCGGGATAAGAAACTTCAAAAAAGACCGCTGAGACGGCATTTAAAAGCTGACTCATTTCATCTTGAGTCAGCATGCCCCATTCGCAATCTAATTTTCGTTTAGTCGTGATACGATCACGAACCATGTCTCCGTTAGCGTTTCGACCAGTCTCTCCGTCGATGTCTTGAATACCGACTTGAAAAGATTTGGGAGGCTTAACAGCCACCCCATTGATAATTAAGCGTGCCATTTTACCTCCCCTTTAAATGTTAAGCAAGACTTGTCCTGCACGTTCTTGTTCTTTGTTGATTTCTTGGATGGCCACACGACCGAACTCGTGACCGCCGATCATGATAACGATGTCACCACTACCGCTGAAGCCTCCGGATTGTGGCAAGCCACCGCCCAAGGCATTGACTACCGCACCACCTACGATGCGACCCATAGTCTGCAAGAATCCAGTGTTTTCAAGAGGCATAACGACCTCTTTACCAGCTTCACCAATCATGGCCACTGTCGGACTATCGACAATACCGCCACGAGCCAAACGAGGTAGACTTACGTATCCAACACTACCGACCCATCCTAGCCCTGGAAGACCTCTGACAGTATCCAAAACTCCGTTAATCATACTAATAAAACCATTGACTACATTTTCAATCGTGCCAAGAACTGCATTGACCGCACTTCTGAATGCGCCACCTACTGCATCACCGACCATTTGACCAGCGTTTACGAAGATGCTTTGAACCGTATCCCAAACTCCCGAAAAGAAGCTACCGATTGAGCTGAAAGCATTCTTGACAGCATCGAAAGCACTTCTAAAGATATTGCCGAACCACGTAACAACGTTAGCAAGTGCAGTCGTCACATCGTTCCAGCGTTCGCCAAACCAAGTGCCGATTGAAGAGAATATGTTTGTCAGTGCATTCCAAGCTTTCTGGAACATATTCCCGATCCAAATTGCAACATTCGCCAAAGCTACCGTGATATCAATCCAACGTTCTGCGAACCATTCGCCAATCGGTGTGAAGATAGCCACGATCCCATCCCAAATTCCTTGGAAGATTGCCACAATTGTGTCCCAGATAACTTTCAAGACTGCTACTGTCAAATCTAACAAGGCTGTGAGAAGCGTTGATAGGATGTTCATGATAGCATCGCCCGTTTCGGTGAAGTCATCAAAAATCTTACTCATATCACTCGTAAGAATACCAGTGATGATATCAAATACACCTTTAAGAAAGTCCGCTATACCTCCAAATATATCAGCAACCGTATTAAATAAGACGCGGAAGACTTCTCCAATGTATTCAAGAGTTGGAGCTAGAACTCTCGTCAGTTCCTCGACGATAAAACCAATTACTGGTGCAACGTAGGCAGTGATGACTTGTGACATTTCTTGAAAACTTGCGACCATCTCCAAAATCTTTTGAATAAATGGAGAAATATGTTTGCCAATTGTGTCTGAGAAACCTTGACCAAGCTTCTCTATAACGGGTTGGATGTGATTGTTCCGCCCGTTTACAAACAAGCCAATAATGCCTGATATAGCTTTCGTTGATGATTCAATCGATGGACGAATGTAATTATCATACACACGACTGATTGAATCTGACAGGTCATTGATTGCTTTTTCTGCGCTCTCGAAAATAGGAGCAATTGCAGACAATGCATTTGAAAAAGCCTCAGCAACGCCAGGCATATTATCTGTGATAATTCCCTCGATACCTTGTAGTAGGTCACCGCCGAGTTTAAAGCCAATCTCCACGATGCTAGCTTGAATAGCTAAAATAGCAGACACAATCGAACTTCCAATACGAACAGCACCTGTCGATGTTATGACGTCATAGAAGCCATTTGCAAACTCCTGAGCAATGTTTCCAGCCGACGCAAACATTATTCCCGTATTCTCAAATTGAGCCACTAGAGAGCGAATAATGCGCTCTTTTTGGCGCCCCAGACCGTTTGCTATGCTTTCGGCAAGAAAGACACCAATGCCAACTCCGACCGTGCCGATAGAACCTGCAATCTGCCCTAGCGCATAAGCGATTTTCTCAGTCATGCCATTAAAGGCATTGACTACTCGTGGATCGGTTGCAATTTCTTCAAGCGTGGTCTTGATTTGACCAAGACCAATCTTAATACGTTCTAGACCTTCAGCTCTGAATGCAGCAGTGAAGCCTTTGCTAAAGAGGTCTGTTAGACCTTTTAGCTTATCTCCAAGACCATCAAAAATGCTCTTGAACTGGTTATCCATGTCAGTAAGTGCGACTTCTGGCAAGATATCCTTGAAAGGTCCGCTTCCGCCTTTACCTTTCTTACCTTTGCCTTTACCACCGCCACCTGAACCACCTGAACCACCGTCGTCTGAATCATCTTTCTTGTTCAAGAGCGTGATTTCATCGAAACCGGCTAACCCGAGCAATTCTTTGACTGCTTTCTTCGCATTCTTGGCTGAATCTCCAAGGTTGTCAGCTAGTCCACCTGAAGCATCGTCTGCATCACCCATGGCATCCGCGAGGTCGCCTGCGCCACTTGCTGCATCTTGTAAGGCTCCGTTCATGTCGCCAACTGCGCCAGCCACACCGTCATTAACAGTAGCTTTCTTGTTAAACATTAAAGCGATAAACTCAGCGAGTTTAGCAGTCACGTTCTTCAAGACCATAGCGAACGAGTTCAAGACTGGCATGACTGCGTTGATAATCGGTAAGAAGGCATTACCTACGTTCAAAGCAGCATCCTTCAATAGCGATTTAAACAAGCTAATACGCCCATTGACCGACTGTGACAAGGTCGTGCCATACTTAGCCGTCGCTTGCTCCAGGATAGCCATGAGGCGAATTTGCTGTTGCGTTTGGTAATCTAGCTGATCCCAGCTTTGTCCATTCGCAAAGCGTTTAAACGCTTCTGTAGATTGGATCATCGCCACATTGACGTTGATTCCTAAATCTTCAATTGCTTCGGTGTTTCCTAGCAAACCTGAGCGAATACGCTCCATTACGTCTGTAATGCTACGACCTGAACCCTCTGCTACAACTGCAGATGTCTGAAGCATCTTAGCAGTGTATGCGCTCAACTTGTTTGAATCTTTGATAAAGCCAGAAAATAGGTTTGAATACACCGCCCCGTATTTCGTCGCTTCACCAACACCCATGTTCATAGCGTTTGCGTTATCGTTGACCCATTTTAAGAATGTCTGTGAGCTCTCGCCCATTTGACGCTTAATTTGGTTAATTGATGCTGCGACTTCAAGAGCCATCTGAGTTGAGTACATGCCGACATCAAGCATTTTCTTACCAAGATAGGCAAATCCAGCGAATTTGGCTAGTTTACCAAAAACACCTAGCATAGATCCAGACTGCGCTTTGATTTTGTTGGTTGAGGCTTGCACTTTGTTAGAGGCATCTTTAACCTTATTCTCGACTTCTTTCATCTTGTTCTTAAAAGGTGCGATTTCAGCGTCAATCATAACCTTGAGCTCGTCAAGAGTAACTCCCATTTATTCTCCTTTCATCTTCAATTTTCGATTATGACTTTCAGCAAACATCCGCATGCGTTCCTTGTGCAATCTCAACTCTTGATCCAATCTTGCTTGTTCGACCTGCTCTCTTTCTTTCTCGAAAAGTTCAGGAGCATAGTCCCATACTTCAAGCGGTTTGGCATCTTTTGAAAGCAACATAGACACATTGTTCGCAATCATCTGCGAAAGTCTGTAAGATTCAATGATTTTTTCTTTTTGCTTTTGAATCGTGATACGATTATAGCTTTCAATCATATCTCTGATTTCAAGTACCGTTAAATCCCAAAAATCGAGAGGCTTGCCCCCAATGTCCAAAAACATCGGGTATAACCTCTCGACCATTTCTTTTACTGATGTAACCGTAGTTTGTTCTACTCGACTACTTCCATTTTGGTTTTGGATTTCTTGGGAGTTTTCTTGCTTGCTTTCTCCCGTGGCATAAAACCCGATACTTGAAGCATCGGCAAGATGACGTCTGCCATGAATGCTGCTTGATCTCCACCATTGTCAACGTAGTCATCGTATAGGTCAGATACATCTTCAAATGAGAGTCCATGCTCGAACTTTTGAAGTGCTCCATGGGTCAGTAGCAACATGACTTTTAGAGGAGGCAAAGCAAAGGCTTCACCTTCAGCAGGCATGAACACCTTGAGCAAGTTTGCTCCGATTTTTTCTTCAACTTTTGTCGCTTGCAAAGACGTGAGGCGGAGTTTTAACTCCTTATCCTCACTAACTTTCCAAATCACGTATGGTAAAGCCATCTATTAACCTCCAATTCCGTCTGTGAATACAAGTTCAGACTGTAATGCAATCTTGAGCGTGAATTCGATAACAGAGTTCACTCCGCCGCCGCCCAATTTAACGGATACTTGGCCTTCAAAATTGACCTTAGTACCGTCTGGGTAGGCTTGCTCGAAGAAGAGTTTCTTCTTGTCGTCTGCTGCCTTACGTAAAACACGGTAAGGCGAAGTTGTGCTTGTGTTATCATAAGCAAATTTGTACTCAAGTTCTCCAGCGTCACCAATACCAAATTCATATTTTTTAACCTTGTCTTCCAAAGTTGTATTTTCAACTTTTTCAGGTTCAATACCAAACTCAGGGACTTCTTTCAAGCCTGCAAGCTTGGTATAGCTTCCTTTTGTTTCGCTAAATGATAGCGTGATTCCGTTTGCTAACATATTTTAATTCTCCATTCTATATTGATAAACCAATTGTGAATTTAGGTCCACGATTCCTTCAAAACGCATCAATTTGTGACGCAAATGCGATGGATCAGGCACGTCCTGGCAATCTGTTCTTCGCAATCCTAAAGATGCGAAGATTTCATTGATTTTGACCGCTAAATCGCTTGTGCTATCTTTGTCGAAGATATCCACCTTATAACGGATATGCGACTTCTTCTCTTGGTCGTCGAACCATTCACCCGGTTTATTTTGTTCTTCCAAAAAAATGACGACTGGAACATTCTCCCAGTCGCTTGGATAAGTATCGGTCACATTATCTGCGACCTTTTGCAATTCTTTGTAAATTACAGGCTTAATATTAATCATTTTATCTGTTCTCTTATCTTTCTACTAACGTATTTTGAGATATTACTCGACACACGGTCATGGTTATCTTTCAAAGCTGGATACAAGTAAGGTTGCGCAGGCTGACCATACATCTTGTAAAACTCACCTCTTTTCGCAAAGTGGTAAGGTCCTACATTGATTTGGTCTTCGTGCACGTACCAAGGGCTGGAGCGATAAGACACACTCACTTCTGGCGATATGCCAGAATGGTTCTCTTGCCCTTTTGGACCCGTTCCTAGTTCGACATAGGCGCCATGGTCTGAGTTTGTGAAGACCTCTCCCGATATCTTGTTGCCGTTTACTTTTAATCGCACCCTAATGCTATTTCTCAATTCACCCTCATTCGCAGGCGCCCTGAGTTTCGCTTCAGCTTGTACGACTGTTTTAGCAGCATGCAAGACCGCTTGTCCTACTATCTCGTTACTCTTTGCACCGTATAACTTACGGCATTTAGCGATTAAGCTATCTGCTCCGAGTAAACCTGACACGTTCCAACTCCAATACTTGATGACGACTGTACACTTTCTTCGAGATAACCCGATGCGTGACTTCTGTCTTGCTATCGATACAGACGCCGTCTTTCACGTTGATGTCTGCACTCTTGCTCGCATTCGCATTCAGGATATCGTTGACTCGGTCACCATAAATCTCAGATTGTAGCTTGCTTGTCGCTGGCCACAATTCAAGTCCTACTTCTTCAACCTCATCCGCATATCCTTCTTTAGCAACACCCTCATTCGTCGCGGTTTTCTTGAACCGCTTGAGATTGTAAAGCTTCAGTCTACTCTTTTTCAAAAACATGACCTGCCACCCTCGCTAATCGATGCATCCGAATACGCTGTAAAAGGCCCGTAGACAAGCCTGACTCTGCATAGGTGACAGAGATACCACCTTCGCTTCTAGATTGCTCCCCTTCGCTTCCTGAGCGGTTGTAGAGCTCGATTACAAGTTCAGGAACAAGTCTGTCGAGTGCTGGCGTCAACTTGTCTCGGTTTGTTTCAGATAAAATGATGTTTTCGGCCCGTAAAAGTAAAGACGAGAGGATTGTTTCGTCACTCTCGCCCGTTAATTGTTTTAGTTTTTCAAGTTCCATAAGACCTCCTAGTCAAAAGGAGTCGTCTCGTCTCCTTGGATTTCGGTTTCGTCAATGATCTCGACAACGTCTGTGATATCGACTGAGAACTCGCTCTTGAGATTGTGCGACAATTCGTTGAATCGCTCGTCTGTCATCTCAAAGACTTCGTTCTCTTGCCGTCTCACTTTCGCTTGCCAGTCATTGAAGGCTTGCTTAACTCTGACTTTCATAGGTCAGACCTTATTTCTTGATTTTCCAGTTAGCTGAGTCAGAGTCTGGTGCGTTGGTTGAGCTGGTGATGTCTTTGATAGCAACATAGACTTTGTCTTCATACGTTACTGTGTCGCCTTCTTTGTAGGCTGCTCCAGACTTCCATGCTTTCGCACGGTTCACTGTCTTGCCTTGTGCTGATTTTTTAGCAGCAGGCTTAGTATCTGCAATTGTGATGATGTACTTTTGGAAATGTTCAAGAACATAGGCTCCAGTGTAGAGCAATTGCTCGACTAATTCACCAAAACGACCAGGTACATTGTTATTGTACTTAGTATTGTCAATTTGGACTGGCGATGTCACAACACCAGGAGCAGCTGCAAGGGCGTTTACATTTGGCAAGAATTTAGAAGGTACTTTGTAGACTATGTAGTCGTCCAATTCACCAACATATCCTTTGCCAAGGACTTTTTTATCGGCATCGCCTTGTGGCAAGCGTACGATTTCAGATTTGATAGCTTTATAGAAGCTCGGTGTGACAAAGAGCAAACGTTCTTTAGTGATTCCGAGTTCATCCAATTTTTCAGAAACATCAAGAACTGCATTATAAGCGTTGTTTGCGCCTGCTGTTTTCCCCATAACCACATTGTCGCTTACGTTTCCAAGCGCTGCACCAAAACGTAGTTCATCAAGGTATGGAGCTACTACTTTAGCAGCTTGACGAGCAATCACATATTCAATGTTTACTTGACCGTTTGAGTCGCGTTCATCCAACTGGTCGACGAAACGGCCCCAGTATTTTTCTTCATCAAGAGTGTATACCTTTTCTTCTGTTTCAACATTGTCAAATTGATTCTCTTGGTTACGTTTGTAGTCTTTCAACTCAGTTGTGTCACCGGTTGCAACAGTGAACGAGCGACCATTTAGAGTCACTGCTTCGCTTGGTGTCAAAAGTGGTGTTGCGTATGAATTTACTGCAAGAACATCCTCAATAATTCCAAGGTGTCTCTTGCGTGATTCTGCTGTGTTAATTGATTCAAATGCCATTTATTTTTACCTCATTTTTTATATTATTAGCGCAAAAAGTCTTTTCTCCATTTTTCGGTGACTTCTTGCTGATTTGCCGGCGCAGTCTTAATAGGTGCGCTACCCTTCATGCGGTCAGATACACCTTTTTGAACTGCATCCTCCCACGTTTTTTGAATGCTTGCGACTGATTCAGTCACAGCTTCAGCGTTTGATAAATCAACCACGGCTACTAATTCAACTGGTAAGCCACGTTCGCTTAGCATTGCCTTAGCTTCTGCGGTCAATTCCTTGCGAGCAATAGCCTGTTCACGGTCAGCTAGTTCTTGCTCACGCTGATCTAACTGATATTTCTGTTTCTCGTCAGCGTTCATCTTGGCAAGTTTCTTAGCTTCGTTTTCCTTGGCTTCTTGCTCTGATTTCCACTTAGCAAATTTCTTGTCGATGATGGCATCGACTTCTGCATCCGTGTACTTCTTCTCGTCTTGCGGTTGTTGTGCAGGTTCTGCAGGTACCTTTTGTTCTTCAACCGTTTCGACTGTTTGTGTTTCTTCGTTCATTGCGAACCTCCTATTTTTAAAGTCGTCCCCGACTGTATAATTCCATGGCTTTTAGTGTCGTCAATGCTCGGACAAAATTAAAACCGTACGGAATTCCATACGGTTAGAGCATAAGAAAACCGCCTCGAATTCGACACGGTTTATAGCAATTTACAGTAATTTATAGCAGTCTATTCCTGCAAGTCAAGATGTCGGATCACCTCCTAAATAGTATCTAAAATATTCAGATACTCTACTTCCTCATATGTTTCTGCAAAAATATCAGGCTTGCATGGATAAAATTCACCTTGCACGCCTTTGATGATGTAGTCACCTTCGGTTGCAATCATCAATCCTTCAAGTGTTTCTATTTTTAAAATTGGATTATCTAGGTCAGCATAATCAATCCGGACTGGATCTAATCCTAATTCTGACAATTTTAAAATTGATTCTTCAGTATCTACGAACTGAACTGCCTCAATTACTACAGGTTTCTTTCTGTATTTCATTTCTTCAATCCTTTCTTTATGCCATCAATTATCCCGCTAATTAACGCTGAAACAATAAAGATTAAAAACAAAAATACCAACCACCCGAAAGCGATTGATACCCATTCCCAGATAAACATGCTTTTACTCCTTTCTATGCATTCTTTTGAGGCTTAGCATTCTTTTCTACCCATTTTTTGAAATCATCAAATGTATCCATTTTTTGCAATAATAGATACTTCTCGACTTCTTCAATAGCTTTTTCGACAGAAGTGTCATGAAAACAGTAACCGTTAAGCGATAAATCAAAAATTTTATTTTGGCTTTTCTTATCAACAATCCATAACTCCTCACCATGCCAGGCACTCTGTGGGTCGTAACATTTAGAGGATTGTATCTCAAGACCGTTATTTTCAATCAATTCTATCAACTTTTTGTACTTATTCATCAGATTCTCCTTTCTGAGCATAAAAAAAGCACTTAGATTGCTCTAGGTGCTTAATTAAATTGATTCTAGTTTTAATGTTTTGAGATATTCTGCCCATTCCTGGTCCAAATCCCCAACAGTTTTATTCTTGTTTTTTTCATGGACAGCATTGAAATCAATGTTGTCATCTTCGCCTTCTGGCCAAGTGTAAATATCTTGTTTTGCCATATCATTCAATCCTTCCAAATTCAAATTCAAACACTTCAGAAAATATTTCAAGCGTTTTCTCCTGTGCCACACTTTCATTATATCCCAATTTCTTGAATTTATCAATTTGATTGACATATTTTTCCTGTGCACTACGCGGAATACGTTTGTTAGGTCTTGAATACCAATAAACACTTCCGTCGTGTCCTATGGTCAAACCATATTTTACAGTGTTATTTTTGCTACGTTGCTGTAAGGAAGCAAAGTCACTGAGCGAAGGAGGATAACCAGATGGATGATTGTGAATCGAAACAAGACTTTGTTCAGATTTTTCTTTAAAAGCCTTTCTGACTTGGTCGTTATAAACTACACCTTTTGTTTTTCTAGCTTTATTGCTTAATGCAACAATTCTTCCCGTCTCTGCATCGATCAAATAGTAGTCTTCAAACGGTGTTCCATTTCTGTGCTGCAACATCTGCCTTGAAACTCTTGCGATAGATTCGGATAAATGTGAGGTCTTTGGATGTTTTTTTAGTTTGTCAACAAATTCATCACTTCGGACATAGTCAAGGTCTGCTCCAAATTGACCCCCACTTAACTCACGTTCTCGTGGCTTTGCTACATACTTATCATACCATTCGTTGTAAGTCATATCCGCAGGCACATATTCGACTTTACCAGTCTTAGGATTTCTCGCTCGTCGCTCTAGCTTGCTGTAATCGATATCCTCATCGTGTGCGATAGTCGTAGACCTGCACCATGGATGCAGAGGTGGATAGTTCACACCAGGAACAGCCTTGTCCGTATCATAGACTTTGTTATCGTGTTCTTGGCAAATCTCAGACGTCCGTCTGTCCAATACTGCCACAAATTTGTACTTGGTGATTTCAGCATCTTCATAGCTAAGCAGTTCCATTTGATTGTGGAAGAATGCTGACTCAGTACGAACCAAACGCCTTGCGTTGTTTTGGCCAACCTCAAATCGTTCTGCGATTGCTTGGGCAGTATCCTTGACACTTCGACCCGTCATGAGACCCATTAGGAGCTCGTCCTTCACACTTGAAGCAAGCGCCCCTGTGTTTCCCCATATCCTATCCGAATAGCCCTCTCCTGTCCATTTAAGAACCTTTAGGTGCTTGATTTCAGTTTCAGGGAGATTAGAAAAACTATAAGCAAGTCCTGTCTGCTGCTGCAGGTCAAAGGTAGCCTTGTAATAGCTATCCTTCATTAGGTCGCTGTAAAAGGCATCTGAGCCCGTCTTCTCGGAGTGGTAAATCGACTCACGCATGCGGTCTAAATCATCGCTCAAGCGCTCTAGGCGCTTCATACGATAAGAGTAAGCTGGACTGTCTAAATCAGCAAGCAATCGTTGGATATTCGGGTCATTTGGTCGAGCTTCAAGAACCTTACGAAGTTCGTTCAGATCCTTTTGGTCTTTCATATTCTTCAAGACCTGACGAGCATCACGCTCGCTCAAACCATAATCACGCTGGAATTTATCAAAGACCTTGTTGATTTGCTTGTCTAAATATGTTTTAGACTGCCTGTAAATCTCGTCAAACTTGTCCGCTTGCTTTTCGGCCTTGTCCATCTGCTCATAGATGAGATTAGCCTTCCTCTTGGTCCAATACTCCTCGTTCTTCATCTGTCACCTCGTCGTCTGGCTTCGTGTTAGTCTGGTTAAAGAACGGCACACGGTCCTTATTCTTCTCTTTCTCTTCTTCGAGTTCTTCAAGTTCAGCGTCAGGATCTTCAACAAATGGCAAGAGTGAAATAAGCTGACGAAGTGAGACCTTGCCCTCAAGATTATTGATAATCTGTGACAATTCAAGCAAGTTCTTAGGCAATCCACGGCTGAATTGTGGCACAATCGAATGAGCTTCAAGAGCAATCTGCTGCATGCCCAAATAGTGAGCAAAGATAGCAATCCGCTGTCTAAGACCTTGCTTGTAATTCGCTTCTTTCGTCTTAGTTATCATTTCAAGACCTAGTAGCTTGAATTCCATGGCTACACCCGAGCTATTGCCTGCGAAGTTCTCATCTGTCAAATTCGGCACATGGCTGAATGTGTAGATATCTTCCTTCAAGGCCTTGCGCAAGATTTCAGTTGCATTCTCGTCCAGAACGTTCTTTAAGAAATCAGCCTTAGCATCTGCTGGCAATTCCAAAAGACCTTCTTCAGCAAGGATGCTCATTGCTTCCCTGGCATCTTCCAGGTTGTCAGCCAACTGTGCACCATACAATACGAGGATAGACTCAACCGCTTGCTCCTTATCGTTGACGCGATTGCCCATCAATGAGTTGTAAGCATCAATCAAGCTAATCTGTTGCTCATAATCACCAATCGCAAAGTGATTATTGCGATATTCAATGATTGGGATTTGCCCGAGGTTGTGAGGCTCTACCTGCTCGTTTCGTGTAGTCCCCATACTTGAATCACGCAGCACGATGTGATAGTGCAAGTTTTGAGTAAAGACTTCAGCTTGATACTTAGTCGCATCTTTCGTGTCATCTTTAATTTCGTAGTAGTACACCGCAAACAAGGCCTTGCGTTCGATACTATCATCGTAAACGATGAATACATTCTCAGGATCTACGCTGGTCGAATCTAGTTCAGTCAATCCCTCTTTGGCATAGATGTACTCGTAAGCACGCCCATAAATAGCCATGTTCAGAGCATTCTGCGCATCCACTTGGTCAATTTCGGCACCATCAAAAGCCTCAAGCAAAGGCTCAAGGTCGCTCTCAGCAGTGTTGTTATACTTGATAGGATTGCCCATAAAATAGCCCGTAGACGTATCCGCAATGTCCTTAGCATGATTAGCTACCGTCTTATAATTCGGCGCATTCTGATTTCTTCTCGTGTGATTCAAGATAGCATGCTCACCCAAGTAGTATTTCTTCAAATCACGCAAGCGACTGCGTTCTTGTGTATGCTTGCGAATCAGTTTGTAAATCAATTCTTTACTCAAAGCTGTTTCATCGTATCCATCTCGTGGATAAGTTAAAATCTGATACATTTAAACCCTTTCTATAAGCCGTAATCTGAACGTCTGCGGACGGTTGCTTTGACACCCTCAATGCATTGAAGGCTATATCGCAGCGCGTCCATCAAGTGGTTGTTCTTATCTTCTGGTTTGTTCAACCAATTGCCCTCTTTGTCTCGTTGATAGCAATAACTGTAAAATTCATCCATGATATGCTCACAATTCGGATGCACATAAATAGCGTATCCTTGTAGTTTGGATACGCCTGCCATGATACTATCCTTTCCCTTTCTACTCTCTTTGATTCGAGATATGCCGTGTTCTGACCTGAGCTCTTCAATCAGCCGTGACTCTGCGCTATCTGCAATAATTTGTGAGCGATGATAACCTTTATCTTTTATCATCTTAGCGACTTCCTTGGTTATCAGACCGACTTTGTACGCTTCGTCAAAGATGTGTATCTCTTTCGTTGTGTCGTTTATCAGCGAACAACACAATGCTGTCGGATCATGAGTAAAACCAAAGTCAAGACCGATGCACAACTTGTTAGCAGGATTCTGCAATAGCTCATCTTTGTCAAAGTCTTTGACGGTCACATTGTTGTAGATCAGCCCTTCAGCAACTCCCCATTCACCGTCACAAACGATTCTCGCCCGTCTTGGATTCGTATGATACAAATCTTCATAACGCTTGATATCGACTTCATCTAGCCACTCATTACATCGATAAGTAGTCGTAGTAGCGAATGTATCGGCTCGTTTAGTTTCCTCATCAAAAAAGACACGTTTGAGCCAGTGCCTCTCGTTCCACGGGTTGAACGTGACTGTGATTTGTTTGAAGAAATCAGGGACATCCAAGCTACCCCGGATAGACTCAACAACCGTACTGAACTTGTCTTCAGTTTCGATTTGATACGCTTCCTCAAACCATGCCCAGCAAAGAATCCCCACATAAACCGTGATAGATGTGATTTTTAACTCATCATCCAAACCACGAAATAGAATCTTCTGTCCTGTTTCTTTAACTGTGATTTCAGGCAACGACTCATTGAATTTGAATTTATGAGCGACCTTTAGTTGGTTAGCTGCCCACTTGAAATCCGTGTAAGTCGATTGCTTGTTCGTATTCGAATATCTACGAACAACAAGCAAGTTAGCCCAGGGATATTTCAAGAGACGGATAACATAGTTCAAAGCAGTCGTCTTTGACTTCTTTGAACCACGAGACCCTTTTACGACTCTGTACAAGTTTCTCGAGCGCCAAAATTGGCCATAGCCACCACCTACTGTCTTAGGTAAGTCGACAATAATATCATTTGGCTTAATCTGGTATGTCTGACTCATTCGCAAACACCACCGTTCCAGAAATATCTGCCTCGACTTTATCCGTCCAAAGCCTATGACGTTTACCCAAAAGTTCTGCAGCCTTAATTCTATCCTTCGCTCCGACATCTATATCCGTAATCGTTTGGCCTAGTTCTCCAATGCTTATCAAAGTCTGCTCTTGCGTCTCTCCTCGCATGACTGAAGTTAGGTAAGTGAGCACCTCCTCCTGTGTTGCGATCTTTTCAGACGCAAGCTGAGCCAAGCGTTCATCTATGTATTTCTTAATTTCAAGTTTTTTCAAGTTCTGCTCGCCTATCTGGCCGGCTGACCTCTTAGCATAACCAGCTTTGATAGCAGCATCTGTTGCATTTCCACTGATGATGTACTCATCAGCAAATCTCTGTTGTTTTAAAGTTAATTTAGCGATTTTCCATCACCTCCATTTTTTGCAAAACAAAAAGCCACACAAACATGTGACCTTTTTAAGACCTCTCACAGACTTTGTAGGAATCGAACCCACGATAACAGTTTTGGAGACTGTTGTGTTACCACTACACTAAAAATCTAAATAACGGCACCAGGGATTGAACTAAATAACACAAAGAGGAGATCACCAGCTTACCGCCCTGATACCGTTAAACATTAAAGGAGTCATCAGTCCGCTTTACCGTACTTGCTGACAATACCATAATATCACTTTAAAAGTTCACTTTAGTTCACTTTGTTCACATTTTTTAGATAAATTCTCAAAAGCTGACTTTCTGATTTTTTGAATAGCCCCTTTACTGTATTTTAGCTTAGCCCCTACTTCATTCCATGTCATTCCATCGATGTAAAACAACCGCATCACGATATTCTCTACTGGATCGTCTAGCGATTCGATTGCTTGAATCAACTCATCCCGTTCCCGATAGAGTTCTTGGATTTCCTGATACAGTTGTTCTGACTTATCAATAATCAGCACATTCAATTCTTCTGATTGATTTTTGTTATTCTTCGATTTTGGCATGTTATCGAACTGCTGTCCTCGCAAGATGCTCAATTTCAGGCTGATAATTTCCTGGTGCTTTGACTTAGCTTTGATATCAATATACTGCAAGGCCTTTAGTCGTTGTTTGATATTGATCGTCATTTATCCTCCTCGTAAAATTCAATTTTTGCAAAGTGTCTCGGATTGATAGTAACAATTCTTTCTTTTGGTTCAATCTGATGGAATTGAAGAAATCTTATATTTCCTCGCTCAAGCCATTCCAACATTTGTAGAACAAGATCATAATCTTCTTTTACCTTGATTTCTTCTTCAAAGTAAGGATTTTTTAATACTATCTTTGCCATCAATCTACCTCCTGAACTTTCCATCCAAGGATATTTGCGATCTCTTGGGCTTCTTCCTTTGTATCGAATTTCTTGACATACTCCATCGTACCAACTTGGTCATCTACTAGTATGACAATTTCAATATCTTCTTGACATTTTTTAAAATACAAATGATTCCCATCTGTAATTACATACTTTGTTTCCTGAATATCGTAGCCGTCAAGCCACGCTCGAGCGAATATTTCTTGATTTTCTGCATTTGCCAACCATTCGATGGACTCGTCAGATAACCCATTTGCTTCCCATACACTGGGCTGCAATGCAAAAGATAAACTTACAGCAAAAGACTTAAATGTTTTACATTTTCTAATCCAATCCGCTACAGACTGCGGAACTTTGACCGGTTCTGGTCCGTCTAGTTTTTCTATTTTTCTTAACAGCCAATTTCTATTGAATTTTATTGTATCTACAAAAATACCTTTTTCGTAAGGTTCATTTTTGATTGCCTCAATCAATTCCTGCTTATTCATTTTCCAACTCCTCCTGTCTGTTTCTCTAGCCAGCCAAAGAGCAAACCAAATTGCTCCGTCACCAGCTCATCATCATTGTATTGCTTGCAAATTTCTCCGATTGACGACACGGCCCATAGCCAATAGGCATCTGAGCCAAAACCGACTTCTTGGCTCTTCTGATTGCTGCGCGCCATCCATTCTGGAATGACTCTGCTAAAGAAATCAATATAATTGATTTTCATGGCAATTCCTCAATCTTGATATAGATCCCAACTGTGTCCGCCCAAAACTTTTCGACAATCTCACTGGCCACTTGTGCATCATCTTTCCAGTAGCCCAGCTTCGTCATGCAATCCTTGAGTAATTTCTGCAGATTGTCCGTATCTGGCTTCGTGGTCTTGTACTGGCCATCATAGCTTTTCTTGATACGCGGGAAGCACCACTTGACTGTCAGTCGAACGGCTCCTTTAAATTCATCAGGAGGCACATGCTGGGCAAGCAAGCTTTCAAATTTCGCTCTGGCATTTTTTAGATCCTCTGGCTCATAAAAGATTGGCTTTCCGAATTGGACGTTTACTTTTTTCTGTTGGTGAGTCGTTGTCGGAATTTTTTGCATCGGTAAAAAGAATTCAATCATTTTTTACCTCTTTACCAATCTGACACAACCACAGCAATTGCACGACCATCATCAAAGAATTTGAATTCTGTCTTGATAATTTCATAATCATCATTTTCTAACTCTTTAATATACCCATTGATGTCTTCTTGGAATTTCTCAATAGTCGTTTCAGTATTTTCGAGGTCAAAGTCAGCCTCACTAAATTTACTTTTAAAAATATCTACATACATTTTTATTTCACCTTTCATACATATTTATTTTATCATCACTTTTTTACATTTCATTCTGGCATTAGTCGAAAGGTGGCAGGGAGATGATTTGGGCGTAGCTTAGTCGCCCAATCTCTCCTTGCCTTCGACTTTCGCGCAGGTCAATCCAAAACACTCCCCATACTTGGGGTATACCCCATCCGTATCCGGATAATGTTAGGAATTTTCTTAACAATATCCGCCTTCGGATGATTTTTAGAGATACGGATAATTCCTTAATAATATCTGTCTTCGGATTGGGATAATGTTAAGAAAATCAAGAGATTATCCGTCAGTATTATCCGTCCATATCCGTATCCGTTTCTGGTTTGATTTTGAAAACCAAACCGTTATTGAAATCAAGTCCATTATATTTTTTGATGTGTTCCCTAACAGTCCTTACATCAATAGCTA
>ERZ773234.123-NODE-123-length-24426-cov-10.761561_pt1 | contig 24426 bp, 23 predicted proteins | sample MGYA00580523_ERZ773234 | MGnify/ENA primary metagenome ERZ773234 (study PRJEB29015, sample SAMEA2738167) | human oral metagenome | biome: human oral; feature: human-associated habitat; material: saliva | place: China | collected 2262 ...
ACCGATGAGGAGCTGAACGCGGCACGCCGCGCCCACGAAAAGGCGCGCGAGTCGAGCTCTTCGGCGCAGTCCTCCGCACAGTCCTCGCAGGATGCGACCCGCCCCCTCACCGAGACGGCTACCGCAACCCAGCCGGTCCTCTCCCCCGCTGCCACCTCTGGAGGCGCAGAAACCGGAGCTGACTTCGGCGCGCCCGGAGACGACAACCTCAGCTGGCTCGACAAGCCTGCAGCCCCCAGCACAGACAACGTACGCGGCGGCGCAGCCCCCGCACCTGCCACCCCAGCAAGCTACGAGGTGCCCGCACCCGACAACGCCCACGCGGCATCGAGCACCCCGCAGGCTGACCCCGTGGCAGATGACCGCTTCGTCATCCCCACCCCCGCAGGTGATGCCGCCGGCTCGGAACCCATCCTCACCGCCGCAACCGCGCTGTCCATGCAGAAGAGCCGCTACTCCCGCATGCACCTGCTGCCCGGTCTGCTCGGCTGGCTGATTACCATCTCCCTCATGGACGGTGGCCTGTGGGCTATCAAGTCGTGGCTGACCCTGACCGGTCAGACCGAGTCCATCGAGTACGCCTCGGTGGTCTCCCGTCTCTTCAGCGGCGCATCGAACGCTGTGCCGGTCGCGGTGGCGTTGAGTGTGCTCATCTTCTTCGCCTACCTGGTAGGCGGTTACGCGGCCGGACGCATGGCACGATTCGCCGGCGCGAAGCAGGGCATTGCCGTATGGCTCTGGCAGATTATGGTGCTCATCATCGGGTCCCTGGCGACCTTCCTCGCGCCTCAGCTGTTCCAGAACGGTGTCGCGTCCCTATCCCTGCAGAAGCTGATGGGGGGCGATTTCGCGAACGGTCTGCTGGCGGTTCTGCTGGTTCTGGCGTTGAGCTTCCTCGGCGCTATCCTCGGCGGCCTGCTGGGACGCCTGTACCACCGCCGCGTGGACAAGTACCCGAGTGACCAGGTGGCACGCGAGGACGCCTAGGCTTCTGGACACCTAGTCTTCTAAGCGCCCGCGCCTCGTTGCGATAGGAATAAACCGTACAGAAAACCTCCGGTACCTTACGTAAGGTACCGGAGGTTTTCTGTATCTAAATATCTGTATCCTCAACAGCCTCAGCCACCCAGCAATACGACACTGACTAGCTAAAATGTGCCGCCTAGTGGTCCAGCAGCAGTGCAGGCTCCTCAAGGATCGCAGCCACGTCAGCCATGAAACGAGCCGACAGGTCACCATCCACCACACGGTGATCGAATGAACCGCCCAGGGTCGTCACCCAGCGAGGAATAACCTCACCATCAACCACCCACGGCTTCTGCTTAATCGTACCGAAGGCAATAATCGCCACCTCACCGGGGTTAATAATCGGGGTACCCGTATCAATACCCAGCGAACCGATATTCGTAATGGTCAGGGTGCCGTTCGCCATCTCAGCGGGCTGAGTCTTACCCTCGCGGGCGCGAGTGGTCAGGTTGTTCAGCGCAACCGCCAGCTCGCGCAGGGACAGCTCCTGAGCGTCCTTAATGTTCGGAACCATCAGGCCGCGCGGGGTTGCCGCAGCAATACCCAGGTTCACAAAGTGCTTAATCTGGATTTCGCTATCGGTCCAGGTCGCGTTGACCTGCGGGTTACGCTCAGCAGCCCAAATAACCGCGGCGGCAAGCACCAGCAGCGGGGTAACCTTCACGCCCTCAAAGTGGCGAGACTTCTTCAAACGCTTCACGAACTCCATGGTGCGGGAAGCATCAACGTCCACGAAGATGGACACGTGCGGGGCGCTAAACGCCGAAGCAACCATCGCCTTCGCAGTCGCCTTACGCACGCCACGCACCGGGATGCGCTCAATGCGGTCACCGGGGGTGGTTGCGGGCTGCCAGAAGGGCTGGCGGGCGCCGCTATGCTGCACATCATTCAGGTGCGCCACATAGTTCATGAGGTCCTGCTTGGTCACCTGGCCGCGCGCACCGGTAGCGGTTACGTTCGCCAGGTCAACGCCCAGCTCCTTTGCGGCAAGACGCACCGGAGGCGGCGCGAGGGTCGGGCGGTGCGGAACCTGCTCGGGAGCCAAAGTCGGCGCGGGAGCCGCTGCGGGCTCGGGCGCCAGACGCTGCACCACAGAGTTCAGCGGGGTATTCTCCACAAAGCGGGAGGCGCGCTCAGCCAGCTCACTCAGCAGGCCCTGGTTGCGGTTCACCGGGTCGGCGGGGGTGTGCGCCACGGGTGCCTGAACAGCCGGTGCGACCGGTGCCGCAGTAGCCGGTGCGGGCTGGGTTGCGGAGGCGGGGCGCTTGCGGGCGCGACGCTTCACCGCATCCGCCTTGGGGCCGGAGCCGACCAGCGCGGTACCGGACTCAGCCTCTGCCGCGGCGGGGGCTGCCGGGGTTGCGGGTGCGTCGCCGCCGCCGGAGATGCTGATAATCGGGGTGCCCACCTCAACGGTTTCACCCTCGGCAACGAGCAGCGCCTCGACGGTGCCGGCGAAGGGCGAGGGAAGTTCCACAACGCTCTTCGCGGTTTCAATTTCGACGAGGACATCGTTGATGGCGACCTCGGTGCCGACTGCCACCTTCCAGCTGAGGATTTCTGCTTCGGTCAGGCCTTCACCCACGTCAGGGAGCGGGAAAATCTGGGACATTTCTACCTCTCACTAGGGCATATACCCTATACGGAATATTCTGTGCGGGCTTCCAACCCGCCATAGCGCAACACGCTGATACGTCAGATCAGGGAATGCCTAGTAGTCAAAAGCGCGGTCAACCGCCTCAAGAATACGGTCAATATCGGGCACATACTCTTCCTCAACACGGGAAACCGGGTACGGCATGTAGTAGCCGCCCACACGAATCACCGGCGCCTGCAGGCTGTAGAAGCAACGCTCCGTAATCGCCGCAGCCAGCTCGCCACCCATACCACCGAAGGTCGGCGCCTCGTGCGCAACAATCAGGCGGCCAGTCTTCGCCACCGAAGCAGCAACGGTCGGCACATCCAGCGGCGAAATCGAGCGCAAGTCAATGACCTCAATCGAGCGGCCATCCTCCACGGCAGCCTCCGCTGCAGCCAGAGCAACCGGCACCAGCGGACCGTACGCAACGATAGTCGCGTCCGTACCTTCACGCACCACCTGGGCGCTAAACGGATCAAAAGAAGTGTCGCTAAAGTCCACTTCGCCCTTGAGCCAGTAGCGGCGCTTCGGCTCAAAAATAATGACCGGGTCGGGGCACTCAATCGCCTTGCGGGTCATCCAGTACGCCTCGTGCGGGGTCGAGGGGGTCACAATACGCAGACCCGCGGTGTGGGCGAACAGCGCCTCCGGGGACTCGGAGTGATGCTCCACCGAACCAATCACGCCACCGTACGGAATGCGGATAGTCACCGGCACCGTGTACTGCTTATCGGTGCGGTTATGAATCTTCGCCAGCTGGCTCGTGATCTGGTTGTAGGCGGGGAACACGAAACCGTCGAACTGAATCTCCGGCACGGGGCGGTAGCCACGCAGCGCCATACCGATGGAGGTGCCGATAATGCCAGACTCGCCCAGGGGCGCATCCATGACGCGGCGGTCACCGAAGCGCGCCTGCAGGCCCTCGGTCACACGGTACACACCGCCAAGCTTGCCGATATCCTCACCGAGCATGACGACGGTGCGGTCGGCTTCCATGGCGTCTTCCAGGCCGCGGGTAATCGCCTTGGCGAGGGTCAAACGTTCAATTTTCTCGCTCATGCTTACTCCTCTTCAAAGCCTGCAACGTAGTTACGGTAGAACTCGCGGTCGTCTTCCACCTGCTGGTGTTCCTGCACGTAGACGCGGTCGAAGAAACGCTCAAAGTCGGCGACTTCGGAGTTCAGCACTGCCTCACGCACGCCGGATGCAACCTGCTGCGCGGATTCTGCAACCTCTTCGAAGAAAGCATCGTCGGCGTAGCCGTTATCGCGCAGATGCTTTTCAAGGCGAAGCATGGGGTCGCGGCGCAGAGGGCCTTCCAGGTCGGCATCGGTGCGGTACTTGGTGGGGTCGTCCGCGGTGGTGTGCGGGCCGAGGCGGTAGGTCTCGGCTTCAATCAGCACGGGGCCTTCACCGGCGCGGATCTTCTCCATGGCGTAGCGAGTTACGGCGAGCACCGCGAGAACGTCGTTGCCGTCCACACGGATACCTTCAAAGCCGTAGCCTGCGGCGCGGGTGGACACCGGCACGCGGGACTGCACCTCGAAGGGCACGGAGATAGCCCAGCGGTTATTCTGCACGAAAAAGAGCACCGGCGCGTTATAGGAGGCGGCGAAAACCATGGATTCGTGGGCGTCACCCTCGGTGGAGGAGCCGTCACCGAAGTAGACCGCCACGGCGGGCTTCTGGGTATCCTCGGCGGGGTCGGTTGCCTGGCCCTGACCGGTGCGGCGGGTGCCGGTTTCAGCTTCGATGTCGGCATCGAAGTTCAGACCCATGGCGTAGCCGACGGCGTGCAGGGTCTGCGCGGCAAGCACCTTGGTGTAGGTGTGGAAGTTGTGTGCCTTCATGTCCCAGCCGTGGGTGGTGGAGCCGCGGAAGATGGTGATCAGGTCGCGGAAGTCCACGCCACGTGTCAGGGCGACGGCGTGCTCACGGTAGGAGGGGAAGATGTAGTCGTTGGGTGCGTAGGCGAGTGTGGAGCCGACCTGTGCGGCTTCCTGGCCTCGGCTGGGTACCCAGAGGGCGAGCTGACCCTGGCGCTGCAGGGCGGTTGCCTCGTCGTCGAATCGGCGGGTGGTGTACATGAGGCGGTATGCCTCGCGCAGGGTGTCTGCGTTGACGTCTTCGATGTACCGGCTGTAGGTGGGGTGTTCGTGTACGGTGCCGTTTTCATCCATGAGCTGGATGCGTTCGGGCACTCCGGGGTACTTGTCGTTCTCGTGCATCTAACCTCCACACGTGACGAGGGCTTGGCCCTCAGCGGCTTGGGTTTTAGTCTCAACTTTCACCTGATGGTGCAGGGTTTGAGATGTTCCAGCAAGCCTGTGAGGGTCTGGGCATATGTAGTTACCAGTCTACTCTTTTCGGCTTTATCTCGCGGCAGTTACGCTGATAACACAGCGTATTATGCCCTGTCATTCACTATTTGAACATCATTAAATTAAACCTCCTATATATTCTTTTTACGGAATATATAGGAGGCTTAATTTAAACTCTTGAGAGCTTTTTTGAGCCATCATTTTTCCCGCGCGAGAACCATTTGAAAAGCCCAAACGAACCTCGACAAGGGAAAATAGTACATTGTTCAATTAGGGCTCGCTCAGGGCAGGGTGGGCACCCCCACCCCTTCACAAGAGAGCCTAGAGCCCCTTCGCGAAGACCTCACAGAGCGAGAGGAAACGGTCATTCGCCTCCACCTCGCCAATACTCACGCGAACACCCTCAGTACCGAACGCACGCACCGACAGCGCATGCTCAGCCATCAGCTGCACAAACTCACTCGTGCGCTCCCCCAGGGGCAGCCACACGAAGTTCGCGTAAGTGGTCGGGAAATCGTAGCCCAGCTCCCGCAGTCGAGCGGTCACCCGCTCACGCTCAGAGACCAGGTGGCTCACCCTCTCCATCACCGCGTCCTCATGCTCGATGGAGGCGATAGCCGCCGCCTCAGCCAGCGCCGTCACGGCGAACGGGGTTGCCGCCACGCGCAGGTGCTGTGTAATCTGCGGGTGCGAAATCGAGTAGCCCACGCGCAGACCCGCCAGGCCCTGCGCCTTGGAAAAGGTGCGCAGAATGATGACGTTCTCGTAGTCGCGGTAGATGTCCAGGCCGTTCAGCAGGGCTTCTTCACCCTCCGGCACGGTGGAGGCGGCACAGAACTCGAAGTACGCCTCATCAATCACCACGGGGATGTGGGCGGGCACCTTCGCCAGGAACGCACGGATCTGGCTTTCGGTGACGGCGGGGCCGGTCGGATTGTTGGGGGTGCAGACCAGAATCAGGCGGGTGCGGTCGGTGATGGCTGCCGCCATGGCATCCAGGTTGTGCGAGCCGTCGGGCAGGTTCGGCACCTGCACGCTGCGAGCGCCCATAATGCCGACGAGGATCGGGTATGCCTCGAAGGAGCGCCAGGCGTAGATGACTTCGTCCTGCACACCGTCGGCGTTGACGCCGGCGAAGGTTTTGAGGATTTGGTTGAGCGCGCCGAGGCTTCCGGCACCAGTGACGATGTCGTCAGCGTCCACGCCGAGCCGCGCGGAGAGCTTCTGGCGCAGGGCGGTGGAGAGCGGGTCGGGGTAGCGGTGCGCGGTCGCAAATTCTGCGAGGACGCGCGCAACCTCGGGTACGGGACCCAGCGGGTTCTCGTTCGAGGAGAGCTTGTACTGGGTGAGGCCTTCAACGGGTGCGGGCGGCTTGCCTGCCGCGTAGCTGGGCAGGGTGTTGAAGACGGGGCGGACCGGGATATTGGCGTGTTCAGCTGACTGGCTCATGGTTCCAGTATGTGCCTGCGGGCGGCTCGGGGGCTAACGCTTCTCACCTATAGAGCAGGGCGCGAGCAAGCTGTAGCTGTGCAGACAGCGGATACTAGTCGCGAGCGCTGCACACAAAGGCAGTACGAAAAGATGGAGGGGCGCTGCCTGGGTTGTTCCCGGCGACGCCCCTCCTTTTCTCTTCTCTACTCTACTCGCCCCTCCACCCTCCACCGAGCCGTCAAGTTTGGTTCTTGAGGCTGGGTTTTAGACTGGTGCTTTTAGGCCATCAGGGGTTCACGCTCCTCGAGGGGATTCAGGTCCTCGGGAGGGCCTGGGACGCGGAACCCGGGGTCGATGTCCTCGAGCGGAGCCGGTGCGAGGAACCCGGGGTCAATGCTCTTAGGCGGGAGCATGGGCGCAGGTTTCAGATCCGGTAGGGTCGGGATGATCGACTCGCCACCGTCGTAGTCTCCACCCTGTCGGGGCCCGAGGAACGGATCCCTGAGCACAGAACCAGCATTAGGGAGCTGCAGACGATCGATGATTGGCTGAGTAACAGCCTTTTCGATGTGCGTATGCAGATCTGCGGGTTTGGGCAGAATATCCGGCGGGATTAGACCTGCAGGGGGCAGCGAACCCTCTGCCTCGATTCGGGCAGGCATATTGATGGGAGCAGGCTCCGGACGGTTCAGGTCGCTCGGCATCTTGATGGCGGGCGGAATATTCTGCGGGTTGTATCCCTGCAGGAGGGGCACCTTGGGCATCTGCGGCACAGGGGTTTCGGGCCAGGCAGGCTTCGGGTTCTGAGGCTTTTCCTGCGGAGTCGGCTCGGGGTAAGGGAGACGAGGCTTGCCTGCCTCCCATGCGTCTTTAGTCCCTTGTTTGATTTTTTCCGCCTTATTTTTGGCGTCCTGAACGCCCCTAACCTTACCGCCCGTTCCTTGTTCAATCGCTTCGTCTATACCCTTCTCGTCAAACTTAACTCCAGATTTATGGGCTTGGTCTATGTAAGTTCCGAGACGTGCGAGCGTTACGCCCTTTCGCTCAGCCGAGCTGTATCCGTCTGGCATGGCAGAGCCTGAGGTAACCTTCTGTTCCCCCAGCACATACTCTTTGCCGTCCATTGCCGCACGCATACCGCCAAATACCGCTCCACTATATCCTTCGCGTTCTAGAGCTTCTCGGTATTTTCCACCATCATGTTCAAGATTCTGGACGGTGATTGCTGTATCACGGCCGTCAGGACGCCAGCCTCCCTCATCCCTCAGTGCACTATCCGGAACAATATCGCCTTCACCTTCTACATAGTCCACGGCGAAACCACGGCGTTTGGCAGGCAAGCCTCGCAGCGGAGTACCTTGAGCGTAGATGCCCACAATATTAATTTCCTTGGCAACCTCGAGGCTATTAGCCATGTTGTAGGCAATCATGGCTCCCTGGCTGAAACCCTCCATGTACACGCGTGCACCCTGAGGTGCTCCGGCATCACGTAGAGCTTGCAGAACCATCTGGTAGGCCGGGTTCCTCGTGGTATCTTCACCTAACGTTTCACGCACAGCGCCTGCCGGATCAATGGGAGAACCACCCCAGGAATTAAAGTTAGTACCCGGAATACTCACCACATACAGTGCATGGGCGGGGTCACCTTCGTGTCCTGCTTCGTACATGACGGTGACGAGCACGGCACCGCGTTCACCCTTAGTCGGATCCTGTTGGGAGCGTTCAAACTCCTGGTCCTGTGCCTTGGCGGCTGCCTGCAGACGTTCAGCACTAGCGTCCACTGTGAGACGGTCTTTCTCGCCGGAATGCGCACTAACCCCATACTCGTCGGCTGAGGCAGTGCGCATGTTATGCGCTTTCTTATCAGAATCCGGATCACGGAGGGGACCGACGATTCCAACTCCGCCTACGGCCAAAACTTTTTCAATGATTCCCTGAGGTATTTTTGTTACAGCGGAGAGTCGCCCAGCAATACGCGGGCGCGCAATCTCGGGGTTCCATTTGGCATCCATGTAGGCAGTGAAGCCGAAGATAATGGCTGCTACTACAGGTGAATGAGGCAATACCCAATAGGCCGAGAAGTACCCAAACTCGGGAATGGTGAGCTTCAAGAGGTATTCAGCTTCACCGGGTTCTCCGGCGATGAGGCCGCGGAAGTGGTCTCGGGTGCCACGTCCGTCGGATAGCTTGCCGTCCCTTGCGATGCCCATGGAATCAAACCAGCCTGCAACGGTGTTTTCAACCTGCAGGTAGGAGCTGTGGGCGGCGCGGACGGCAGCTGCGGTGGCGCCGAACTTTGCGGCACTCATACCGAGGTCTGTAGCAAGGGCGGAGCAAACAGCGGCAGCCTGCTGGGCGCGTCCGTTGATGCCGAGGAAGAGCCGAGTTTCAGTGGCGATGCCAAGAATGGGCATGGTGCGGTCGGCGCAGGTGCGGCTAACAATGTCGAGCCCATCGGCGATGGCGGGCATTTCTTCAAGCTCAACGCTGATGGTGCCTGCGGTGGGCCCTGCGGAGTCGGTGAGGTCACCGATGGGCGCAACGGTGGGTCCGGTAATCATGGTGTCTCCTAGGGTGGGGTTAGTGGGTTCGGATGAGCGAGCTCAGCCCGTCGGGCAGGTTCACGTGCATGAGTGAATCCAGCGTTGACTGGGCTTTTTGCACGCCTGAGCGGGCGATGATTTCGCCGGGGTTGAGTTTTTCGAGGGCGTCGGCGGCACTGTCGGTGAGTTTGCCGAGTAGGTTATCTACGGCGGAGGCGGCGGCTTGGATTGCCTGCGCTTTGGCGGTGAGGTCGTTGGCGAGTTCTTCACCGGCGGCGGCGATAATGGCGGCGGCGCCTTCGGCTTGTTCGGCTTGGTTGCGGATTTTTTCGCGGTGTTCTTGGAGTTGTCGCCGGTAGGCGCGTCCGGCTTCGGAGGCCCAGTGGTCGCCGTTGAGTTCGTTAGCGCGTTGGTGTGCGGTGCGGATTTCTTGGGCTTCGGTGCGCATCCTGTGGGAGAGTTCTGCGCCTTTGGCTCGGGCGAGCGTGGCGGCGGCCACGAGTTGGCTGGCGAGGGCGTGTCCGGCTGCGGTGCCGATGCCCATGTGTCCTGCTGCTCGGAGGATGTCGGTTGGTTCGAGCCGGGGTAGGTGGGGTGCGGGAGGTGGTGTGGTGTCGACGATGGTGTTCATGGTGTGTCCTTTCGCGGCGGGTTTGTTTTAGGCTAAATCTGCCGCGGTGACTGTGCAGGCCGAGTGCGCCAATCTGTGGATAACTCAGGCTTGTTTCGAAAAATTCGCACGTTTTGCGCCCTTAAGACCCGAAAAATACCCCTCCCACGCCCCCTCGTTTTGTCATATTTCTGCAACTAACCGAGCTACCCATCACGTCCATATGCTCTGCCCGCCTCTTTTTTTCAGCGAATTCATGCAAAAATAAAGTTATGTCTCACACCAATAACACCTTCTTGCCTTCTGGCCGTATTGATCTGGGCACCGGCGAACTTGCGCTGGGCCCCCTGGACGGACGCTACGCATCCGCCACCGCACCCCTGACCAACTACCTTTCTGAGGCGGCGCTGAACCGCGACCGCATTCACGTTGAGGTTGAGTGGTTCATTTACCTGTGCGAGCACGAGGTGCTGCCGGGTCTGTCCCCGCTGAGCGAGGAGCAGAAGAAGGGCCTGCGCGCCATCGTGACCGATTTCAACGCTGATTCTGTGGCGGAGCTGGCTGAGATTGAGGCAGTCACCGTTCACGACGTGAAGGCGGTCGAGTACTACATCGGTCGCCGCCTGGAGGGCCTGGGCCTGGGTCACCTGGTGCCGCTGGTTCACTTCGGCTGCACCTCCGAAGACATTAACAACCTCTCCTACGCGCTGGGTATCAAGGACGCCGTTGAGAACGTGTGGATCCCCGCCGCTGAGGAGCTGATTGAGGTTCTGCTGAATCTGGCTGAGGACGGTCGCGACGTGCCGATGCTGTGCCGCACTCACGGCCAGCCGGCAACCCCCTCGACCCTGGGCAAGGAGATGGGCGTGCTCGCCTACCGCCTGAAGCGCCAGGTCAAGCACGTGAAGGCGACCGAGTTCCTGGGCAAGATTAACGGTGCGACCGGCACTTACGCTGCTCACTATGCGTCGGTGCCTAGCGCTGATTGGCAGAAGATTTCTCGTGGTTTTGTGGAGCACCTGGGTCTGACTTGGAACCCGCTGACCACTCAGATTGAGTCGCACGACTGGCAGGCTGAGCTGTACTCGGATGTCGCGCACTTCAACCGTGTGCTGCACAACCTCTGCACCGATGTGTGGAGCTACATTTCGATTGGTTTCTTCCGTCAGATTCCGGTGGCTGGTGCGACGGGTTCGTCGACCATGCCGCACAAGGTGAACCCGATTCGTTTTGAGAATGCGGAGGCTAACCTGGAGCTGTCAAACGCTCTGCTGGATTCGCTGGGTTCGACTCTGGTGACTTCTCGTTGGCAGCGCGATCTGACTGACTCTTCGGCTCAGCGCAACATTGGCGTGGCGTTCGGCCACTCGGTGCTGGCTATCTCTAACGTGGTGAAGGGTCTGCAGCGTCTGGACATTGCAACCGACGTGATTTCCGCTGACCTGGATTCCAACTGGGAGGTCCTGGCTGAGGCTATCCAGATGGTGATGCGTGCGGAGGCTATCGCGGGTGTTCCCGGTATGGAAAACCCGTACGAGCGTCTGAAGGAGCTGACTCGCGGTCACCGCGTGGATGCGGCGCGTCTGAAGGAGTTCGTGGCTACTCTGGGTCTCTCCCCCGAGGCTGAGGCGCGTCTGTCGGCTCTGACTCCGCACACCTACAACGGTATTGCGGCTCAGCTACTGGATCACGCGAAGAACGCTTAGTCCGTAGCGCCTGCTAGCGGTTTATACGCTAAAGACCCCGGGTCCCTGTTTAGGGATCCGGGGTCTTTAGTGTGTTGGGTCTTTTTATGTTCTGCTAGCCAGCAGGTTTAGCGGCCGAGCATCCGGCGGTGGCCGGTTTCGGTGTCGTTGCCCTTGCCGCGGGTGAAGACCTTGCCTGCCGCCTTTCCTGCGTCCTTGACGCCCTTGAGCAGGGAGCCAGCTACGCCGCCGGTGGAGGAGCCTTCCGAGCCGTCGCCGCCCTGTACGCGGGGTGCGCGCGGGGTGATCATGAGCTCTGCGGGGAAGTAGGCGGGTGCGTCGCCGAAGGCACGGCGGGTGTTGCGCACGACGTCCTTACCGAGGCTCAGGTTCGCGCCGCCGCCAACGACTGCACCCACGCCGAAGGGCAGGGCACGGCCGAGCAGTGCGCCGGTCTGGCGGGTCAGGAATCGGCGGATGAACATATTGCGGATGGTGCGTTCGACGCTGAACATCTTGCCGCCGGAGGAGTTGCCGAGCAGCATGCCCCACTTGTTGGAGACGCCGCTTGCCTTACCGGTCTGCAGGAGCACGGTGTTCATGAGCTGGGAGCCTTCGTCACCGAGCATGATTGCCATGACCATAGAGCGGGCGGTTTCGGCGTCGTGCACGTGCACGCCGTGCAGTTCTGCGACTGCCTGGGCGTAGAGGGCGGTGCGTTCGAGGTAGCCGCCGACTGCGAGCGCGGACAGACTCATGGAGGTGACGGTGCCTACGCCGGGCACGAATGCGGATGCGCCGGTGACGCCGCCGATGGCGGTGATGTCGCGCAGGTAGGTGCGGTCGAGGCGCTTGTGGATTTGTTCGGGGGTTTCGTCGGGGTGCGCTTCACGGAGTTTTTTGACGATGGACAGCGCGAGCGGTCGTTGCATGCGCAGTACGTTGTCGAGGGTGGTGGTTAGCGCGGGACGGGGGTTGCCGTCTTCATCGAATAGAGACTTCTTCGGGTCAAGCATGCTCTCAGTAAATCACGGCTGGGTGAATATTTCCTGAATATGGGGGCTGTGGTGGGGTTTGGGGGTGTTTTTTCACTGAGGGCGTGCGGGTGGCGTGCGGTTGGTTAGGGTGTTTTGGTCATTATTTGCGCCCATTTTTAAAGCGCGTAAAATTGTCCTAGATTACACACTATTCATTGTTTGCATAGTGCGTGACCTGTTTCACGACGATTCGGGGTCGCGCCTGATAACAGATAGCGGCTGACACCTCTTCTGGACTAATAAGGATTGCTATGACTTCTTCCACCCATACGCCCAATGCTGCGCGTTCTCCTGTGATGACTCAGGGGTTGGGTGTTGCGTACGCGACCGGCGCGATTATTTCGGCGCAGTTCGGTGCGGCTCTTGCTAAGCAGCTGATGGGCGATTTGGGCCCGTGGGGCGTGGTGACTCTGCGCCTGTTGACCTCCACCATTTTGATGTGGGCGTTTTTCCGCCCGCAGATTCGTTCGTGGACTCGTGCGCAGTGGCTGACTGTTGTTGTCATGGGTATTGCGCTGACGGGTGCGAATGCGTTCTTCTACGTGGCGATTGAGCAGGTTCCGCTGGCGATTGCGGTGGCTATTGAGTTTATGGGTCCGCTGGTGTTGGCGACGGTTATGTCGCGCCGCAAGCTGGACCTGGTGTGGATTGCCCTGTCCTTTACGGGTATGGCGATTCTGACGGCTGAGTCGCAGGCGAAGCCGGAGGATTTCGCCCTGGTGGGTGTGTTCTTTGCGGTGCTGACCGCTATTTCTCGTGCCGCCTACATTTTGGCGACTGAGAAGGTGGGCGCGCTGATCCCGGGTATGGGCGGCATGGTCATGGGTAACGCGGTTTCGACTCTGCTGGTTCTGCCGTTCCCGTTTATTCTGAGCGGCAATAACCTGTTGAAGGTCACTCAGGATGTGAACCTGCTGGCTATTGGCTGCCTGATGGGTCTGTTGGCTTCTGCCCTGCCGGCGCTGGGTGAGGTTTCTTCCCTGCGTCTGTTGCCCGCGCATATTTATAGCGTGGTGCTGTCCCTGGAGCCTGCGATTGCGGCGGCTGTGGGTATTGTGGTGCTTGGTGAGGCGACCGGCCTGGTTCGTTGGACTGCTATTGCTCTGCTGGTGGCTGCGAGTATCGGCATTTCAATTTCTCACGCTCGTGCGCAGAAGAAGGCGCAGGAGGAGGGCACTTTGGAGGATCCCGATCGTTATCTGCCCGGTGCGGTGGATGCTCACGGCGTGGATATTGCGCATATGGCGACTAGCTCCATTACGATTCCTTCTGCCGAGCAGATTAAGGCTGACCGTGAGGCGAAGGGCCTCTAACGACTGAGCTTTAGCCGTGTCAACGGTTTCTAGCACCCCCGGGCAACGAGTAGGATAGTATCTCGTGTTGCCCGGGGGTGCGCTCTTTAACTGCGCTGGTCAGGTTCTTGCCCCCGCCCAAATCGATACGTCATGTGTACACCTTGAGAGATGCACCGCCTCCTCGTGAGGCGCTGGGAGGAGAATCATGCCGCATACTTCATCTCAACGCCCCGCGCTGGGCATCATGTTTGTGCTGATGTCCTGCTCCTCATTGCAGTTCGGCGCCGCCTTCGCGGTCACTCTTTTCCCGCTGTTTGGTGCGCTGGCTATTAGCGTCAGCCGCCTGGCGATTGCCTCTATTGTGGTCGGTAGCGCCGTGTGGTTGGCTGCGCGTTGGCGTACCCGCCGCGGCGGCGAAATGCCGCCGGGTGCGCTGTCTTGGTCGAAGGAGCAGTGGCGTGCCGTCATTATTTTCGGTATGACTTTTGGTCTGATGAACGGCTTCTTCTATTGCGCGATTGACCGCATCCCGATTGGTTTGGCGGTGGCGGTGGAGTTCTTGGGTCCGCTGGCTTTGGCGTCTATGCTGACTCGCAGGCTCCGCGACGCGGTGTGGGTGCTCTGCGCCCTGGTGGGGATGCTGGTGCTCGGTTATGAGGCTGCGGTCGGCAAGGATACCGACTACCTGGGTCTGACGTTCGCGCTGATTGCTGGCGTATTCTGGGCGCTGTATATTCGCTCCAGCGCGAAGGTGGGTGCCCTGGTTCCGGGTGCGAGCGGCCTGGCGGTGGCGATGCTCGTTGGCGCTGTGTTTATTGCCCCGGTGGCGGCTGTTGTTCCGGCGCCTCAGCCGATCTGGAATGCGGCGCAGGATCCGATGCTACTCCTCATGATTTTTGGTACCGCCATGTTCGCCTCGGTGATTCCCTATAGCGCGGAGCTGATGGCTCTGCGCAACCTGCCGGAGCGCGTATTTAGCGTGCTGATGAGCATGGAGCCCGCTATTGCGGCGATTGCCGGTTGGGCGCTGCTGAATCAGGAGACGGGCCCGATTCGTTGGGTGGCGATTTTCCTGCTGATGACCGCGAGCGTGGGTATTACGCTCACCACCACGAAGGGTGGTTCCTCCACGCAGAAGGGTGAGGGCGAGGACCCCGTTCCCGTGCCGCTACCTGAGTAGAACCAAAATTCCACCGGCACGTGGCATATAGAAAATCCCTATAGAAAACTCATAGAGAAAACTGTTGAGGCGGGTACCTAGTTGGTACCCGCCTCAACGGTTTTGTATGCCGGGTTTAGCTTTCAGCCAGCTCTTCCAGCAGGTCGCGCAGCTCATCGGTGGTGAGCACCTCCGCCGGATGCGGGCCCAGGGCGTACAGCCAGTCCTGGGTATCCTCGTCCAGCTCACGGGCGGTACCAACCAGCACGAGGTTGCCTTCGTTCTGCCCGCTGATCATGGAGCTTTCGCACAGGCACCACACGTGGTCGAAGACTTCCAGCATGGCGGTTGCTTGCAGCTGGAAGAAGGGCAGACCCGCGTCGTCTCCCACATTGATGGCGACCATACCGCGCTCGCTCAGGGCGTCCTTGAGCTCGCGGTAGAAGTCGCGGTTTGCCAGGTGGGCGGGTGCGTCCATGCCGGTGAAGATGTCGAGGATAATCGCATCGAAGCCGGGCACGCCCAGCAGTTCGGGCAGGTTCGCCAGCTGCTCGCGAGCGTCCCCCACCACCAGCCGACAGTCGGTTCCGGCAGGTAGCGGCAGGCGGTCCGTCACGAAGCCCATGAGCTCGGGCTCAATATCCACGGCAACCTGGCGGGAGCCGGGGCGGGTCACCTGAATATAGCGCACGAGGGTGAGCGCACCGGCGCCCAGGTGTGCGGCGGTGATGGGTTCACCGGCGGGTGCGAGCGCATCCACCGTGTTCGCGATGCGGCGCAGGTACTCGTAGAACACGTAGTCGGGGTTCTGCACGTCCACGTGGGACTGCTCGGCACCGCCGATTTCGAGGACGTAGCCGTGGTCGCTGAACCCGTCGGGATGGATTTCGGCGCGCTGACCGCCGGAGAGCTGAATGTGCGCCACTACTTCACGCCAGCTTCACGCTTGAAGGTGCTGACCAAATCATCCACCGAGGAGGACGAATCCAGGCCGTCAACGACCTTGTCGTTCACGACGAAGGTGGGGGTGCCCTTCACGCCAATCTTCACGGCGTGCTCGTAGTCGCGCTGAATGGGCTTGACGGTATCGGAGGCGAGCAGAGCCTTGTCGAATTCTTCGGCGTTCAGGCCCAGTTCCTTGGCGTAGTCGTTGAAGAGGGTGCGCAGCTTGTCGCGTTCCTTGATGCTCTTCCAGTCGTTCTGGGTGGCGAAGAGCTTGTTCGCCATTTCAAGATGCTTGCCCTGCGCCTCGGCGGCCTCCACGGCGAGTGCGGCGGGTACGGCGTTGGCGTGCATGTTCAGCGGCATGTTGCGCACGGTCACGTTCATGATGCCGTCGAGCTTCTTGGCGGCTTCTTCGAACTTGGGTTCTGCCTTGGCGCAGTAGGGGCACTGGTAGTCGGTATACAGGGTTGCGGTGCCTGCGCCGGGTACTTCGCGGTTGAGGCGGTAGCCGACGTAGCCGTCATCAGCGGTTGCGGATGCCGAAGCGCTCGCAGTGGCTCTCGCGGAGGCGCTTGCCGAGGTAGCCGCGGTGCTTGCGGAGGCGCTCGCCGAACCGCTTGCAGATGCCGATGCGGAGGGCTGGGAGGAGCTGGAACCGCATGCGCTCAGTCCCAGGGCGGCGGCGGGCACTACGCCCAGCAGCAGGGTGCGGCGGTTGAGGGGTGAAGTCATGGGGGTTCCTCTCTCTACGGGTGGCGGGCTGGCATGTGATTAATCAGTCTGCGGTTAATCAATCTGTGGTTGATGTGCACTGCGAGGTGCGCTCAGCCGCCGTGGGTACAGGGTTTATTGTATGCCCCTGCCCTGAACATTCCCTATCTTCGGGCGGGTTTGCGGGGTGAATGCAGTGCACACCATAGGATCTCTGCCGCCTGCTCGCGCCTGCGGGCCCGGTGTTGAAAGTAATTAGCCTCTCCCCCGCCTTTTTGGTACTATTGCGGGGTATGCACTGTTCGCCGACTGCTTTCGGGTAGCTGTGAATGATTGCGTATGTGCCTCTATAGCTCAGGGGTAGAGCATTTCCCTCGTAAAGAAAAGGTCGTGGGTTCGAATCCCACTGGGGGCTCCACATCCGCCGTAACGCGTGCCGGTTTCCGGTGTGTTGCGGCGGTTTTTAGCATCTGAAAGATGTCGTTTTCTTGAAGATGTCACAGTCGATTTTTAGGAGATTCTCATGTCTTCTCGTTCTTCACATGCTCAGCGCCTGCAGAACCGTTCGCAGGCTGGTCGCACCTCCGCGGGCTCTGCACGCCCGATGAGCCCGACGATGCGTTTTGCTCTGGTGTACGTGTTGGCGCTGGTGGTTTCCCTGGCGGTGTGGTTCTTCTACCGTTCCGTGTATGAGGATGACACATCGTTCTTGGTGCCGATTGTGATTTCTTTGGTGACTTCGTACGTGTGCGCTCATGCGTTGACGGGCGGCAAGTCGCCCCGTAACTAGACCGCCGACCGGCAGTCCACCAGGCTGTAGCCTCATGAGGTTTTAGGCAGACAAAAGCCGCGCATCCGGTTCCCCGTTCAGGGTTCGGATGCGCGGCTTTTTACGCGTGTACTTTACGCCAGCACCTTACTTGGAGGCACGCTGGAAGTCGCTGTCGGTCTTGCCCCACAGGCCGTAGACCTTGGCGAGTTCCTTGACCTTCTTTGCACGCAGATAACGCGGCAGGTAGGAGCCGTCGCGGGGGCCGTCGAGGGGCACGTCGAGCATCTGGTGTGCTTCTTCGATTTCAATCTCGCTGGGGGAGAATGCCGCGTTGATGGTCTCCGTCTGGCGGATGTCCAGGGTAATCTTACCGGTCATGCCGTGGTCATTCGCGTAGCCGCACGCCTTGGAGAGGTCAGCGCCGTATGCGCCGAGGGTCGGGCCGTCGATGGGGCCGGGCAGACCGCCCAGGGTGGAGGCGATGACCAGCTGCGAACGCACGTAGGCGAGCGCCATGGGGGTTGCGGAGGAGCCGGTGTCGCGGCGGTAGTCGCCTGCGCCGAATGCGAGGCGGAAAGTACCGATTGCGCGGGCAATTTCGACGGAGTGGTGCACGCCGAGTGCGGACTCAATCAGCGCGATGATGGGGGTTCCGGGGGGCAGCTCGGCTGCGGTGCGGTCAATGTCGGTGGCGTGCTCTGCGGTGGCGAGCATGACGCCTCGCAGGCCCTTCACGTTCTTGAGGGCCTTGACGTCCTTCCACCAGTGTTCGGTAGTGATGGCGTTGATTCGCACCCATGCGACGACGCCGGAGTTGAGCATACGGACGACCTGCTCGCGGGCGGCGTCCTTCTCTTCAGGGGGGCAGCCGTCTTCGAGGTCGATGATGATGGAGTCAGCCTCGGATTCGAAGGCCTCTTCAAAAACTTCTTCGGAGGAGTTGGCGCGCACGAGGAGCCAGGAGCGTGAGAGGCTGGGGCGCAGCTGACGCGCACGCTCATTGCGGTGGAATTCAAACATGGTGTGTGACTTCTTCCGTGAATTGTATATGCATTGGGTTGTGCCGTAGAGGGGCAGGAAAAAGCCTGCGGTTCTTCCGCGCGTACCATCGCATTGTGTCGTCACCTCCATTGTGACGGAACCGCATAAGAAGCGTCCTACACCTCCTCTTTAAGCGTATCGCCTGTTGAAGTGCACATCAAACTAACTCGCCTGTTGACCGCAATTTAGGCCCGGCGCCATACCTCAACCGGCGCTATGCCTCAACCAGTTGGGTGCGGCCCACGGGGATTCCATCGTCGAAGATCAGCTCGCCGGCGGCTTCTTTCTGGGCGCGCTGAATCAGGCGTTCGGCGTCCTCAATGTGCTGGATGACGGTTTCCACGCGACGGTGCACGCTCACCTGGCGGTCGCATCCGGTGGCGCATTCGCCGAAGCAGCGTGCCATGGCGAGTGCTTCCGCGCAGAGTGCCACGGCGTTACCCGCCTTGGAGAGGGCGCGGTTCAGGTCGGAGTAGGTGCCGAATGGGGAGGCGGGAATATCGCCGTCGCTGGGGGCGAGGCGGTGCGCTTCCATGGCGACTGCACGCACGCGCGGGATGAGGTCGGCGAGTGCGTTGGCGTCCGGCACAATGAGTTCAATCATGGAGGCGGACGAATCGGTTGCCGCTAGGCGTTCGAGGACCTGGTGGAAGCGGTCAATACCGCGAATGAACCGGTCGTGGGATCGGCGCCAGATGCCCTTGCCGAGTTCGGCGTCGTCGCGGCGTGATTGCAGGTAGCTTTTAAGTCCCATGTGTCCTCCTCTGCGTGGTGTGTGTGCCGTGTTGGTTAGTCTGTGGAGGTTGCCGGCGTTGGGCTCTGCGGCGACCCGCAAACCTCCCTACACTTAGGTTACCCTAAATCTCTTTTAGTGACGAGATGTCAGCAGTCAGTTAATCATTTCGACCCAGATTTTCATCACGCCCCTCACGCAACGCTCCCCGCGGCACCCACCTGATGCGACGCCCACCTGATGCGACGCCACGGGGAGCGCAACGATTTCTAGACCATGCGCAGCACAATCTTGCCGCGATGCTGTCCCGAGTCGAAGTACTCGTGGGCGGCAGCCGCCTCCTCCATGTCGAAGATACGGTCGAGCCCCACGCCAATCCTGCCGGATTCGATGAGCGGCAGCACGTGTTCGCATACACCGCGCAGAATCTCAGCCTTCTGCCGATCCGAACGGGTGCGCAGACTCGTGGCGTGCACCGACAGGCGGCGGGTGAGCATGTAGCCCAGGTTCACTTCTGCTTTGGCGCCGCCCTGCAGACCGATAATGCACAGGTGCCCGCCGTCGGCGAGGGTGTGCAGGTTATCGTCCAGGTACTTTCCACCCACGACGTCGAGGATGTAATCGGCGCCGCGTCCGCCGGTTTCAGCCAGCAGAACTTCACGGAACGAATGTTCGGTATAAATAATAGGTTCAGCACCTAGTGAGCGCACATATTCTGCTTTTTCCTCGGTGCTAACGGTCGCAAACACACGAGTACCCGCGGCGAGCGCCAGCTGAATAGCGTGCACACCGATACCGCCGGTACCGCCGTGAATGAGCACCACCGCGGGTTCACCGTCTTCTTTAAGGTTTTCGGCGGGGTTCATGCTCATACCGCAGGTGAGCACCAGGTTCGAGTAGACGGTTGCCGCGACTTCGGGAATGCCGGCGGCTTCAGCGAAACTCAGCTGTTCGGGTACGGGCAGCACGTGGTCGACGGGGACGGTCACGTAGTCGGCGTAGCCGCCTCCAGCGAGGAGCGCCATGACGGGGGTGCCACGGTTCTCCACAGAGGCGCCCTCACCGACCGCCTCAATAACGCCGGCTACTTCGAGGCCGTAAATGGGACTCGCCCCGGCGGGCGGCGGGTAGAATCCTCGACGCTGTAGCGCGTCGGCGCGGTTAATTCCGGCAGCGTGAACGCGGATGAGAACTTCGTGGGATCGGGGTACGGGGGCGGGGACTTCGCTGATTGTCAGAGCCTCAGGTCCACCGTGACTGTTCTCAATAATTGCTCTCATGAGTCCTCCTCATTGCCGGAAGCACCATCGTTGGTGCGCGATTTACAGAAAGCTTATCGCATGAGATAATCTCGTAGTGCCCTGCGGCACGGTATTGCCATAAAATGCCGGTCTCTGGTGCGTATGGATGGTTGTCCGAGCGGCCGAAGGAGCTGGTCTTGAAAACCAGTAGGCGGTAACCCCGTCTCAAGGGTTCAAATCCCTTACCATCCGCGTTATAGCTTCTGCTCCTCGTGTGGAGCGCAAAGAGCCCCGTTCCTCGTATTGAGGAGCGGGGCTCTTCACATACGCCGTTTCGAGTTACCGGTAGCGTTGTTAATTGATGTGCGACAAGGCGTTTGCAATCAACATGATGAGGAAGGCAATACCAATGAAGAAGCATAGCCCCAGCCCGTTGAGAATACGACCTCCTAGGGCGCGCACACCGTGCCGCTGCGCTACCCGCCCCTGCCAGATGCCCAGGATGTTCAGCACCGGCGCAGCGAGAGATATCATCAGGCTACTTGGTCCAAGACCCTGGACAAGCAACCAGAACCCTAGAAAGAAAGACAGCGGGCCGAGGAAGCCGAAAAGCAGGGAGAAGTTCGCTGCCCTTTCACCGTCTTGTGCTCCTTGCACAGCGGGAGGTTGCTCGCTTGCAGGTTGCTGCCATTCGTCCGTGTCGTCAGCCTCGGACGGCTGGCTGTCATTTTCCTGGTAGAGCTTGGCGTATTCGGGATTGTAATCGAAATCTTCATTGTTTTGGGGTAGTTGCGACATCGCATCCACAACCTTTCACATTCCACACGCGAGGGGTGTTAACTTCACCCTAAACCTTCCCCCACACGGGAACAAGCATGTCAGGACCAATCCGCAAAACATACGGCATATACACAGCAAAGCCCCGCTCCTCATCTTGAGGAGCAGGGCTTTCTCATGCTCACCAGCACAAACTATGACCGGTCATGCCCAATAAAACGAGAGTATCTTCAGACCCACCACTATATTGGTGCTTTTATAAAGAATGACTGAGGCTTATCAGAAACAAGATGACAAAAATATAGAGAGCAAGGACAATACCTACACCCGCCCAGCTGAGAATACGACCCGCTAGGGCAGGGACACCGTGCCGTTTAGCCACTCGCCCCTGCCAAATACCCAAGATGCCCAGTACCAGTGAGATAAAGGTGAGATCTGGCGCCCAGACCCAGCTCGATAGCGGGATACACAGTAGGCTGAGGGCGCCGAAAAACAATGAAAGACTTGCCGCGTTCTGCCCATCCCGCCGTTTTAAGAAGCCAGGTGAAACTTTTTTTCCGGGTAGTAGCTGGTTGCCTAAAACACCAGCGTAGGGTTGCCAACTGCCATTTGTATGGTTGAGCTTGTTGTATTCGGGATTGTAATCAAAATCTTTGTTGTTTTGGGGTAGCTGCGACATCGCATCCACGACATTTCAATACCGGGTGTTACGTGGCTATCGAAGTGAGAGAGCGCTCAGGCTCGTCGATGGGCCTGCATCATTGAAGCCGTACAGAGCAAACCCAATCATTACGATGAAGCCGACAATGGCGATAACAATGACAAATCCTATCCCGCTGAGAAGCAGACCCACATTGGCGTCTTCACCGTGCTGTCTTGCCACTCGTGCTTGCCAGAGACCCAAGAGGCTCAGTAATGGCGCAGCAATGATTATTGGCATACCGATACCAAAGCCATGGGAAACCCACCAAAACGCTAGGGCGAGAGCAAGCATACCGAAGACACCGAAAATCAGGGAGAGATTTGCGGCTTTTTCGCCAGGGTCCATCTTCCACACGCTCGAAGAGAACTCACTCGCGGGTAGCGGCTGGTCGTCCGTACCAGACTGCATGCTACCGCTCCCCTGGTGGGGCTTAGCGTATTCGGGGTTGTTATCGAAGGCTTCATTGTTTTGGGGTAGCTGCGACATCGCATCCACAACCTTTCACATTTAACGTTGGAGAGGTATTACACCCACTAGCCCCTCCCCTGAGTACTAGAGCGAGAGGACATGCAGGCTTCTCGATAGACCGGCGTCAGTAGTCTTTAAGGCCAGAAAAGAGAATCGTGAGGAATACGACGAGGGCGCTTAGGAGCAGAAAAATGATCATGCCCACCACGTTGAGTATCATGCCCAGGATGGCATGCATACCGTGCCGTCTCGCCACTCGCGCTTGCCAGATTCCTAGGGAACTCAGTATCAGTGAGAAGGGGATGAAGTACAGCGACGAACGGACACCGGGGATGCACGCAAAGCTGAGGGCACCGAAGAGTAGGGAGAGGTTCGCGGCGAACCGTCCAGTTTCCTGGCTCAAGACATCCTCTGAGAACTCACTCGCGGGTTGTAACTGTCCGCCCGTAGCTACAGTACCGGGGTGCCCGTTACTGTTCTCCTGGTAGGGTTCGCTGTATTCGGGGCTGTTATCGAGAGTTTCGTTGTTTTGGGGTAGTTGCGACATCGCATCCACGACCTTTCAGAATCTACACGCGTTAGTTGAATACCTCAGCCTAGTGCTTCGCAAAAACTTATTTGGCGTTGAACCACGCCCACGCAATCAGTACGTACCCAAGGGCAAGCATGGCGATAGCTGTCCAGCTCAGGATTTGACCCGCAAGAGAAACTACGCCGTAACTATCCGCTTCCTTAGCTTTATGTAGACCAAGGAAACTCAAGATGATGGTGGGGATACCGAAAAACCACGAACCCAACACCAAGATATTGATGAGGCTGAGCACACCGAAAGTGAGTGAAAGTTGGGAGGCTCGCTCCCCTAGATTAGTCGCTGTTTTCCCACCGCTCTGCATCATAGGGGGCTCTTCAATATCAGCACCCTGTTTGTGGCGATGAGGTTTCGAGCGCAGACCAGCTACTGGGTCGGAATACGGGCCAAGGATTGGATCCTGCATCGTTGCATCATAACCTTTCAATACCGGGTGTTAAGCCCACCCTAGACCTTCCCCCACACGGGAACAAGCATGTCAGGACCAATCCGCAAAACATACGGCATATACACAGCAAACCCCGCTCCTCGCATTGAGGAACAGGGCTCTTTGCATACGCCGTTTTGAGTTGCCGGGAGCGTCGTTATATGCCGCCGGTCAGGACAATCAAGAACAATGCGACGATGATGGCGAAGGGAAGGGCAAAAATTACACCCACCCAGCTGAGAATACGACCCGCTAGGGCAGGCACACCGTGCCGCTTCGCTACCCGCCCCTGCCAGACACCCAAGACGTTCAGCAACGGCGCAACGACAACTACCTGCAAACCACTGCTGTCATAATCATGGACAAACCACCAGCACCCTAGAAAGAAAAACAGGAGACCAAGGAGTCCGAAAAGTAGGGAGACGTTCGCTGCCCTTTTACCCTCTTGCGCCCTTCGCACGTCGGAAGGTTGCTCGCTCGCGCGTTGTTGCCGGTCGTCCATGTCGTCAGCGTCAGACGGCTGGCTATTGTTCGTCTGGTAGAGCTTGGCATATTCGGGATTGTAATCAAAAACTTCATTATTTTGGGGCATCATAACCTTTCACATTCCACACACTAGTTAATCACCTCGGCTTGGGCTTTCACCGATGCACCTATCGGCTGGTGTTAAACCACGCCCACAGTGTCCAAACGTTCACGAGCACAAAGCTGACAATGGCCACCCAACTCAGCACGCGACCCGCGGCAGGAATCGCACCGTAGCGATCTGCTTCCTTAGCTTTCCATAGACCAAGAGCACCCAGAGCAACAGAAGGGATACCGAAAAGCCACCAGCCCCATACCGCAACACTGACAAGACTGAGCACGCCGAAGGCAAGTGAGAGTTGGGAGGCTCGTTCCCCCAGACCCCATTCAGAAGGCTCTCTTCTCTTGTTCAGAACCGATGTCAGCGGAGGCCGGCTATCAGGGTCGTAGCGGTCATTCGGGTTGTAGTCGTCATAGTGTTCGCTCGTGCTTTTATTCTGTTTTAGCCCTTTGTAGCCGAAATTCCGGTCGAAGGGGTTGGGCTCTTGCGGGTAGTAGGACGACATTGTATCCACGACCTTTCAATACCGGGTGTTAAGCCCACCCTAGACCTTCCCTGTCGGGGGAACAAGCATGTCAGGACCAATCCACGAAACATAAGGCATATACACAGCAAAGCCCCGCTCCTCGCATTGAACTGCCTCCCGTTTCTTGGACACCAAAACTAAAGTCCAAGAAACGGGAGGCT
>ERZ773234.126-NODE-126-length-24373-cov-3.657497_pt1 | contig 24373 bp, 39 predicted proteins | sample MGYA00580523_ERZ773234 | MGnify/ENA primary metagenome ERZ773234 (study PRJEB29015, sample SAMEA2738167) | human oral metagenome | biome: human oral; feature: human-associated habitat; material: saliva | place: China | collected 2262 ...
GGCACTAACGGCACGAGTATAGGCTTCGGTAGCCTTGTAATGCGCAAGGTCGAACCCTTGGAAAGAGAATACTTTTGTTTTCCGCCTTTTAGACACGATTATTCCTTATTTTTCTTTGCTTTCTCACAACAACCTGCGATCCACCCGACAACATACTCAAAGGGCTCATGTTCTTTGATGTCTGCGCCAATATGCTCGAAGAGAAACTTTGCGGCGTGAGAGGACTCGTGCGCTATTATGGAACACGTCATCACCCTCCTATTGACAAAGTAGACAACAACTCCGTAGCGGTTGCTATCCTTGCTTATCACCGGCATTGCGAAAGCCTCTGATTTTGATATTCCCTTTCCTATACCCTCTATATCCGTTCCATCGTATTGCAGGAACGAGTCTGTTATTTCCTTGTCAGTTCCGCCGATAATCACCCACAGACGAAATGGGTATATAACGGGGTCAAATTCTCGGATATTCATTTATGCATCCATTACCGGCTCGCCAATAGAAAAGGAGTTTTCAGCATTTGCCTCTTCTTGAATCTGCTCGAAGTCCTTTTCTGGGTCTTGCGTGAGGTTAGCCCCCTTGACACTTGCTTTCTGAGAGACGAGAGGCTTATTCCCATTCGCCGCCAACCACATATTGATGTCGTCAATCTCGCTTGTTGGCATGTAAGGGGTAACTTCAGGCTCTACCTCCATCTCTTCTAAAGCACTCGCCATTACCGGATTCAATTTTGCCCCAAAAGCCTTGATGATATTTACACGTCTTTGGAGATAATCACCAAAGATCTCCATCTTGTCTTGCACCTTGAGGTGAGCATCCATAAACAAGAGCTTTAGGGCTATGCCACTAATCGCTCCAAGCCCCTTAACGCTCTCAAAGCTAATGTCCGGTGTCTGTGATATTGTGTATATCAACTTAAGGAGGGTTTCTATCTCGAGCTTCACACTCTCCGGAGCGTGCTGCCACGATAGGTATTGCGCTGTGGCTCCTGTCTCCCCTTGCACAATGGCGCCGGCTTCCCCCTTTTGTGCAAACCCAACGATTTCGCCAGTCGTAAAGATCTTGGGGCTGGCGTGGTAGTCGTTGGTATCTGCGAAGTTGGATAGCAGCTTCTCGAGTCGGCCTATCAGATTATCAACGTCTTCAGTCTCGAACGCATCTTGCCGACCATAGACAACCGGAATCTTGCCAATGGCATTAGGTTTTGGGTATCCATCGACCGGCTTATATCCATCCTTCCCCTTGACCCAAAGGAAGTGGAACTCGTCCGTATACGTCTCGAAGTATTCGATTCGCTCTCCACTCCCCATTACACGAACGTAGGAACGAGAGAAGGCAATCATATCCCCCAACTCGTCAAAGTAAGGGTACAATACGTTACCATCCTTTGGCGAAAGAAGGGCTACACGGATCTTGAAATTCGTCTTGAATCCGTATGTGCTATGTGGTGTACCTTCGGTCACATACCACATCTCCGCACACTCTTTATACCCGAACACGCTACGAGCAACCTTTCGATTCAATGTATTGGTCTTACAAGAATGCAGTACCCTCTTGATGAGCTTAAGGGCTTGCTCTTGCTCTTCTCCATCTGGTGTTGCGTTGTAAGCAACCGGGTTTCCGAAACAAAATGAAACCGTACGGTTGATTATCAGCTTCTGAATGGCAACGGCAATACGTGCGACCTTTACGATTCGCACGGACTCTCTGTCTGTCCACTCATCCACCTTTACGACCTTATCCGGACGCTTGTAGGTGTCGTTGACATCGTGCTTCCGCTGATCCAAGGCTTTCTCCGCCTTATCAACATCCGGAGCAGCCGCATTTCTCCCATTTCTTAGTTCGGCAACTATCGCATCGGCAGACTCCAATGCAAGTATCTCTTCTATTGTCATATCCTCTTATCGTATTATAATCCAAACAACCCTTCAATATTCGTCTTTGTCTTTCCTCTACGCTTCTCTACTGTCCCCGTAAGGCAGTCCGGAGCGTCATCGTGTGCATTCTTCCCGATCTTCATGTAGCCCGTGATTGCGGCCGCAAATTCGGGAAACAGAGAGATCCATCCTTGTGGCATATACGTTAGATTCTGCACCGCTGCGGAGTGTACGTTAATACGGACGTCTTTATTCTCTGTCTGATGGAACCATGTAAACCTTGTTCTGTCATTGCCGATAAGGCGGCATTGCTTCTCAACGGCACGCTGAAACCCTCTACCTCCGTTATTGCTCTCTACGACACACTCTTTTACTTGATGCTTCGTGAGCATCTCTGCTAGAGCCGGCTCCGTGTACTCCATCGGCTTTTGCGTATAGAGAACGTCCACAATGTAGTTGCCTACCTCGGTCTCATCGTATATTATAGCACACAAGTAATCCGCCCCGGTGTCTGCCGTATCTACATAAGCCTTGCGCACACAATAACTAGATGCCGGGCGCATTTGATACTCCTTGAAGCCGGTATCATACATAAGCCCCTCACTTGGTTTCGGGTTCTGCTGGTAAAGACTCTCGAAAACGTGTGGGTTTCGCTTTCTAATCTCTTCGAGCTTCTCTAGATTATGCCTCGCCTCCCATAGTGCCTCACCCTCTTGTCTCGGGTCGTATTCTGTTGGAGCCCCTTCCTTGATAGCCTTATACACTACAACAACCCACCCGTTCGGGTTTTGTGTCGGGTGATATTCTCCTTGCTGCCGTAGCAATGTGCCTGCAAGGTCGTCTTCGTGCCAACGGGTGAACACGATAAGTTGTTGTGAATCGTTGTGTAATCGGGTCTCCGCAACCGTATCGTACCAATCTGAAACACTTTCACGAACGGTTGGAGACCAAGCCGTTTTGGCATCCTTGTAAATGTCATCCATGATTAGCACGTCCACGGGTTCGCCCGTCAACGCACCGCCCACTCCTACAGTCTTGAATCCGCCAAGATGCCCTACAATCTCGCATTCATCGGCGTTTCGAAGCCACGAGCCGGCAACGGTGGTTACATTGGACGCATTAAGGTGCGTTTCGGGGAATATCTCTTGGTATTCGGGCGTGTCAATGATGCGTTGTATCTCACGATTGAACTTGCGAGCCTTGGGGGCGTTGTAGCTAACAATCGCCACCCTCGTATCGGGATTTTGCCCCAAAATGAAAGACGGTAAACGCCTTGTAGAGCCCTCCGATTTTCCATGTTGAGGAGGTAAGAATACCATTAGCTTCTTTATCTCCTTGTTGGCAAACTTGGTAAGCACTCCATAATACCGCTTGTGAAAGTCGGCAGGCTCAAAGGTCGGCATTGTTGAAAGGGTAAAACGCAAAAGGTCGGCACGAGACTCTCGCACCAACCGCTCTTGCAATGCCTGTATATATCTTACCCTTTCGCTCCTTGTCATTTACTTTGCCCTACTCTTTCAATACATGTTTTGTAATACCCTTCATCTATTTCAAAACCGATAAAATTTCTATTGTTTCTAATACAAGAAATAGCTGTTGTTCCACTGCCCATAAACGTATCAAGAACAATATCACCCTCATTGGAACTATTTGTAATAATCTTATCTACAAGTTCTATAGGCTTTTGCGCATTATGCAACTTATTTTTAGAGGTGAAGTTTATAGGTCTTATGCGCCAAACATCACGTTCACTTGCACTGAATGTGCGCTTAGCATTTCCTTTCACGGCATAGATTATAAATTCATGGGAAAAACGATAATGAGAACCCGCTTTTATCCATTCATAATCCCATATTATGAGATTTTTTACATCAAAGAAATTTTGTATGATGGGATAAAGGAAGGGGTATGTTCTCCAATCTGTATTGAAATACAACTGTGCATTATCCTTACAAATCCTTTTTACTTCACAGAAGTAAGCAGTAAAGAATGGTTTTATAAGATTGTTGTCATTCCAGCTACCTTTTTTTCCATTACTTGTTGTGCCAATGCAATATGGAGGGTCTGTACATACCAAATCTATAACTCCATCTTCAATTTTTGCCATTCCATCAAGGCAATCTTCGTTGTATATCTTATTTAATTCAATCATTGCTTCAACTTCTTCTCAAGGTCTGCAATTTCCTTGTCAAGATCTTCGTCCGAAAGCGTCTTGAATAGGTCTTTGCCATCCTTGCCGGTCACTTCCGTATTCTGTCTGTTCTTCCATCGCTTAGGATCTCCATTTGTCAAGGTGAAAATAATAGCTGCCGTGTCGGGGGCTACGTGCTTCTTCGTTGTTGTTTGCTCCTTTATTGTCGGCTTGGGATTGTCCTTCTCGTCTTTCTTCTTTCCCGGTACGGTCACAACCTTTGTTTCTGTCACTTCATAGCCTTGTATCTTCTTCAATAGAGACTTCTTGGCCTCATGAGCAAAGAACTGCATACGAGCCTCGTTTGCCTCTTCGATTGCCTGACGAAACTCTTCGTGCTCCTCTTGCCACTGATAGAATGTGCTAATTGAAATACCCACATGGTGGCAAACTTCAGCAATAGTATAAGTGTCAGACTTCACAAGCCCGACAATCTTGTCCACCATCTTCTTGCTGTACTTTGCCATTGTCTTTTTTATTTGGTTTTATTCTGATTATTCCGTTTTATTTGCTATTCCTTCAGTTCGCACTTGAATCCCCTATCTTGTAGCTCGCTAAACAGCTGCGATAGGACAGACACATCGCAACACTCAACAATAAGCCTTGTATTTATGTCTTTTTTAGGCTCCTCTTGCTCCTCCTGCTCGGATAGTTCCTCCACGGACACTCCCCACTCTTCTGGAATGAAGCCAAAATCTTGTGCCGCTTCTGCGATCAACCCATTATCCCACTCAAGATTTGCTTCTGATGTTGCATTGTCTGCGAGTGCAAGCTCACGTCCCTCTGCGCTATCAAGGTCAATGTCGTTACGCTTGACCGCTACAAGAGTTTTCCCATCTGTTTCTACGACCAAAACATCCTCGAACCCAAGTTCGACAGCCTTTCCTGCCGTTTTGTTGCCTGCAATGATTCGGTTGTTCCTGTCGAGCAAGATAGACCGACCAAGCCCGAACTTTCGAAGGCTTTTCTCCATAAGATGCTCTCCATACTCTGTCCCCTTGTTGAAATTCTGGTCATCGGGGCGAAGTTTGTCAATTGTTGTCTCTACTACTTTACTCATGTTACAAAGGTACTAAATATGTCACTATAAAATACTTACATAGCCGAAAGATGCTACAACTTTCCCATCCTAACCTTGATAGGCAGCCCCGAGAACGACCACGCAAGTAAAGCCGCATCTCTTGCGTCTTGATTAGTTCTTCCGGCTATACCGGTGAAGTATGCCAACTCTTCATGCGTAATCTTGCCATCTGTGCCATTCCAACACTTACGGAGAGGAGCGTGTTCTAACACTTCAATTCCAAGATGCTTGCACATTTCCACAATTTTCCTACCTGTCTCATGGTTGCGTCCAACATCATACCCCTTAGACGCTGCACGTTGCTTTCGCTCCCATTGTTGCAGGTGCCAATTACCCTTTATTATCCAACTAGCCTCTACAAGCACAATCAACGAGAGAGCGTGTGCCTTTGCTTTGTCAGCTTCGGATTTCAGGTAATCAACAACTTCTGGGAATGCCAAATTTGACACATTCAAACGCCTTGTGGACGGATCCAAAAAAGCCACCCCCGACTTTGTTACATCGGGGTCTATGGCTATAATACAATCGTATTTTCTTCCTGTCATGAGTTCTATTCTGTAACTTCTTCGATTAGCTTTTCCATTAAGTCGTTAAAGTGCTTCTCGGCAGCTTCTTTTGCCAATTCTACAGACGTGTATCCACCAATAAGCTGAGGTTCATCTTTCCCTATTAGGTATAGATGACTCATAATCACGCCTGCCGATATGCAGTAGGCAAATCCTAGTATTTCCGAGGTTGCAGCTTTGTACACATCCTCTTTCTCGTAATAAGCCCATGGGGCTAGCTTGTATCTATACTCCATCAGTTCCAACTCGCCTGCGGAGAACATCTGTGCTTCTGTCTCGGTCTCTACATCCACTACATGTACATCGGTATCATTCACGACCGCTAGTGAGATAACCTTGTATACTCTGTTAGGCTTACCAATCTCTACGACCAAGTCGCCTATACGTAAATCTTCGATTCTCATTCCACGATACAACTTACAACCCTATAATCTATACTCTCAACAAGCTTGTCATATTCTTCACACTCAATCGGGCAACCACAAAACTCAGAAGCCAAGAATTTGTCCACTTGCTCTTCATCAAATTGCTCGTGCCCCGACACCTCTACTTCAATCGTTATTCTTTTTCTCATATCTCCCCCATCCTCCCAAATAGCCATATATACATATCCAATTCTTCCCCATAACGAGTATTCCATTCTACACTTAATTCTGTCGTGTATGTCGGTGGATATGTTACAAATCCACTAATTTGTCTTCTAACATACAGCACAGTCCTTGTCCCTATACAACCTTTATTATCAGCGATTCTCTTGCAGGCTTTCTTGATTTTTCTAGGAAGTCTCATTGCTCACCTCCTTTCAGCTTCTCGATTAGATTATTAGCCACGATTGTAGCCAACTTTGCTTGCGCATCGCCTGCCATATTCCATACCTCCTTATTCGGATTCGTAAAGAAAGCTACCATAACCTCCTTTGCTATCTCGTATTTTCTTTGCTCCCAATCTATTGGTGATGGTGCATTATCTATTATAAGTTCGACTTCGTCTAGTTGCCTTGTATCATACCTTACATGTCCGTCTGCAATCTCCTCGAACTCAACCCAATCATTGTCTCGAGAATACGTAACAACCTCAATAACCCTATCTGTTCCTTTAATTCTTGCTTTCAACTTGCTCATATCTTCAAAAGCGATTCTATTTGTTTTCTCTTGAGCTCCAAATCGTTCAAGTACGACTTGCAAGCCTTCTTTACTATCTCATTCACGAGGTCGTGGTCTGCTTCGTTGTACGGAATATCTAGCCCACCCTCGGGTAAGAGGGTAGCGAGTTCTACCCTCTTTTCGAACCTCTCTAGTTGTTCCTTCATTCTTCCGTCTTTTTGTTCCCTTGTGATAGCTCCACGTAGTCCGCCCATATCGTCATACCGATACGTGGATAGCCATTCTTGTCAATATACACGCTCGCTCTTAGAGTGCCGTGTGCTAGTATTGCAGTCCCCCTCTTTAGGTATTGGACGAGACCGCTGCTTGTGTTTCCCCATAGGACTTCAATCCACTGAGTAACATCCTGCCACTGCCCCGCTTCGTCCTTTTCTCTTCCGTTCGTTGCTATGCTTAGGGGTACATATTCTCGCCCCCCTATTGTCTTAATCTGTGCATCTCCTCCGAGATACCCCGTTATTGTTGCCTTAATCATAATTGCTTCAATGCCTTCTTAATTATCTCATCTATTGATTCTGCTGCTATTACCTTGTCAGTCCAACGCAGGAATAGCGTATTGAGCTTCTCGTAGTCGATTATAGCCCCCGAGCTTCGATAAGGCTCTAGTAAGCTATTCACGACACGTTCTATCTTGCTAGCTGCTTCGTGTACGCCCCAGCGTGCTATATCGTCTATTGTCTTCGAGCGTATGCCGAGAGCTGCAACATCAGCCTGCGTATGTTCGATAAACACATCTACTGCCTTATATAGAAAGGTTGCGACTATCAGTGTAGCTAGTGTATTACACTCAATAGCCCCGAACTTCTTAGCCTCCTTAACGGCAGCGTCTGTGAGTGTCTTCATCGCACGCTCCCCCTTCTTGAGGGCTACTCGTGTGAGGGATACGATTAAGTCCCAATTCTCAATCCCTAGCGTATTAAGCCCCGAGTTCAGTTTTGCGGACTTCTCCTTGATGGCGAGAATAGAGTGCATCTGTCGCTCTATGTATCGCTTCTTAGTTCGTAGCTTCTTACCCCCATCTTTCTCGGCGAGAGCGAGAATCTGTGCGAACTCTTCCTCTGCCGTCTCATGGATTCGGAACAACTTCTCATCCGCCCCATCCACAAGAAAGAGGATTCTCACAATAAGGGTAACCGCCATTCGGTGCGCATTCCTTAACTCAGATTCTGCTGCTCGCTTTCTAACGTCAATCTTCATATCAGCTCCTTTTAGTATGATTTTTCATAAACAGAACCCAATGAGTATTGCTGCGCTTACCACTCTTATGCCCGAGTATTGGTCTCTCGTCCGTAAGCTCCAAAATATCAGAAAGAGGAATATCCGTCTCGTTCCACTTGAATATCAAGAATCCTCCACCTCTCAGCACCCTAAAACACTCAGAAAAACCCTTCCGTATGGTATCCTTCCAGTCCTTACCAAGATTCCCATACTTTATCATTTGCCACCCATTCAGTTCCTTCTTGCAGCCTGTATACTTCAAGTGTGGAGGGTCGAAGACAACGAGGGAAAAAGATTCGCTTGGATACGGCATATTCGTAAAGTCGGCCAACACATCAGGAGACACGCTAAACTTCCTCCCATCGCATAATTCCGTTTCAATCTGTCTTATATCCTGAAACAACACTCGAGGGTCGTTTTTGTCGAAATAGAACATCTTCCCTCCACAGCAGGCATCCAGAATCATTTTTGTATTATCTGCTATCATTTCCATTAAAAACAACTACCATTGATGGGGACGGAGCGGAATTTTTAGCATCACCAAATTTTAGTCGTCCCCTAATAAATCTCACTTCTGATTTTTTGTATATATAATCGTGGAAGTAAGCCGTATCCGTACGTGCAGGAATAAGCATTACAACCACCGTATTTGGCTTCTTGCTTTCTTCGTAGCACTTTCTTACCCATTTTTTTATTTCCATTCCATACGGTGGGTTACAAAACACAATTTGCCCCCCCCAATCCTTCTTTAGCCCATCATCATCTTTCGTATAAAAAGTGCGACATTTAGCATTTTCGGCGGTTGCACATGGATCAAGTGTAAACTGAAACTCTTTGTTTAACTCCTCAAAAAAAGACTGAGGAGTAGCCCAAAGATCAGTATTACTCGAAAACATTACTCTTGTATTCATCTCACCTCACCAACCTAAATTCGTAAACAAAAACATAGGGGTTACTCGCCCACGTGCCTTTACCGCTTACTCGGTCTATAAGACACGCAAATGCAGAGCGTGAAGTACCAAATAGTCGAGTACAATTTTTCTTATTGTCATAGAATCCAAACTCTTCTCCGAATTTTCTTATCCCTTCTCTTTGACAATCTTCATCGCTTATATCCTGCAAGCGTTCTAGTCTAATATTGGTTATCTTGACTTGGTGCGGCATCAGTTCGGGTTTTACGAACATCTTGTTAGTCCATCCTACCGTTTCCTTATATTTCTCTCTGAATTTTTCCGCACTATCTTCTCTCGGAAGATGGTAATTGTGCATCGAAAAGTCAATAATCATATTTGCGTATATCTGTTTGTACTCCTGTGCAACAGCTACGATTTCGCCTACCTTGTACCTTGGTCTTATGATTATCGGCTCATCAGACGCTTCAAAGTGTAGAATCACCTTGTTGCCATCGAACTCGTGGTTGGTCTCAGACAATAGCTCAAGTCCTCTCTCAATTCGCCGAGTCTGCAATTTTCTATTCTCTATCACCGCCTCAGTGAGACAGAAGAGGTCATTTAACATTATCTTCCGCATAGCTCACAAAACAACGGCTATAACAGCCAATCCAACTGCACACAACCATCCGAGTATTGTCACTCCAACAAAAATAGAATGCCTCATTTCGAGAATCTTCTTCTTATTTTCATAGTGATTCAAGTCGAAAATTTGTTTTCCGAACTTGTCTTCCATCATCTCACGAACTCTGTTATTAACAAACCTAGAAACCTTTTTCTTCTCGTCTTTTGTGAGAGGGAACGAGTGCCAATCCTTTACATAGCCACCAACGAAAAATTCGATAGTATCGTTATATTCAGTTCTTCCGCAATTGATATTTAGCTGTATTCCATACATGCCTTTTTCTTCATACATCTTTTGCGCTTTTTTTTCTATTTCAGATTCGCTCATCTTTGCGAGCTCGCACAACTTCTTGTACTCACCATCTGTAAGCTGTACTATTTTATTCATATTTCTATTCGTTATTAGTTAGCAATTCTTTGTTCTCGTGTACGTTGCCGATAACCTCCATTTTTGAGTTTAGAAGTATTAGTGCTCTCGTTGTCGAGCTACCTTGATAAAATCCAACATTGAAACACCCATAACTAAACACAACAGTTGCTTTCATCTGCCCATTATATCCACGATACAATACTATATCCCCCTCGTATATCTCTACTCCGTCCTTGTCTTTCAGCCCCGTGTATTGACCGATAGAGTCTTCATCTACCAAAAAATCCTCATAGCTTGTAAGTGGGTTTACGACCTCATCGGGAGATATAAAGTGTTCTCCACGATTAACGAAGTAATAGCCATATATCCACTTCTTGTTTTTGCCATTCCAGCCTCTGAACTTTATCTCTCTCATAGCAATCCTACTAACATGAATTATTCACAAAGACCATGATACATACTAATGCAACTTAGACCTTCGTCTTCAAAATCAAAAAGGCTATTTACATTATCGTTCCTAGTTACATAATCAAAAACTTCTTCAACAGTTGGTGATTTATTTACATTCGTATTACAGAAGCGTTCAGGGATTTTCCCTGTCTGAAAAAAATTGGCTGTAACTCCTTTTTTAGTAATGGCTTCTGTCACGTCCTTTTCAAGTCGAATCAGCCTATTTCTGTACGTCTCATCATTTGCTACTGCTTTTATTTCGCTTATTCTCGCGTAAACACAAGGAAAGCATCCTACACGGGAGCACCCACGCTCGTATAGCTCATTTGGTCGCTGACCATTATCAAGTATATAATCTATCACTTGTTGGGCTGACCAATTGAAAATTGGACGAATTACAGACGCGTCATGATTTCTAACCCATTCTAGCACATCTTTTTTGCGATATTTAGCATTTCCTGTATGATACTCAACAAAATAGTCGCACTCAACTTGATATTCTGCTCTTTTTAGGCTTTCTGATGCTCTAATACCCTGCACGATGATAAAACTTTCATCTTGCGACAAAATCCAGTCAATGAATGGCTTAATCTTCAACTCAATAGTACAGAATCTCCTCATCCCATTTGGGAAATATGTTTGTGAATACACAACTCCTCGAATTGCATCTTAGGAACAAGATATACAAGCTCAACACCGATACTTTCAGCAACATTTTTAACGTGTGAGATTGTAATATCGTGTTCCCATCCTGTGTCACAAAATACAGCAATTACATTTTTAGAACCATACTTTTTGACTGAATGGATGAGACATGCCTGACTATCCTTACCTCCACTCCACATTACGACAACTCTCATAGCTTATTCTGTTCTTTGAGTTTTTCGAACTCGTCCATCTTGCAATTGATAGTATAGTTGGTTATAACCTTACCCTTATGCGCTCTCAGCTTGCCCGTGTACCACCCGTAGGCTATCAGCTCGGGTGCATATCGCAAAGCGGCAACTGCACACGCAGCAATAACAATCCAATCAATAGTTTCCATTACACTAATTCTACTAGCATTTTAAGCCCTGCGAGTGCTGTCACGAGACAAAGCACGAGACAAACAAACTCTACTACACACATCTTCTTCTCTCGCCTTGTGAGTGGTCTGCTGCGGAAGTCGTACGTTACAACCCTGAGAATGTACACCACAAGCACAATCACCAACATGAACGAGAAGACACCAACGGCGAATAACCTCTTATCCATCTTACTTTCTATTCTCCTTGATCCACTTTTCTATAATTCCTATATCTCTCTTGTGCTTCTGTACACTTTCGGGATTCGTGTCATTCTCTACATATTCTCGTTTTTTATTAAGAAGAGTTTCGATAGAAGCAAAGCACATAATAACTTCATCAGCAAAGTCTATTTCGCCCTCATCCTCTTGTGCGATAAAATCAATCTTTGTACCTAGGTATTTGTACCGAGCCTTAACGATATACCCCTCATCGCTATTGGTCTCAACCTCCATTGCGAGCGGTGGTAGAATCAAACCACTAATTCCGTCTCTACTCACAACCAAAATATCAATATCGTTCGGCTCTCTACCTAGGTCTATTCCTCTTTCTTTCAGCATTATTGACCCAGTCAATAGCATTCTACTATTATTGTCAATAATCCACCTTGCTACCTCGAGCTTCTGCTCATAAGTCAGTCTTACATTGTCTAGTTTGTTATCCTTGTCCATATCCTTTGTTGTTTAGTAGTTTTTTCCGTTTAGTCTTTCTCTCGTTTTGTTGTACTCCATCTTAGCCATGATATGCCATTGGATGTTAATCTTCCGTGCCTCTGCGTAGCTAATAATCATCGACAGAAGTCTTGAGATGTCCTTCTCGGTAACACTTGCGGACACGAGCTCCGTTGCAAAATTGAATGCAAAGTCTGTAATCGGCATCTTGTTGCTGTACTTGTACTTCTTCAGCTCCTTCTTGAATACAATCCTCTTTAGCCCCGATAAGTCCAAGAGGCGAATCACAACATCTGCGAGTTCGTCCTCTGTGCTATCCTTTACGTATCTCTCGAATGCGAACTTGAACTCCTCTCCTCGTCTTATTAGTTCGCAGAACTCTCCGTGAGTAATCGAGTGTTTGCCTATTCTATCTGCCTCTATCGCCTCGAACATCTCTGACAAGGCGAGTACAAGCCAATGCCTACTACTGCGCACCATGTCGTGGAATCCCTTCTCACAAGCGTTCTTATGCGCCTTGAATCTCAATTCGTCTAATGTTTTTACGTCCATTTCTTTTCTTTTATTTTTTATATTGATTCTGGCAGCACCTCTCCCTTGATCTCTGCATACGCACGATTGATAAGCTCCCAATCCTTGAGGTCCTTGAATTTTGCGTGTATCGTGCCCTTCTTGAAGCCCTTAATCTCGAAAATTCCGAAGTCGTACCACACCCCGGCATACCTCTCTACCGAATAGAAAAACTTGTACAAATCCTGGTAGTCATCATAGTTCTTGCCGGTCACGAAACAAATAGCCTTTACAAGGTCGTCCATCTGAGACGTGGCACGAGAACCGTACTGAACCTCGAGCCTATCTCGGAAACCAACACGAACCCCGTAGTTTAAGATGAATTTCTTGTTGAGCATGTATCCCGAATTGGTCTTCCAGCCCTCTACTCCGTACCGATTCTCGGCGGTGTACTTCGTGATGTTGTCTATCGCCTCCTCGATAGCTCGATTCATGATGTTACCTCTACCGGAGACGATTATTTGCACCATTCGGTAGATATTGCGAGTCGTGAATGGAACGTTATACTGATCCTCTACGAACTTGTTAATATCGTTCATCACTCCTGCCGTAATGAACTTTTCAATGTTCATCTTTCGAAAGACGCTTCGCCAGCATTTTTTTTGTATTGCCCTCACAAAGCCGGCTTTTGTTTTGTACACGTTTTTTCCGCCAACCTCTATTTCGATTTTTGCGATATTCTCGGAAATCGAAATATCTAGAGCCTTCGTTAGAGCTCCCATCCTCTTTGCGACCTCGTCAAACTCATCGAAGGTCTTCACAAGACGAACATAGTGTTCGACAAACTGCCGTATTTCGTTGAAGGGCATAATCTGTCCAGCCTCTCCCATCTGTATCTCGGGCTCTGCATCGAGGAAGAATCCGTTATAATCGAATGATGAAGATGTAATCGGCTTGTATAGCTTGATAAGTCCAATTTCTACGTTTGTCTTACGTTCTGCCTTGCTGAAGCACGCACCTAGATTCTGCGTTGTACCATAGTCCCTAATTGTGTAATTCAGCTCGGAATTGTAACGCTCATTCTCTAGGCTCTCATAGTTGCAAAGTGAGATTATTTCGCACCCCTCGGGGGCGATCTCCCAAGCGTGTAGGATGTGCTGCTTCCAATCACTGAATGGAGGGTTCATCACAATGCAGTTAATATGGCTAACGTCATCACTTCCGAGAGCCAAAAAGTCGGCTGCAATCACACTACACTTGCTCGCAACAATCACTCGTAAGTCGTCTTGCTTCTCACACGCTTCCACGCTCTTGGCTCCGTACTTCTTCAGGTAGTCTACGATATTTCCGGAGCCTGCCGATGGCTCTAAGAATCGCTTCCCCTTTACGTCTTCGGGGAATATCATCTGCTCTATAACCTCCTCTGGGGTCGGATAAAAATCAAATTCAAACATCTTGTTTTAGTAGTTTATTTTGTTGCTTCCTTTTCTTTTGCGTTCTAAGACGCTTATTTTCACCTTGTGGTATAATCTATCCACTTTGACAATTAAACTCGCTGAGCGGCTTAATTTCGCCCTTGAATCGAATGTTGCGCTATTGTGTTCACCTCTACTTTCGTCTACTAGCTCCGTGAAGCTCCAAAACATTGAAGCATCGGAATCGGTCTACAAGGCGACTATCGAAGCGGCTCTTTAGCTCTGAGACGGAGAGGTTGCTTGTGATGTGGTAGTTTATTCCCCTCTGCTGGTAGATCTCATAGCGAGCAAAAAGAAACTCATCCGTAATCTGAGTTAGGCTAGTACCGAAGCTCTTTGCCGTCTCTGTGCCCAACCCTAGATCGTTAAGACACACGGCGAAGGGCTTGCCCTCTAGTCCACCTGCTGCTTCGTTGTACGTGTACTTGTCGATATGGCTGTGCATCTTGTAGTAGTTCATCACCTGCGTTGCGCTAATGTTCTCGAATGCCTTTTCGCTCTCCGTCAATCGTAGATACTCGGAGAATACCTGCATGAGTAGCGTCTTGCCCACTCCCGACTCGCCAATTAGCAGCAGGTTGTTCCGGAGCTTGTATTCTTCGTTCGGGAATACCTTCTCTGCGTCCTTCGAGCCGTTGAAGTAGAGAAGCAAGAATCGAAGTACGTCCTTGTTGTGGTCGTCTACCTCGAATGTTCGTCCCTCTCTCTGTAGCATGATATTCGCAATCGTGATTAGCATGTTAGCGTGATTCTTGTACTCGTCCTCGTCCGTTAGATCGAAGTTAGAATCGCTCTGAATAGTCCTTTGGCACTTCCGTAGAAGTGAACCGATTGTTTCTATCGGCAGCTTGCGCTTGGCTCTCGCCTCGGCTATTGCTTCGCTCGTTGTCCTTGGTTCTGTTGTCATAGTTGCCTTCGTATACTTTCGGGAAATTGTTCGGAAGGAAAAGCCAATCGAAACTTGCGATCCAATTGCGGCTGTTTATTCCGTTAAGGAAATCGCTCTCACTTGCTCGCTTAATCATCGAAAGAATAGCTTCGAGATTATAACCTTCTCGCATTCTTGCCGAGATCATTCCTTTTCGTTTTTCGGTCATTCTTGCAATAGGCGGAATTGCCTTGTGCGCCATCATCTCGTTGAAATAGCGGAAGATCTCTTCGCTTGCCTTCGCTCTATCGTTCTTATTCGCTTCCACGGAACTTTTTTCTTTCTGCATTTCTTTTTTAAGAGAGGTTCCTTCTTTCTCTTTATTCTCTTCTTTCTTTTGGTTCTTTTCTTTCTTCTCTTCTTTCTCTTTCTTGTTTTCGAGTTTTCTCCCCGAAAACCCTAGGTAACTGTAGTTTTCTCCATAAAAACCACTACCCCTTGGGGTTTCCTCCATAGAAACTCCTACCCCTTTGGGTTTCTGCATACATAAACCCTTACCCCTTGGGGTTTCTATATGGGGAAACTCCGACTTAAGAAAGGCGTCATCTTCTGCAAGTGGAGATACCCTCGTAGTTTCTTCTTGAGAAAACTCCGACCCCTTGTGGTTTATTCGTGTAGAAACCCCTACCCCTTCGTGTTTATCATCATCAAAACTAGGAGGGGTTGGTATTTCCATACGTCTAATTTTGTACATGCCGGCAATGTTGTTAACAAAGTGTTGGCACCATATAATGCGCTTATCTTTCCACAATTTTTTGTCAATTTTACCCAAGGATAGAAGCGTGTCGATAATCCCCTCAGTAACATCCTCACTACACCGTGTCCTAGCTAACAAGTACTCCCAATTGTTAGAAATAGAACAATCGTAATAATGCCCTTCCGACTCTCCGAGGATCTCTAGCAACTTGAACCAGAAGGCATACCCATCATTCCCGAATTTGCTCTCTAGGATGAATATCGTACGTCCGCTCTTAACGTAGTGCGGAAAGTAGTCGACGGTTTCTTTTGCTGGGCGTCCCATACTCAGCCCTCCTTGTCGTTTTTGGGATTCGCCCATCTTAGCACAGAATCAGGGAATATTCCCTTATCTATAGCCTTGTCCATCAGACGCATCGCAAACCACCCAATAAGCGCACCTAGAGGCTTCATGGCGAAGCATAGAAGTACCTCTCTATTGCTTGCTGTCTCTAGAGGATCGCCCAATAACAACATAAGCCCAATAATGCCCATTGCTATAATCCCTAGGTAGGCTGCCCAACCTTTTATTTCTTGCTTTTTCATATTACATTTCTTTGTACTCGTCTGTGTCTTGAGAGGCTATTTCTCTTAGCACTTTTATCTGATCTTCCGTGCCTATCTCTGCTTGTACGATTTCCCCCCTATCCTCTGCGATAATCAAGAGTGAAGTATTCCCTCCAGAGAAGAATCGTGGATAGTTCGGATCTTCCTTGCACATTTCAAGTTCGGACTGAATTAAACGTGCAATCCAATTCGTGAAGTTTTCAACTTCGTATTTTAGTTACCTTCTGCGTATCGGAATTCTTGAGAACTTTAATTGGCCATTCACAGACTCTCTAAGGGTCTTAACCTTTTCGCCCGGCTTAGTAAATGTTGCGAACTCTGGTATGTCTTTCATATTCAAAATGGTGTCTTGTTTAGTTGTATTTTTAATCCTGCACGTGCCACGCTTGTAGGAATGGCTGTTGCTTCTTCTATCCCTTGTCTCATTGAGTCCGGATTACTATTTCCCTCGCTCCAATGTAGAAGTACAATATTGCGCAGATCCTTGTCCTGATTTGCTTTTACGAACTTTAGGCAATTGTCGTAGCTCATGTGACTTGTCTCTAATCTTCGCCACATTGCCGAATTTAGCCGTCCACTGAAGAAGTTATCCGCAACGATTGAGGGCTGATAATTACACTCAATAAGCATGTGTCCAACCCCCTTGAATCGATTGCGAATGAAGTAGGTATCTGTGGCGAATAGTACCTTTCCGCTTTCTCCGTGATGAATGAGAAATCCGAGAGGATCCGGAGCATCATGTTCAACCGAGAAAGGGATCACCCTAAACCCCTTAAGGTCACCTATAATCTCACTGCCACTGTTGCAGATACGTACCATCTGACGCTCTGTAGGGGTTACTCCGTACCGGTCTAACTCTTCCGCTGTGCCTTGGCTTGTATATACACGTAGGCGAGCTCGTAGGAACTCTCGAATGTAGCCAGCATGGTCTCCGTGGATATGGGTCAATAACACACCAACGACCTTTCCTATCTGCCAATCGATTGCTTCCTTTACCTTTAGGAGTGGCACGCCACACTCCAATAGGAGAATGCTGCCATCCTCGCTAATTAGAGCGTAAGCGTTGCCCTTACTTCCGGTTGCTATTACTCGCAATTCCACGTCTCGTTTTACATGAATGGAACTTCTGCGTTCTCTTGTGCTGTAGGCTCTTCTTTTGCTTGCTCTTCTTGAGGCTTCTTCACCTCGTCAAAGTCTACAAACTCGCCCTTGTTAGCCTGCTCTGTGATGATGTCGTTTGCATCTTCTGCCTTGTCTTGATCATCATCTTCACCAGCTCCGAGCAGGACTGAATCATCGCTACTTCTTATGAGCAACTTACAAGCTCTATTGATTACCGTCTTGCACGCCATTTGATCGGTAAACTTCTGGTGTGCCGGGCTTACCCCTTTGGCTCCTCCCTGCTCCCACGCATTACGGATCATCTCAATGCTCATTATTTCGGTGTCTTTAGTGCCATCTTGCAGCTCTGTTACTGCGTAAGCACCTACTACCGGAGTATTGATACTTTGGAGGGTCTGCTTGTGCTTAATAATCTCTCTGTGACCATCAGGACAAACGGCAAACTCGAAATCGTCTCCCTGGAATATCGCATTGGCCTTTATGCTCTTAAGACCACCGTATCGCTTGGCTAGTGCAATGTTGCCTGAGTAGTCCGGTGTACATTTCAATTTATCCTTGTAGGGGATGAAATAACACTGTCCTTTGAGGGGTGAAAGCCCCCAAATTACCATCTTGAGAAGGGCGTTTGCGATACTTGACTTCGAACACTTCTCCAGCAAGTTGTTCTCAGGGTCTGAGAGAATAATATAGGCACTCTTTAGGGCATTCTCCGGGCTGTAGTCTGACGGTATTTTCAGTTCTCCGCTGCGCTCAAAGGCTTCTACCTTGGTGAGTACTTGTGCGCTAATGTCTTTTGGCAGCTGTTGTATGGCTGTGGACTGTTGTGCTGCTACGGCAGCTTCGTTCTTTTCGTTCATTTTACGAGTTGATTAGTTGTTAATAATTAGTTCTTCGTCCTCTGTCACCTTTAGCGTTATGAGTTGCGCCCTTGTGGGCACTAGTCGGTTTACACGCTCTTTGTTGTCTATGAATATGGGTGCTGTTACGCACTTGGTCTCCGATAGGATATTGATGCACTCTAAGCCTGCGTTTATCTGTGCTGCCGTGTTGGCTACACCATATGGTTTACCATCAATGAGAGGGATGCAGGTTTCGCTTGGGTTACCGTCAATCGTGTAGTTGAATAACTTAAATTTCAGGGTACTGAATAAGCCATTAACACGGCTCTCTAGTGCGGTAATCTGGGCTTTGACAAACTCAAGAACAACCTGCTCTGTACGCTCTGTATCGGCTATGCTCTGCGCAATGGCACGTCCTCGTTCTTCCAATGCTTGAATCTGTCTCTTGTAGGTATCCTTTGTCTTTGACTTGTATTCAAGCTCTTTGAGTTGTTCACGCTCTCTTCGGAGGCTGTTACGCTCCTCTTCGATTCGTTCCACTACAGAAGAGACTTGTTCGGCTTCCTCCTTGCGTATCGTATCAATTTCTTCTCTCAATGTTTTTATTTCGCCTCTGATCTCCACTACATCTATAGGCATATCCACAAACGCAACACCTTCGTCTTGAATCGCCTGCACGGCTGCCATCTGTTCTTTCTCGAAAGCCTCAGCTTCTTGGATTTCTTCTTTAGCCTTTGCCACGCTCGCCGAATATTCATCCGTGAGTTCGTCTAGGCTCTTAAGATCTTGGTTAATGTCGGCACCTCTCTTCTCGATTCGCTTTAGTTCGCTAGCCTTGTGAGCGTTGAATTCCTCTTCGGCTCTCGCTTGTCGGTCGGCAGGTAGAGGCTGTCCGCATAGGGAGCAAACACCCGGAGTATAACTACTGCTGTGGCATTTCTTCCACTCCTCGGCAAGGCTGTTTTTCTCGTCAAGAAGGGACGATATGCGGTTATTTGCACTTGTTATTTTGCATGTCTCCTCGTCAATGCGCATCTTGATTGCCCTCTTTGCCTCATTGGCTTTTCGTAGAGATTCACTTGCGACATCGATTCGCTTTTGGGCTTCATTTCTCGCCTCTCGATTTCTGTTTTGCACATCATCCTCAATAGCTGCCACTGCCGCCTTCTTCTTGGCGATACAATCCTCTAGCTCTGTTATGCGCTTCTGTTTCTCGTCGTTGGTGTGTAGTCCGGCTGTCTTTATCTCCTCTTCCTTTGCCTTTATCTTCTCTTCAATCGCATTGAGTTCTTCTGCCAGGTTTCTATCACTGTCGGGAGCCTGCAACTCGGCATCCATCTGCATAATCTGATCTATGCGTGGTTGTATGGTCTTTAGTTCTTCGGTTGCCTTGTTGCGTGCGGCTGCCAGCTCCTTTCTGTAGCCGTCTAGATCCTTACCTTTGAGTTTACCTACAAGAGCGAGGAAGTCGGTGTTGTCTCCTGCTATCTCTTCGTCTTCTATCCCTCCGACTATCGACATAAGCACCGAACGCTGCTCTTTCCATGGAAGCGTTGGGAAATACTCAGGCGTGGTTAGAAGTCTAAAGGTATCCTCCGGTATAATATCGTCTACGGCTTTCGAGTATTCTCCAACCTTCATTGGTACATCGTTTACACTGGTAATCGTCTCGTTGCCCTTGTAGACTTCTTCGGTATGACCATTCGGCTTTACCCACTTTTGGCGAAGGGTTCGGGTGAACTTATATTCCACTCCGTCCACATCAAGCAAGAGGGTTACGCTTGCGTCTACCTTCTTCAGAGGCTCGCCATCGCTTCCCTTATGGAAAATTTCGTAGTCGGTACGACCCTCTGCATCCTTACCGAAAGCACACCATAGGAAGGCATTGCGTATCGTACTCTTGCCCGTTCCGTTATCCCCGGAGATTCGGGTTTCTCCGTTGGGGTTAAAGTCAATTGTCAAGCTCTTAATCCCTCGGAAGTAGGAGATGACCATCCGCTTAATCGTGATTCTTTTCATATCGTTGTTTCGTTGTTGTTTGATTTATGCTCTTATGAACTTCTGTAGGAAGTACTCTTGACCCTTGGGCGTTACCTTGGTCGTGGTAATGTTGTACAACTCGCCACTAGAGCCGCTGCGGGTGCTCCGCTTCACCTCGAACAAACCCTGCTCGACATACCGCTGATTCGGTACATTGTAGTATTCGCCTACCCTGCCTAGATAGCCGTTCTCTCTCAGCCATTGGAATAGGCGATTCTGCCCTATCGTGTAGCCGTTTTGGCTAATGATCTTGGCTAACTCTCCCACCAAACAACTGTTCTTACTCGCAAGCATAGCATTGGCAAACGCTACCTTCGGGGCGGCGGCTTCCAATTCCGCACGCTGAGCCTCTAGCTGCTTCTCTGCCATCTGCAAGCGATTGTGCAAAATCTCTTGAGAGCGTGCCAAAATGTAGTCATCACTCTTGAGCATCATCTCTCGTCTGTTGAACTCGTTGATAAAAGCCTCTTTGAATTGTCCGGCTTTCTCTCCGGTGTAACCCATAACCAAAAACGAAAATCCGTCTTTCGTCATCTCGTAGGCTTTCTGTTCTCTTCCTCTACTATCTATGTAAGAGATAACGCCAAAATTGGCGGCATTAAAACTCTCTGAGCAAGAGAGGTTTTCAATATCCCTACACACCTTGCTATGTTCCTTCCCGAACACTTCTGCCACGATTAGACTTGTTGTTACATCTCTCCCTTGCTGGCTTCTTATTACTAGGTCTGTCATATTTTTATAATTTCTGAACCTTAATCATTGCTTCCGTAACTTCATCCTCTGTAAGGTGCGCAAGAACATTGTTTGTAATTGGCGTATCGTATGCCATTGAATAATTATCACCACACTTTTTTATTACGGCGAGCTCGTAGGTGTCAATTCCATTGGAGTAGAAATGCCCTCCAAACAACACCGATACCCCGTAACCATTAGGAAAGAACATTATAGCATGTTTCACACCCTTTTTTGCAAAACGTCTTAATTCGTGTTCCCTAAATTCTAAATCTTTGGATGTCTTCATCGCTTCTTTCTCATCAGCTCCCGGGCTAGATCCGCATTTACCGCTATCAACCTCCCCGATTGACTAATGGCTTCGTCTATCTTCCCACTTGCCTTGATGCGGCTAGCGGTCGTCTTAGAGCAATTAAAGAGACTCGCAATACCCGCAATCCCATACACGTACTGCTTCGCCACCTCTTGCTTCGTCTCACCATTCGACTTGACTAAAGAGCCTCGCAAGGCGTCTGCCAACACCTCCGCAAACTCTCCTGCCGTCATATCGATGATTCGTTTGTCGGGATTCATACCTCACTCCCCCACACCTCTGTGATACCATACTCGGCGAACACCTCCTCAATGGCTTTCGCTTCGGACATCTTTGGCTCTACCTTCCCATTAAGCCGTGCATTCCAGCTTACATTGGTAGTTATCCCTAGAGCCTTCTTGATTTGCTCCATTACCTTTTTGGCGTCCTTTTGGCGCACCTGCGAGTAACCTCGCCTAAATCCGTACTCGTTCATTACCTCAATTATTTGTTACTATTCGTTTATTCTTTCGGCAAAAACGCTTATCTTTGGGCTCTACAACAATGTTGTTTGCGCTCGCTTGCGCAAGTCAGCCAGCAAAGTATCGCTTTGCAACTGCAAAGATATAGCATTGCTATGTAATACACAACAGGCTGCATAACAATGCTATGTTAAACAAACATAATATGAAGCTATATGAGTGTGAAAGAAAGACTTATGGAATTTCTATCCTATGAAGGAATAGGGCAGAAACGATTTGCAGAGTCGATTGGGATGTCGTCAGGCTACGTAAATGCAATACGAAAGTCCATTCAGCCAGGCACGATACATAAAATTGCTATGCAGTATCCAAACCTTAATACAGGCTGGCTTCTCACAGGCGAGGGGGAAATGATTAAGGACGAATCGATCTCTCAGAACGCATACGGAGATAATAACCAAATAGCAGGAAGGGATATAAATAATAATGGTGTAAGGGGCAATACTACAACCACGAATAACACCACAAACAACTATAAAGACTGTGGAGCCTGCGAGACAAGCCTCCTTGAGAAGGCAATAGACGAGATGGGGGAGCAACGCAAATTGTTTGCAGAACAAATAAATCGCTTGCTAACAATAATCGAAAAAATGAACGATAGATAAACTAATCACAAAGCATTATGAACACCTTCTTTATTATCATTATCGCCATTTTGGCGATCGCTGTACAAGTAATCATAATTATAAAATTCTTTCAAATCGCTAAAGACCTCCACTTCCTTAGAAAAGAGTACGAACTATTAAAGGCAACACATCGTCTTGGAGAATACACAAAAGCAAAGGGAAGTACTACGTTCGCAGTCGGAGAGAATGCCTATGCCGTTGAGATTGACCAGAAAGTTGAAATAATAGCCATCTGCAAGGACGGAGAATACCTATGCAGATACAATAGGGGTCCAGTGGAATCGCATAAGAAAATATCAGGAGACAAGCTTTCGGATGTATTCCCAGACAAACAGGACACAACCCCAACATTGCAATGAACTGGATTAAGAAGCTATTTGGAAAGAAAGAGAAGAAGCAGGCTGTTGTAACAACTGAAGTGCAGACGGAATCAACAATTGAGCATACGCAGCAAATCCTTGACAATGCACATAAGCTAATCAACGAACTAAAGTGGAGGGAGGTTGCACAAAAAAACATCCCTATTGCAGAGAAGATGCTCAAAGAAATCCAAACAATAAACAACCTCTTTGAACAAGCAAAAACACCAGAACAACTAGAATCTTACAAAGAACAACTACTTGCGCTCCTATGTTGGTTTATTCAGCAAGAACAAGAATACCCAGATGCCCCTTGGTTGTTGAAAGGAGTTGGAACGGCTGCCAAGATGTTGTCAAAAGTAAGGAGCCAGTACAATTCCCTGCTCCTAAACCTAGCTGTAAATGTCTACAAAGAAGATTTGCAAGGCTACATTGATTTAGCTGCAACAAACGGTCATTTAACAAGAATTGAAATGGGGAATGCCTTAGGATTTAATGGGGATATTGACGAAGATTTACTTGAAAAAACAGCATCATTAAACAATCAAGGTATAACTCTTGAGAGAGAAGGGAAAGTAGAAGAAGCCATAAAAGTGTACGAAGAAAACATCACACTAGGCTACCCAGCCCATCATTCGTACGATCGACTGCGCATATTGTACAACAAAAGAAAGGATGAAGAAAACGAGAAGAGGATACTTAAGCTAACAATAGAGAAATTCGGAGCAAATCCGAAAATACAAAAGAGACTAGACAAGCTTAATGGCATAGAGCCAATTATTTCTTTGCCAACAGAGGCTCGAGAGGCTAATACTAAAGAGCCAACTCTTGGACAACAATATGAGAAAGCTATATTGAATATCCCAGAATTCAATTTCTACTTTGACATGCCAGATGACATGAATACAATAGAGTATCTGTACAAACATCCAAAGTACACACAGCTAACAGAAGAAAAGAAACTACTATTTGAGATACGCGATTCATTAGAAGAACTTATTTCTCGTGGTGCAGAACTAGAAAATGAGGGGAAACTAGACGAAGCTTCAGTGATCTATGAGCAAGCTATTGCCCACAAATCATTCAAGACCGAACCTTATGACCGACTTATAAAGATTTATTCAAAGGCGAAACTCAAAAAAGAAGAAGAGCGAGTCTTGACAGAAGCCATTTCTCATTTCAAGGAATTACGAGAGAAAAGAAGAGAGTATGTTTTAGGCCTTGCTACAAAATACGGAAAATTGGAATTCGCCAATGAACGAATAAGCAATGAGATGAAGATAATGTACTTCGGAGGAGCTTTTGATTTGTATAACCCATACACAATCATAGACAAATGGGAGCATAGGCTTGAAAAACTAATCAACAAGAAAAAGTAAAT
>ERZ773234.131-NODE-131-length-23853-cov-3.645853_pt1 | contig 23853 bp, 27 predicted proteins | sample MGYA00580523_ERZ773234 | MGnify/ENA primary metagenome ERZ773234 (study PRJEB29015, sample SAMEA2738167) | human oral metagenome | biome: human oral; feature: human-associated habitat; material: saliva | place: China | collected 2262 ...
AATTAACGCTTTAATCACTTCGTTTTTAAATACATTAGCATTGGTGCTGCTACTAGAGTAATTATAGTCTAGGTCCGATAACCCATCTACATACTCACAATAAAATAAAGATTTCACCATGATACAGATATCAATGTCGCTATTTTTCTTTACATTCGTATTATTTGCATAAGAACCTTGGGCAAAAATTTCATATTCATACTTTGAAGAGAGCCCACTCCTTTCTATTGCATCTTTAATCATTCCAATAGTATTTTCAACCCGTGTTTCTTCAGTGGCAGATAACGGCTTAATCCATGATTGTAATGCTTCTTCAGAATATCTCATTATAAAGCAACTCCATTTTAGTTTTTTGGTTAATTCATAAAAAGTAACCGATATTAAAAAAATCCTACATATAATTATACCACTAAACAAGAAAAAAGGCTGCAAACATAGTGAACTATACTATGCCTACAGCCTTATAAATCAACTTCTGTTCCTTCCAAAAATCTAACGGTTATCTGTCCATCCTCCGAAATCAAAATACTATCTAGTACCTGACACATCTCAAAGGAATCATATTCCCAACACTCCTTATTTATCAATTCAGCCAGTAACACACTGTAATGCTTTTCTAATAACTGGTTTTCTTCCAAGATCTTATTCCACTTTCCATGCAACAAATCCACATTCTCACTCAGTAATTTTACTGCCATTACTACGGCTTTCTCTAGTGTTCCCTCATCGATATGGTTATTCTGACAACCAATCAGCCCCTTTACCTTATAGCGGTTGTTACACTGCCAAACTTTACGTTTGCCACGACTTGTCGTCCAATTCTTACGTCCAAAAGCTGAACCGCATTCTGCACAGAACACCTTGGAAGTGAAGGGGTTATCCTTATTTTGCATGATATAAAAATTCAGTTGATGTTCTTCACGAAATGCTTTCCTCCTTGCTAATTCCAACTGCACTAGTTCCCATGTCTCCTTATCAATAATAGCTTCGTGGCTATCTTCTACATAGTATTGGTTGACTTGACCATCATTAGCACTACGCTTTTTGGTCAAAAAATTTACAGTAAAGGTCTTCTGTAATAAGGCATCTCCCTTGTACTTTTCATTCTGAAGCATCTTTTGAATGGCACTTGGATACCAATTGGCTTTTCCAGTCCAACCGGGTATGTCATTTTCATTTAAATACTTAGCTATTGACTCAGGGCTAAATCCCTCTAGAAATTTCTGGTAAATAAATTTAACTGTTTCTGCTTGCTCAGGATTGATGATTAATTTACCATTCTCATCCTTATCATATCCCATAAACTTAGTGGTGTTCACACGAACCTCCCCTCGCTCAAACTTCTTGCGGATTCCCCAGGTCGCATTTTCTGAAATGGATCGTGATTCATCTTGAGCCAGAGAGGACAAAATCGTCAAGAGCACCTCCCCCTTGGCATCAAGACTGTCAATATTCTCTTTTTCAAAAGTGACCCCAATCCCCAGTTCCTTTAACTCCCGCACATATTTCAAACAGTCGAGCGTGTTCCTAGAAAAGCGGCTAATGGACTTGACAATGATGCGATCGATCTTCCCTTGCCGGCAATCTGAAATCAGGTGATTGAACTCGGTACGTCTCTTAGTGTTGGTTCCTGAAATCCCCTCGTCCGCATAGATGCCTACCAGCTCATACAAAGGATTCTGATTAATATATTCTCGATAATACCGAACCTGATTCTCATAACTTGATAGCTGTTCGTCTTGGTCGGTAGACACCCGACAATAAGCCGCCATTCGGATTTTCTGGACATGCTTCTCTGTTTCCACTTGAATCGTTTTCTTTGCTGGAATAACAGTAATGTTTTTTGCCATTGATGATTTCCTCCTTTACAATGGTCGGTTTTGTCACTTGCCAATCTTGAACAACACTATCAGGCACACGCATGCCGATACAGGCTTCTTTCCCCTCTCGGATATACTTGCTACAAACCCAGACAACCCTGCTCTTATAATACTTTTGGCGCTTTAAAGTAGATCCACAATGTTCACACTTCAAGAGTCCACTCAAGGGATAGCGCTGCAGGCAATTAGCCGTGGCATGCTTTTCTTGGAACTGCTGAAGACGCTTCTGGACCGCATCCCAATCATCTCGAGAGACAATAGCTTCATGGTTATCCCGAATCAGATACTGCAGCACCTGCCCTTTGTTCAGGCGCTGCTTTTTGTTAATCTCCGCAAAGTAATATTTCTGCAGGAGCGCATCGCCCTTGTACTTCTCATTTTTTAGAATATTGAGTACCGTTGTCGAGTGCCATTGCTTCTGATTCACCGTTGGAACCTTCTCTTTGTTAAAAAGTTTTGCGATGGTGTGCCCACCCATCCCCGATAGATAAAGGGAAAAGATGCGTTTGACAATCTGAGCCTCTTTAGGATTGATGACCAACTCTCCGTCCGGGTCTTTGTCATAGCCTAGAAAGCGTTTGGTGTTGATTACGAGCTCCCCTCGTTGGAACTTCTTTTGAAAGGCCCAGCGTTGGTTCTCACTCATGTTCCTTAGTTCTTCTTCTGCGTAGCTGGCAAGAACCGTAAGCATGACTTCACCCTCATTTGACAAGGTATGGAGATTTTGTTCTTCAAAGAAGATGTCCACTTGAATAGTTTTCAGTTCCCGGCTTACTGTAAGCAATAACTCAGTGTTTCTGGCAAAGCGAGAAATGGACTTTGTATGAATGACATCAATCTTTCCTGCCCTACAATCCTCCAGCATCTGCTGAAAACCTGGACGCTTGGCCAGTTTGCCTGAAATCCCCTGATCATAATACACTCCGATGAAATCGACATCTTTTTTATTTTGATAAAAATGATTATAGTAGGATTGCTGATTAGTGAGGGAATCCTGCTGTTTTTCTGTCATGGTTGAAACCCGCGCATAAGCACAAACTCGCTTCTTCTTTTGTTTCATAAACTGCTCCTTTCCACTTACTATCTATCACTCTAAAGCCCGATATTATCAAGTATTCAGCCCACTGATTCAACCTTATTTTTGTTCAACTGCTGTCTATGTAAAAAAGAGCCAAGACAAGCAAGCTTGTCTCAGCTCATTCTCCTTAATCAATCCGGAGGACCTGTCCTGGGTAGATCAAATCCGGATTCTCAATTCCATTGATAGCCGCTAAGTGCTGGTAATTCGTGCCGTACATAGCTGCAATAGCGGAAAGCGTATCTCCGTTTTCAACGGTATAGGTTGAAGTACTGGATACTTGAGCACTTCCCGTAACCTGCAAAACTTGCCCCGGATAAATCAAGTCAGGATTGGTAATCCCATTGATAGCCGCTAATTCCTGATAACTTGTTCCATAAAGAGCCGCAATAGCTGATAGTGTATCCCCCTCTTGAACCGTGTAAGTCCCAGTCGAAACTGGGGCTGTTGCTTGTTGTGGCACTTCTGATCGAGGTTCTGGTACCTGTCCGATATAAACAGAACGCAAATCCCGATACATATAATTGGAATCTACTCGGCCACTGATACCACCAACAATTCCGTCACTGGTAAACTGCCAAATGTCTGTCGGTACCGCACAAGCCTCCACTTGCCACTGGGCCACCCAGTTGGTATAGGGACTCAAGTCACCCATATTCTGGAACCAGTACAGGCTTGCATACACGCCAGCCCAGTAACCAGCGGTTTCTACATTGTCACAAAACAGTCGGCAGATAGCCGTAGAAGTTTCCCAACTAACACCACCGTTGTTGGCTTTCCAACCGTCCGCATCCTCCATATCAATGTAGAGCGGCATAGAAGGATGGAATTGACGAGCAAAGTTCAAAAAGGCATTGACCTCAGCTTGTGCTTCTCCCAAATTTCGAGCATAACTATAATGGTAGAAACCGTATGGAATGCCAACTCGTTCACATTCAGATGCGTTTCGCCGTGCTCGTAAATCTTCCGCAAAACTGCCCCAGGACGAGCGAATAATGACAAAGTCAACATTGCTCTTCAACTGATCAAAGTCAATAAAACCATTGTGTTCACTGATATCTACTCCAAATAATGCCATCTTATTTTTCCTCCGATTTTAATTGTTTCAAGGTCTGCTTGAGTTTATCAGGAACCGGCAGACCAATCCGAGCCGCATTTTCAATGATGCTGAGGCCTTCATTAGACAGGTAATAGAAAATAACTGCTGTGCGGATAATACCACCCTGTTTTAAGATATGGGTATCAATAATCTGCCCCATGGCAACCAGCATCAAAATGACAACCTTTTTAAAGAGTCCTCGAAAGCCCACTTCACTGGAGAGTTTCTTTTCAACAACGGCTGCCATCAGCCCACTGATATAATCAATTGTGATAAAGACAATCAATGCAAAAATAAAACCATCCCAATCGCCAAAGACACTTCCAATCAGTCCGCCTACCGTAGTAAACAGGACTTTATTCGCAAAAACTAACTGCTTCATGATTCATTCTCCTTTCTATGCGGTTCACTCCAGTCTGGATTTCCTTTCTCATCAAATTGCATGATATAGAAATTCTTGTGGAATAACTCAGACAGATTCATGGTAGGGACTGTCGCTCCCCACTGGGTCAATGCACCTACCGTTTCAACTTCTATGAATTGCCGACGGCCTCCTTTAATAACCGGACGCTTTTGAACTTCCCGATACATATAAAAATCCTCGCCCTCACTCTTGCAGCGAATGAATTCTCCATTCTCCCGCATATAGGTGAGCGCTGCAGCCAAATCAAAGGGTTCTGTGATTTGGCTGAGGTCAGGCAATAATTCCTTATTCTCCATCCTTTTTACCTCCATCTGTTTCTTCTGGAGCTGTCACTTCATCAAGTGCTGTTTCCAATTCTTCCTTTTCCTTTTGGAGGGCTTGATAGGCCTCCTCTTTCTGAGTCAATTGAATGGCTAAGAGGTTCTTTGACGTTACCTCATCTGCCAGTTTTCTGGTAAGCTCTTCAATGGTTAAACGAAGAGCCTGATTGATTTCTTCTGGTTTCATTTGTTCCCTTTCTTATAAACGTCCCACTAAGCTTCTGGTATCCCACCAAGCTGGATGCCCTTCTCCTTGATTCGCTCGATACTCATAGAGTGCTCCAATGCTATTAGACATACGTTGTAATACCTCGTGAAGTGAGACATAGTTACCGCTTGTATCTAAATAGAGCCAAACATCACCCACATTAATCGTGGAATCTCTCCTATCCTGTTTTCTGCTCGGTCGCAGTTGAAGTTTTCCTGTTGTTGTCATAACCCATCCATCTTTGTTATCATAGGCCGAACTGGCAAAAGACAATTCATCTCCAACCACATCAAGTGAATCTACATTAGTTCCATTCCAAGCACGGATTCCAACAAAACCACCATCATTCGAGCTTTCACTTCCCCACCGGTTCGAGCCAATAACGGTTACACCTGCTCTTCCCTTACCATCGACATTTCCTGTCGCAAACTTAATGAACTGGGTTGGATAACCAGCTAGAACTCGTTTCAAGGCAGCTTGGTCTGTATAATACAAAATTTGACCCGCATTGAGACTGATTTCCATAGCTCGGTTAATGGCTGTTAGGATACCACCTGATATCTTGTTCGCAGATAAAGTTACAGACTGCACCTGGCTGATGAAGGCATGCTTTGAGAAAAGTTTCCTCAAGTAAGCTTCGGTCGCAGATAACTTGTTAAACAAGGCATCATCTACTTTCAGTTTCTCAGCCGTTACTGCTTCTGCACTTAAGATTGCGGTGGTGACTGATCCCGATTCAAAGTTGGCTGTCTTTAACTTATCCACCATGGCAGACTTAATCACAGCATGGTCAATCCACGTTTCACCAGTAATATGAGTAAGTCGTCCATGAATCCAATTCCGACCGTCTGCTAGAAGATTAATACTGTTTAAAACTCTACCACTAGAAGTTAAATGCTGAACCGACCAACTGTTTGCGAGCTGAGTTTGAACAGTGGAAACTCTCTGGGTCAAATCCGTCACCTTGGTCACATAGGAAGAATCTGTCAGGACAATCTGGGCCAAGTTATGTTTGACACTGTCTTCCTTTGAGCCAATGAGCCGTGAGTACAGATTAACTGTTTCCTTAACCTTTTGAAAGTCACTGCTGCTGGTTTTGCCATTGACTGCCTGTATGATTTCTGAAAAACGTCCCTCCACTGTTTGAGAATAGGAGGCAATCTTGGTTTCTGTGTACTGCCGGTCATCCTCTGGAGCTGGACTCGGTGTCGTCGCAATTGTCCCATCTTCCAATTGTGGATCTCGAATATAAAGAACATCACCAACAAGCCAGCCATTTGAATAACAGACCCAGGACCAATATCTCTCAAACTTAACGGTAAAAGAGTGAACAAACCGATGCCATTCAGTTTGAAGTGTCACGGTCGAAACACCACCTGTCTCAAAACCAAACCGAACAACTACCGACCGACTCGCTTTCATGTCGGCCGAATAGACCATTTTCTTCCCTTGCCATTCAGCCCCCCTTAAATCAAAAATGGGCTTATGAAAGCCACCATTTCCTGCTTTGGTACAAGTAGCTTTGAGATAGTATCCACTTTTGGCATTCGTATCTGGTACCCGTTCAAATTTCCATTCTGATACATTAGACGAGAGGGGTAACCGACCATCAAAATCATAATGACGGATGTAGTTTCGTCCCCCCACCTGCAGACTTTCAAAGCGACGATTCAAGCCTCTCACATCTTCGGAATAAATAGATTTTGCGACATAGTCCTTAGCCACCTGCTCTCGAACAGCGCTAGCTTGGTTAGCTGTTTCTGTCCGTACATACTGCTCAAACCGTTCTCTCCGCTCTCCATCTCTTGAAACATACCCCTGAACCTGTTGGAGAGTTGTTTCAAGGCCAGATAGTGTTTGCTTGACTTCTGTCTTACTGACAAAAGTGCCCATTCTCTGAAGAGTTTCTGTTTGAAAAACTTTCAATTCTGCTATTGTTCGATTCGTCACTTCTTGGACTTTGTTCAGAGCTTGCTGAGTAGCTCCTGCCTTCCCTAAGGCTTCTTCTGACTTTTTGGAAATCGCTTGAAGCGTGGATTCTGTCGTTTTCGTAAAAGCAGTAAACGAACTCTGAATCTGTTCACGAGTCTGAGCTGCAATTTCCTCTGCCTTTGCTTTTGCCTTTTCAATGCCATCTAATACCATACTCTCTTGCTTCTCAAAAGCAGCTTCAAAGGCCCGATTGGCATTTTCCAAGGCTCGTTCAATCATCAACTCTTGACTGCCTTGGGCAAGATTCAAAATGGAATGTGCTGCAGCTGTTAAATTTGAAGAAGTATTATGGCTACCTTCTTTTGCCTTATCGTCAAAGGTCAATGAGATATATTCTTTAGTCAGCGCATCATATTCATAAGCCACAGCCTGCTTTAACAAATCCACATAATGCTTTCTGCTCTTTAGAGTAACCCAGTCACCCAAATGAACCGTTTGACCATCTAACTCATAGGCTTCTATCACAATGGCATCCTGCTCTCGGTCAATCTTATCATGATAAAATTTACTCTCACCCCATTTTCGCAATTCCTCAATGGTTTTTAGATTGTTATTTGTAAACTCTTTTTCATTGATATAGGGATAAGCAGTAAGCAAAGGACTGTCAACGGTCACGGTTAACGTTTTCTCTTCTTTAGTTCCTTCTGGCTTAAAGGTTGAATGAACATAGATACGGGTCACAACATTCTGGGAGCTTCTATTCCGTTTGTAGGATTTCAGGTTCTGATGAGTCGTAATAATGACACCACGATTTTGTCCTCGATGCTCTTGAATAGAGAAGGAAAAATTATCTCGAGTCAGTTCCCCTTCCCAGGTTCCGACAATGGAATGAGCACCATCCAGCAAGACGTTATAAAGCGTAGTTGTCTCAGTCGTATTAAAATCCCTGCGCTTGGCAATATCACTGGTGAAAGAAAAAGGCCCAAGACTTGTCTTGGCTGCTTGGACCATATTAGATAAGGCCGTCATACAGCCGACTTGATAATTTCCGATTGGCTTAATGGAATGCTTCAGAATGTCATCCGTGATGTGATAGCACAGTACCTCCATGTGGTCATCCATCTCAACTGGTTTCTTAATACGAAAAAGCTGTTCTCCCAATTCAGGGACTGGAGCCTTAATCAGTTTATCTACTTTCAATAGCCGATAAAGATGGCTGTCCGTTATAGGATACCTGAGGGTTAAGGTGAAATCTCCATTCAACGTTTCCTTTACCCTAGCAGATACCGCTTCATAAAGAGGGATACCGTTCCATTTAACGGTCTGTACTTCCTTATCCAATAAATAAAGCATTAAGCCCACCCCCAGACAATCTCAAAACGAATGGACTGAATCCCAGACTCCAATACGACGCCCACTGTTTTATCTTTTGAAGGGTCAATCATCAAAAAATCACCAGACCACTTGATTCTTTTCCCTGATGAGGTTCTAAAACTTGGTTTGTCAGGGTTGTTATCCATCACCAGTGTTTCACCAGACTCTATTTTCTCCAAACGAATAACCTGACTACCAATCGTAAAACTGGTTTCAGTTGAGGTATTTCCCACTATTGTTAATTTGGGAAAAGACAAAGCCGACCCCTTCGTTCGCAGAGCACCATTTTGAGTGAACGACTGACTATCTGTATCTTTAAAGAACTTTGTGGGATGGCATTGGAAAGTCGCTTCCATCTCATAGACCTCATGCTTGTCCTTTGTGACTTTTGAAACAAGGACCTTATAGCACCAGAGTCGGACTGTCTTCAACTGCTCACACTCCAACCAAAACTGTTCTTTAGAAAAGAGTGTCAAAAACTGAAAGAGTTGTTCTTCACTTGGTTTGATTACATAAATTTTAAAAGGTAACTCCATTACATTACGGTGCTTATTAGTTTCCATTACAGCACCGCTGATTCCTCTATGTTCGAGGAGCTGTGTTTTACTATCCTTCATGACAATCGGTGGGCTGTTTTCTACAATCACCTTAAAGGGAAAAGAAGAAGTATGAACTCCATCAATCACTAATTCATTGTGTCGAATCATGTTCCCAATCCTTTCAATTGTTTTTGTCTGGCTAGTTCATCTGCCAGCCTTCCTGCCACATGTTCTGCCAAGCGCTCTAAGTCCGCTTCTTCCCTAATTACAACATCTGAAATTGTAATGGTAATCTGTGGCAGAGCATCCAAGGTAGAGGCAATCCCTCGGCCAATCTGACCCAATGTTTCTCTGTTTAAGGGAAGCACTGCTTCTCTGCCTGCCTCCCCTCCTGCTAAAAGGTTCGTACCATTTAAGCCAAAAATGGTTGGCTTGGTTAATATCCCACCCTTGGCATACCATTCAATCCCAATCCGTGGAATATCACCTTTTAGCCAATCAAGCGGGTTGGCAGATCCACTGACACTAAAATGAGGTAAGGGAATATGCGGCCAAGAAATATGAAAATTAAAGAGATTCTTTATAGCATCAATGGCAGAGGAGACAGCATTCTTAGCTCCGTCAATTGCTCCAGAAATGGCATTTTTGATGCCATCCCAAATATTTCGAACGGTTGAGAAGATGCTGTTTAGGACATTTGAGATGGTCTGCAAGATACCATTCCAGATATTGGATAGTGTGTTTGCAATCCCCTGAACAATCCCCGTTACCGTAGATTGAATCGCATTCCAAATGGATGAAAATAAAGAAGAAAGAGCGGACAATATATTTGAAACACTGTCCTTGATACCGTTCCAGATATTCACTATAAATTGCCAAATAGCATTAAGGATTGTGCCAATAATGGTCTGAATTCCTTCCCAGACAGTCGACACAATTTGCTTAATCGTTTCCCAGGCACCTGACCAGTCGCCAGTGATCACCTGCATAACCAATGTGATAATGCTAAGAATGACATTTAGGACCGTTTCTATTACCGTCTTGATAACATCCCAGGCTGTTGTGACAACGAGCTTAATATTCTCCCAAACGGCTGTTAGATAAGGCCCGATTAAATCCATAATGGTGGTAATCACTGTCGAAATGGCATTCCAGACTGTTGTTGAAGCATCTTGAATCAACTGGTGATTTTCCTGCCACCAAGAAACCAAGGTTCCCCAAATTTCCATCACAAAGTCCACGACTTGCTGGACGATGAAAGAAATAGCTGAATAGATGGCATTCCAAGCTTCAGTAACAGCCGCTCTGAAAGCTTCATTATGTTCCCACAGTTCCTTAATACCAATGACCAATAAAGCCACTGCTGCTATCACCGCAAGAATAATCCCTACAATAGGGGTAGCCGCAGCTAACATCCCTCCAATTGTAGTTCCAAGAGCTAAAGCTGCAGCTTGTAAAGCAAGGATAATCGGAAGCAGAATTCCTGCTACAGTCACCAGGCCAACCACAACCAGAATGAACTCCCGCACAGGTTCCGGAAGATTCACGAACCATTCCGCAACACTTTTCAAAAGCGGAACAAGTTGTTGAAGAATCGGAGCTAGAGTTTCTGCAATCGCTCCTCCGACTTCGGCCATAGCCTCTTTAGCCGCATTTTGAGCTAAGGTGAACTGATCGATAGGGTCAAGTGTTGCTTCATAGGTAGAAGCGACCACCCCTTTCGCTTTTTCTGCGGTTCCGGCTAAATCGTCAAAAGATAGAGCTCCCCGCTTAATGGCATCGACCATCCGTGGAGCAGCTTTAGTACCAAAGATACTGGATGCAAGCGTTAAGGCTTCCGTTTCACTAGTGCTGTTTCGGATTTGTTCGACCGTTTCTCTTAAGCCTTCACTCAGTGTCTTGCCCTTAGCCGCATAGTTGACTGCTGCTTTGGAGAGTGAAGAAAGAGCAGCCGAAGAATCGACCCCACTTTTTTCAAACTGCCCCATAAGAGCCACACCCTCATCAAATGAAAGTCCTAAAGCCTTAATTTGTGGAGCACCTTGGATGGCTTTGGTCATCAAATCCTGAACGCTGACACCAGTCGCCTGTGCCGTATAAGTGACGGTATCTAAGACCCGATTTAAATCACTCGTCTCAAGTCCATATGCTTCAATGGCTTGTTTTGCGGAAATGGCTGATTCTGTCACGTCCGAACCATTGATTTCCGCATACTTAATCAAAATCGCAGAAGCGTCCTTTAAGGCATAACCAGTCAACCCAAACTGGGTATTAAGCTCACCAACAGCACTGCCCACTGTTTGAAAGTCCGTTGGAATTTCAGTCGCAAGACCTTTTGCAATATCTGTCATCTCATCCAGCGCTTTTCCACTGGCACCGGTTTTGGTGACGATGATATCCATCCCTTCGTCCACTTCTCGAAAAGCTTCCAGTGTTGCTTTTCCGAAGTCAATCAGCTTCTGACTGATTTCGCTCAGTTTTTCACTGAAGTTGGCTAGAATCTCAGACCTTAGAAGATTGTTAGTTTCTGCTAAGCTGTGGTTGGCATTATCACTTGCTCCACTCATGTTGCTCATCTCATCTTGCAGATGATGATAAGCCGTCTTAGTTTCATTGAGAGACTTCTCTAGTTTATTGGCTTCAACTGAGTTCTCACCATACTCAGCCTTGGTCAACTCTAACTGCCGTTCCAAATTGGCAATCTGTTTCTCAACAATCTCTGACTGAGCCGCAATCTTTTTCTGAGCAAGAGCCAGCTTTTCAGACTCACTGGCATTACGACCTAATTGACTTTCTTGCAACTTAAAAGAGGAAGCGACTTTCTCACTCTCTGAAGCCAGTTGATTTTGTTCAACTCCTAAAGCTGCTAGTTTACTTTTGTTGCTGGTGACGCTGGAGCCATTTTGTTCCAAAGCTCGGTTAACACCCTCTAACTTATTCTCATAGCTTTTGAGAGTGTTCTGAGTGATTTCGACTTCTCTTTGAAAAGCCCGATACTGATCAGCTCCGATTTTCCCGCTTTGAAACTGGGCTTCTACCTGAGATTGGGCTTGACGCAGTGTCTCTAGCTTCTCTTTGGTTGTTTGAACTTGCTTGGCTAAAACCTCTTGTTTCTGAGTTAAGAGAGTGACATTGCCTGTATCAAATTTCAGTGCCTTATCAATTTGTTTCAGCTCTCGACTTGCTTCTAAGGCTTCGTGGTTCACTCCTTTTAGGGCTTTTTGTAAGGGTTGGGTATCGCCACCAATTTCAATTGTAATTCCTTTAATGGTTCCAGCCATACCGTCACCTCCTTACCGCCACATCAAAAATTATCAAAGTCTGCCTGCGTAGCCTTGCGAGTTTTATCTTCCTTTTTGGTACGCACTTCCACATAGTCTGTCTGATAGTCCAAGGCCATGCCAATCGTTATCTCTTTTAAATCAGACATGGATAGTCCTGTCTCTTTACAACAGTGAAGATAGGATTCTACCGTGAAGGTTTCGTTGCTCGCTTCTTCCGACGCATCGACTTTTTTCTGGTGGTCATTCCTTGATTTAACAATCCCATCAGAACCGGTCCTACTGTTTGAAGCGGAAATTCTTCTAAGCCCATAAAGAACTCTTCAAAAGGTTCAATAGATGGGTTAGCTGATTTGGCAAAAACCCAAAAGAGCCGGTGGAAAAACGTCATATCAAAATCCGCCAACATGCTCATATCCACATCAGATGCTGATAAAGTTTTGCCTTCTTCTAGCTGTTCAACTTTTTTTAGAATCGACTCAGCCTGCAACATTTGAAACAGGTCCTGAAAATAATCTTTTCCAAATTCTTTTTTATAGGCAATTGGTGTGTAAGCATTGGTCGCAAGCTCAATATTTTTACCTGATAACTGAATCATTTTACGCATGATTAACCTCCTGGTTTCGCAGCTGGCTCATAGACTTTTGTGAACCAAGTCTTTTTGACATCTTCTGGGGTATCCTCTGTAGTTCTGCGACGGACGATTTTATCTAGCGGCCGAGGACTGGCTTTGAATTTCAATTCTACTTCGTTGATGTCTGAACCGCTCTTTGTTTTAGAAGCAACGGTTGGCCGGCTTGCATAACAATAATAGAGCACATGGAGCGTTTCTTTCTTATCCCCTTCAAATCGGAACATCAAAGCAAAGTTTTTCTTCTCGCTGCTTGCAATTTCTGAGATGACTTTACTCTGGGCATCAATAGTTTCTCCCAACACTCGGGTCAAAAATTCCTGTGTCAAAAGAGCCAGTTTCAGAGTTCCTTCATAGCCATCATTTGATTCTGTCGTATAAAAATTGATGTTGTCTGCTTTATATGAACCAGAATCCCCTTGTGGCTCCAAGGTCAGCTCTGCGGCACCCCTGAGTCGCTCCACTGTCCCGTAGGTCAGCGTCCCATCATCTCCTTCTTTGGTTACTTCTGCCCAATGGACATCCTGCAAACCAAAGGTGACTTTATTTTTCTCCATCGGATTTTTCCTTTCTATTGATTTAAATGATAAATGACCTGATACAACTTTTCCGTATCCAGGTAGGTTTCTTCCTTGTCAAAAAAGAGAGAATGACTGTCGAGTTTGGCTTCTATTTTCTCTTCTAATTCAAGGTCTTTTTTCTCGGTATAAAGCTCCAGTCTGACTTGACTTCCTTTGTGATAAGCCAGATTATCTGCACCATAATTTTGAGAAGCAGGAAACCAATACACCAAAAAGGGAGGAACTGGACTATGCCCCTCCTCAAAATGATGATAGGCACAGGGCAAACCTAGACTGCTTAAAAATGGAAACCACTCATCTTTCTTCATAACTTCTCCTTCAAGCGCTCTTCAAATTGGCGAATCATCTTTTCTTCAAGAGGAGCAATATGCCGAATTCCTTCAACCCTGCCACCGCCTCGTTTGGCATGACCATTTTCAAGGAGGTGTGTCAGTCCTGGTGTTCGATTATAAATCGTTTTTGTCAAAGCTAGATTCGTTTCTTTAGTCGCAGTAGAGGTCCAGCCTCGTGCATATTTTCCCCTTTTTTTTGGAGAATGTTGCTTTAACTCATTAACGGCTTCCTTTGTGCTGTCTTCCACCACTGCTTTCACAGTTTCAGTAGACCTTTCCACATAATCCTCTAACTCCTTTTGAACAGCTAGAGCTAGGTCAGACGGGTCAATTGTTACCATATTGTACCTCCTCTGTCGCATCTATCAGGATTATCTTCTGAGGATAAGTCAACGAATCAATGGCCTTGATATTATAAAACTTATCCTCAAAGCGAAGACGAGTGGTTTTACTATCCAACTCTCGAATGGAAGAGTCGTAGCGCAGTGTAAAGCGTAACTGATGAATATTCTTGACCATTACTGTTGTAGTGCCTTCCGTTTCAAGAAGCACCTTGCAGGAACACCACCTAGAAAACAATGGGTGCCACTGACTTCTTTCATTTCCAATAGCATCTTGCACAATGACTCGTTTTTCAAAGAAAACCCGTTTGCTTAATGGAGCTATCTTCATCAGAACACATCCCTTCTGTGAGCAGAAAGAAGAGCCTTGAGGAGTTCTACTAGGCTTTCCTGCCCTCCTTCTTCTCGGTGCTCGTAAAGATAAGCTGTCCCAAACAAAACAATCGTCTGAAGGAAGTCAACTTCTTTCTCTTCCGTCACTTCCTCCAGATTCTTTCGTAGGATACTGGAACACAGCTCTTCACTGGCAGAAATCATGACTTGAATCAACTGATTATCCTCTGAGTGTTCGACTCTCAGATAGTTCTTTGCTTCCTCCAAACTAATCTTCATGAGAAGCCTCATTTCATGGTCAAGACTTTAACCGCTTCATTCAGAATCAACTTGCCGTCCACGCGCTGACTAGCAAGAAAGCCAACTTGACCGCTTTCTGCATAGAGCTCATTCAGACGCTTAAAGGAACGTCCTTGACGGTCCGCAATCCAGTAGTAAGAAAAGTCACCGAAAGCCAGTACTTTTTTACCTGTATCAATGGTTGGCACAAAGCTAGAGGTGAAATAAGGACGATTCAGAATCATATCGGGAACACCAGCTTGAACAGATGGCTGCCAGATATAGTTGCCATTATTGTCCTTGAGTTTCCGTAAAGCTTTTACGGTGGAGTCGTTCAAAATCCATACTGCATTTTTCCGATAAGGTGATTTAAGCGAGTGATACAAATCCATAACATCGTCAAAGGTAATTGTCGCTCCGCTACTAGTCGCCCCTTCAGTGACCGTTTGAAAAATTCCGGTTGGTTTACCTGTTCCATCACCAATCAGAAAAGCTTCTTCTTCCTTCACACCAATACGACGAGCAAATTCATTAGCCATATAGCTTTCCAAATCAAAGACGGAATCATAGAGCAGCTCATCAGAAATCTTAATGGCTGTTCCAACCTTATGGGAACCAAGCGTTACTTGACTAAAGGTATCTTCTGATTCCTTGAACTTAGAGTTCTCATCCATCCAAGTGGCTTCACCGTTCCCTGACACAACTGGAATCTTCCGTTCCCCGCTTGAAGTCTGAATGACTGTTGCGATACTCCGCATAAAGTTTTCTTCTTGAAGAGCCTGGATCAGGCGTTTCTCATACTCATCTGGGACCAAGTAACCGCCACGTGAGTCATCCCCAATACTGAGGGTATTTTCGATATCATAAAAGTTCTTCTTACGGATATTGTTCCAAAAAGCTGTGTTGTAGGCTTTAGAGGATCGCCCTCCTTTTGGATTTCCTCCGCCTACGGTTGGACTGGCAACAATGGCTTGACTAACCGGACTGGCTAATTCCTTATCCAGTGCTTCCTGCCGCTCCAAACGTTCAATCTCTTTACCAAGGCGAACAACCTCATCTTCCATTTCTTCATAACGGGCCGTATCTTCTACAGAAACCAGCCCCTTATCATCCCGACAGGTATCCAGAAAGCTTTTTGCTTTCTCCCATACCTGTGCTCGTTTTTCCCGCAATTGTAAAATTTTACTCATGGTTCTTCCTTTCTTATTTCAAGAGTGACAACCGTTTCTCTAACTGAGAAACTGGTGTTTTGGGCTGAGGTTTTTTATCAGCCAATTTTAAAAGCAGCTGGTTGGTTACCGCTGCTCGACTAAACATCATACTTTGAACCGTTCCCTCTTCATGAGGAGCTGGTTCATACAAAATAGAATCCGCAAATCCAAGCTCAAGAGCTTTCTTAGCATTAAACCAAGACTCAGCATCCATCAAGTGGGATAGCTGTACCCGAGATAAACTAGTCTTAATTTCATAGGCATTGAGAATGGACTCTTTGACTTCCGATAACATAGCAATGGCCTTCTCCATTTCTTTAGAGTCGCCAATTGCGACCGTCATCGGATTGTGAATCATCATCATAGCTACCGGACTCATATTGACTGTGGTTCCCGCCATAGCAATGACACTGGCTGCCGAAGCTGCAATGCCATCAATATTGACGGTCACGTCATCTTTGTAGTCCATTAACATGTTGTAGATTTGGGCTGCCGCAAAGACATCTCCACCCGGTGAATTAATCCATAAGGTCAATGGACCACTGCCACTCATGAGTTCATTCTTAAAGATTTGTGGAGTCACATCATCATCCACCCAGGATTCACTGGCGATTGTGCCATTTAGATGCAGTACGAGCCCCATTTCATCCTCGCTGAAATTCCAAAATTTATTCATGACTCTCTCCTTCTTGATTTGTTTTCATAAATCCTCCTGCATCTTTTAACTTGGTCATATTTCCATTAATGAGATAAAGGTCACCACCTTCTTCTGGTGGGATAGGGTTAAGTTCTTCTAGCTTCCTGATGTCATTGGTTGATAGCCAACCGTTTTGTCGGCCAATCGCATAGCCATTCATCCGACTTTGGTAATCCCCACGAAGCAGGCCATCTACATTGAATTTAATGAAATGGGTCTTCTTTTCTTCTGGCAGCAGCAAACTTTTCTTAAGGGCCTGTTCAAACCGAACGACCCATGGATCCAAGGTATATTTGACAAACTCAAGAGACTGTTGCTCGATATTAGAAAAACTGGACTTCTCTAAATCTCCTACCATGTGCGGTGGAATCCGAAAGAGACGCGCAATCTCATTGATTTGAAACTTGCGGGTTTCCAAGAACTGCGCTTCTTCAGGCGGAATCCCAATCTGTTTATAGCTCATCCCTTCTTCTAGGACGGCAACCTTATGGGCATTCCGAGTGCCCTGATAGACCGCATTCCAGGAATCTCGCACCTTTCCTGGGTCCTTTAAAATCCCCGGGTGTTCAAGAACTCCCCCAGGGTTAGCCCCATTCCCAAAGAAACTAGCGCCATACTCTTCACAAGCAAGCGTCATCCCGACTGCGTTCTTTGCCAGAGCAATCGGAGAATAACCAATCAGACCATCAAACCCTAAGCCTGGAATATGGAGCACTTCTTCTTGTGATAAAACGATGCTCCCTTTTTCCTGAAAATTAGGATTATCTTCTTCATAGCGATTGTAAACATAGTAGAGCTTGCCCTTTTCACTGCGGTGAATGCTCATCTGATCCGGCAACAAAGGATACAGTCCAATCACCTGACCTGAACGGTCACGCAGAATCTGAGCATAGGCATTCCCCCAAATCAAGAGATGGCTCATCAAGGTTTCTCGAAAGACAAAAGAAGTCATATCAGGATTTGGCTCATCATGCAAAAGCGTATAAAGAACATGTTCTGTATCCTTTGCTTTTCCTCCTTCGGTGTATCGATAAACATGAAGAGGCAAAGAAGCAATGGTCTCTGACAAAATCCGCACACAGGCATAAACTGCTGTCGTTTGTAATGCCGTCCGTTCATTGACGGTTTTCCCACTCGTAGTTCGACCAAAGAGTAGCGAAAAGTCATTCCCTTCATACTTATTTTTGGGCTCTCCCCTCTGTCGTTTTAGTCGTAATTGTTCCAATATTCCCATAGTCATCTCCTTTTCTAGGCATGAAAAAAAGCACCTCGCTTGAGATGCTTTACAATCACTCTTTCAATTGTGGAAAATCTAATTAATTTAAAAGGATAAGATTCCTCGCTCATCATAAATACTACCGTCATTCTTTTGATGTCGAATGCACCTGTCTAAAGCCATAATGGTTGCGACAATCCCGTCAATCTTTTCGACAGATTTTTCTTTATCAGGCTTAATATTTCCGGCTGGGTCCTGTCTCATGACTACGTTTTGGGCCATCCATTTTAGGACCGGATGACCTCCATGCTGGATTTTACCTTCCATCATGAGTTTATAGTACTCTTTGGAAGGTGGACTCATGTCCTTATAGCCCTGACCAAATGGAACCATTATTAAGCCCATGCCCTCCAGGTTCTGAACCATCTGTGTCGCATTCCAGCGGTCATAAGCAATTTCTCTGATGTGGTAGATAGTGGAGAGTTTTTCAATGAACCGTTCAATAAAACCGTAATGAACGACATTCCCTTCTGTGGTAAGAAGAAAGCCTTGCTTTTCCCAGACATCATACAACACATGATCTCTTCTGGACCTGAGAGCTAGTGTATCTTCAGGTAACCAAAAGAAAGGTAGAACCTGATAGTTCTCACCTTCATGTCTAGGTGGAAATATCAGTACAAGAGCCGTAATATCTGAAGTGGAAGATAAATCCAGACCAGCATAACAATCTCTGCCTTTTAGATTCTCCACATCAATCGGCTGTCTTCCTTTATCGTAGATATGTTCCGGAATCCAAGTCACTGCTGAATTGGTCCAGATATTGAGTCGCAGCTGCTTGAATATATTCTCTTCTGCTGGGTTATCTAAGGCATTCAGATAAGCTTCCCGAACCCGGTCAATTCCAATTGTATGGCCGAGTGAAGGATTAGCCTTTAGCCAGTTCTCTTCATCGTTCCAATCATCTTCTTCTGAAAGGCCATAGACAACAGGGTAAAAGCTACTATCTTTTTTTCGCCCCTTTAGTATATCTAAGGCCTTGGTATGCAATTCATAACAAATAGAGTTCTTATCGTTTCCTGCTGTCGTGATAATAAAAAAGAGCGGCTGCTCCCTGGCATCACCACTCCCTTTGGTTAAGACATCGTATAAATGGCGATTGGGCTGGGCATGAATTTCATCAAAGACTAAACCTGATACATTGAGTCCATGCTTGGTTCCAGTTTCAGCCGATAACACTTGATAGAAGCCTGCATTGGAATAATTGATGATACGTTTAGTGGCACCCATGACTTTGGAGCGTTTTTCTAAAGCCCTGCTCATCAAAACCATTTGCTTGGCCACATCAAATACAATAGAGGCTTGATTTCGGTCACAAGCTGCCCCATACACTTCGGCACTGGCTTCCCCGTCTGCGTATAAGAGATAAAGAGCAATCGCAGCAGCCAGTTCAGACTTCCCATTCTTTTTGGGAATCTCTACATAGGCCGTCAGGAATTGTCGATTCCCATCTTCCTTTACGATACCAAAAAGGTCACGTACAATTTGTTCCTGCCAGGGTAATAATAAGAATTTCTGTCCCGCCCAGCGCCCTTTGGTGTGGCAGAGATTCTGAATGAAGGTTACTGCCCGGTCTGCCTTCTTCTCATCATAATGAGAAGTTGGAAGCATGAAGGGAGAAGGGATATAGTGATACGTCATAAGCGCCCTCCTAGTAAATCTTCCATTTCATCACCTGACCCCACTTCTGTATCCATTGAAGCCAGCCGTGTTCTGGCAGATGGAGTTAAGCCAAACTGTTCACAGAATTTGAGCATGATTTTAAGATTGGTCTGAGAAATAGAAACTTGTGGCACTTGTTGGAGATAGCCATTGGGAGTTTTAATAATAGAACCATGTTTTGAAAGAAACTCTTCTGCTTCCTTCCAGCGTGCATAAGCTTGGCAGTAACCCGCAAAAGCTGTCATATCCATATCAGTTAAAAGTCCCAATCCTTCTAGGATTTTGCCCATACGCTTCCATTCTTTCTTGGCATTTATCAAATTTGCTTAATAACCCTGTCTCCAACAATATTTCAAAGTTGTTTTAGAGGCTGAATTTCATTCATTGGAAATGGACGCTTGCCAGGATTCCCTTCTAAGATTTTTAAACTAATTGGTTTGGGCTTTCTGCCCTTCTGTGCCATGCCCTCACCTCCTTCAGCCCACAAGAAAAAAGCCCGAAAGCTTAATTTCTTATGAATCAATTTTCTCTACTTCATCAATACCATGTAACACATGGAGTTGTCGGCCATTGTCCCATTGAACAACCAAGGAACCAATATCATCTACATCTTCCACCGTTCCCAACATACCAATTGGCACTGGATTCGGGTCTTCCATTTTTAAGAGCCGCACCCTTGTTCCAGCAGGATACCGCTTTTTTAATAATTCTACAATCTTCGCATTCATGTTTGTTACCCTCACTTTCCTCTAAGTGAAAGACACTTCTTCCCAGATACGGTTGGTATCTTCGACAATCAGCTGCAATTCCATATCAGCCATTTTTCTACTCATATCGGTTTCTTGAATGGAAGTTAGTAAGTTATGAACCTGGGTAGCTTCTTCCTGTTCTACACTGTCCAACTCTCGTTCTTGAGCCAGGCTTATAAATCCTTTGGATAAGAGGTCTAAGCGATTGTGGGCTTGTTCCAAGATGAGGTTGGCTTCTGCACTTGAATAGAGCATCATATGTTTCTCCTTTGGGGGATTTAATTTGGTCAATGGTATAATACCTCTAATCTGCATATTTATCCAGTTATAATAGATAATTATTATGCTTAATTTTGAAATTTTGATTCGAGTTCTTTCATCGCTTGGTCCAAATACTCTAGTTCCAAACATCCAAATTGTCTAGTCTTACGAGCACGCTCTATAGCGTTCCTCAATTCCTCTACCTCAGGAGAATTTTGTGGTAAATCGACCATTTTTTCAGACAGTCCCTTGAGATATTGGAGGGCTTCTGTTTCCGTCACCTTCTTATGCTTCGCTTGTTTCCTTCTCATACTCACTAACTGCTTCTTCAAAAGCTAAGGTCTTGCCCTCACGGATTAGCTGCACATCTGACTTTTCCGTCGCTTCCATATAACGTTTGACAATAACATCCACAAACTTCTCATCCAATTCAATACCATAACAAACCCGACCGGTCTGATCAGCCGCAATTAAGGTAGAGCCACTGCCTAAAAATGGGTCCAGGATAAGTGTCCCTCGCATGGAAGAATTCTGAATCGGATAAGCCATAAGCTGAACAGGTTTCATAGTTGGATGCTCTTTGCTGGATTTTGGACGGTCATATTCCCAAATGGTCGTCTGCTTTCTATCAGAAAACCATTGGTGTTTTCCTTTTTGTTTCCAGCCATAGAGCACAGGTTCATGTTGCCACTGGTAAGGGCTTCTACCTAATACCAGGGCATTCTTTTTCCAAACGCAACAACCGCTCAGATAAAAGCCAGCGTCCTTAAAGGCCTTTCTGAAGTTCAGCCCTTCTGTATCCGCATGGAAAACATAGATGGAAGCATCATCCTCCATGGACTGTTCTACGTTGACAAACATGTTAAAAAGGAACTGAAAGAAATCTGCATCGGACATATCATCATTTTTGATTTTACCCGCTGTTTCTTCCACATTAACATTGTAAGGAGGGTCAGTTACGACAAGGTTGGCCTTCTTATCTCCCAGGAGAAGCTGATAAGTTTCTGGCTTTGTAGAATCACCACAAATCACTCGGTGTTTCCCAAGATGCCAGATATCTCCTTGTTTCGAGATAGTCGGCTTTGTCAGCTCCCCATCTACATCAAAGTCATCTTCTTTCACTTCCTTGTTGTGAACTTTAGAAAATAGCTGATCGATTTCCGGGGCTTCAAAACCGGTTAGGTCTAAATTGAAATCCGCATCTTGCAAGTCCACCATCAGGTCTGCGAGAAGTTCTTCATTCCACGCGCCTGTGATTTTATTTAAAGCAACATTCAGGGCCTTTACCTTATTCTCATCATCAATCCGAACCTGAACACATTGAACTTCTTTATAGCCTAAGTCAGATAAGACGGTCAGTCGTTGATGACCGCCAATCACAGTACCATCGTAGTTAACAATAATCGGTTCAACATAGCCAAACTCCACAATGGACTTCTTGATTTTTTCGTATTCCTTATCACCTTTTTTCAACTTCTTTCGTGGGTTATAAGCTGCAGGTTTTAATGTCCCAATGGGTAAAGTGACCCACTTCATATCTTGTGTAACTTTCATACTACCTCCTTAGTAAAAACGAGATTGAATATAGCAGGCATGGCTGCAAAACTTCCGGTTCGCATTGCCGTATGATAAAAAAGACTTACCGCAATGTTGGCAAGTCAATTCATAGTAAGCTGTATTTTGTTTCTGGTGTAACTCTGGATGGTCCTGCCACCAGTATCTCCGACAGGCATCCGAACAAAACTTCTTAGGTCGCCCAGTTCCTTTGCGGATAAAGGTTTCTTTACAGTGAAGGCAACAAGGAAGGCCACTGGCTTGGTCTTTTATCATCTTTGTGACGGCATTTCGATAGCCCAAAAGTTCTGGGTTTCGTTTGCAGTAATTGCGAACAGAATCCCTAGACAAACCGACTATCTTTCCAATTGATTGGTATCCCAAACCTTCAGAACGTAGTTTTCTAATTTGTTTTCTTTGAAAATCGTCCATTTTTGCCTCCTTTCTTTACTGAAATCTCTAACCTTTTAAACCATAAAACGAAAGAAAAAAAAGCCATAATTTCTTGTTACAGCTTGTTTCTCAGTTACTTATTTCTTCAAACTTTTGCATTTTGCGAAACTGCGCGTTTAAGGGGGCCACGGTCTTTTGAGAGGCAACTCACAGAGATTTTATCCCCCCTACCCCTCGTCAGAAATCATAGTCATAAATTGGAGTATGGTCTTCGGTCACGGTTTTATGGTCATGACAGGATTTACAAAGAGGTTGCCAGTTTCCCTCATCCCAGAACAATTTTTGATTTCCTCGGTGAGGAACGATATGGTCCACCACCGTTGCCTGCCTGTAGCGATTCCGCTTCAAGCACCGTACGCAAAATGGATAAAGCTTCAAGAAGCGAAGCCTAGCTTTGTTCCATCGTGAATCGTACCCTTTTGCCTTCGTGGACTTTATTTCCAGTGAATGAAGGTCGCTGTGTTCCTCGCAATACTTGAAACCGTAAGGCACTAGCCTTGGACAGTTTGGATGCTTGCAAGGCAGAGCGGGTCGTCTTGGCATGGCCTTCACCCCCCTCTATATTCTTTCACATCTTAATCATATCACAATATTTCGTGCAAAGCAGTACCGACTTAGTACCGTATTAGTTCCAGGGTAGTTCCGCACTAGTTCCACCCTAGTACCGAGGTAGTTCCGTCTTTTCGATTTTTGCAGTTTTTACTTGACAAATAAAAAAGACGTGATTCAAAACGTCTTTCTAACTTATTTATAATTTTGCAAAGCTTTCTCTAGTGCAACATAATCACAATGAAATTTACTCAGAGCGCTCCCTTTTGCTATCGTTTTACTGTAGATTTTAGACGCATCCAAGATGATTTTGTCTTGTTTGGACTTACAAAACTCATGCTCCTTGTAAAATAGGAATTGGTAGTTCAATTCAAGAGTTTTGAATTCTATTTTCTTATACGCTCCCTCTACAACTGGAATCATTTTTCTAATATCTAAGACAGCAAGAATGTGATATTTTTTATCTAATAAGTTTGGATGATCACGATAAATTGCATTTTTCTCGTTGGAGTTCTTATCAACTAAATCGTAAATCATTAAATAATCACGACTTTGCATTCGTTGCTCTTTATGCTTTTCCTTCGCAGACGTTAATGGAATGAAATACTTGATATTTCCAATATCAACCAGTATACCTACGTATGGCTTTATCGTTGCTCTATAAGAAGGATGGTAATATACATTGGAATCAACTTGATATAGATATTCAATGTAATCATTGTCAATTTCATAAAAAGCAATAGAATCGTTTAAGAAGTTCACTAGAGTTTCTCCGTGTAATTTATATATAAAAAGCTAGGAAACTCCTAGCT
>ERZ773234.135-NODE-135-length-23347-cov-8.578782_pt1 | contig 23347 bp, 18 predicted proteins | sample MGYA00580523_ERZ773234 | MGnify/ENA primary metagenome ERZ773234 (study PRJEB29015, sample SAMEA2738167) | human oral metagenome | biome: human oral; feature: human-associated habitat; material: saliva | place: China | collected 2262 ...
CCTCCGAACAGCATCACCGCTACACGAAAATTGCTTACACCCTATGACACTGCCCACCTTATGGTGCTCGGTGCTTTCTGACCCCAGCAGTACACGGACCTGGAGGTCTGGATGAATGGGTTTTAATGCACCTTATGGCGCATGGTGCTTTCCGACTTGAGCTAACGGCTCAGAGTGGGGTAGCTACCCCCGTCTAAATGCACCTTTTGGCACTCGGTGCTTTCTGATCACGAAAAGTCCGAACTTGGTCGACGTTGGAACATCGAGTCTTAATGCGCCTTATGGCGCTCGGTGCTTTCTGACCCGTCCGAGGATGAGTCCGGGAACGCGATCGATTACCAGGTCTTAATGCACCTTATGGTGCTCGGTGCTTTCTGGCTACCGTGACGTGGCGTGCCAAGGGCTCCTCTGGCGCTGAGTCTTAATGCGCCTAATGGTGCTCGGTGCTTTCTGACGAGTGCGGTAAAACGTTCGAGGAAGCGCATCGTCTGTCTTAATGCGCCTTATGGCGCTCGGTGCTTTCTGACCACCCACCTCCTCTACATCGAAACCGACGAGGACCAGTCTTAATGCACCTTATGGCGCTCGGTGCTATCTGACTCGCTCACCACAACCAGCGGCAACCTCGTCGCCTCTGAGTCTTAATGCACCTTATGGCGCTTGGTGCTTTCTGATGCTATGTAACGAAGCTAATCGTCGCAGACGTGCAGATGCTGTCTTAATGCGCCTTATGGCGCTTGGTGCTTTCTGACCGTCATCGGCGTGCCCTTCCTGATCGGCTTCTTCGCGTCTTAATGCACCTTTTGGCGCTCGATGCTTTCTGACGGTGGACGACAACACGATCAAGTTCACTGCCCCTGAAGGGTCTTAATGCACCTTATGGTGCTCGTCTTGGAGGGTTGTTGGAAAATGTCGCATGCAATTCAACTCCCGCGCCTCCAAGACTTGAAGCCGCACCGTTGAGATGTCGCGGTTTTCGCCGTTCATTGAAGCTTGAACAAAGGGAATTGCATGCGAAATTTGGTGGCACTCGGTGCTTTCTGACACACCATGACCATCAAGGCTTTCATTCAGTTCCCCACGTCTTAATGCACCTTTTGGCACTCGGTGCTTTCTGAGTTGAGGTGAAGTGGTGTCAGGTTGTTCACGCTAGTGGTACGTCTTAATGCGCCTTATGGCGCTTGGTGCTTTCTGACCCACACCCCGTAAGACCCCACGCAACCTCATCAGCGTGTCTTAATGCACCTTATGGCGCTCGGTGCTTTCGGACTTGCTGAAGATTACGAGTACGAGGCTCAGAAGGGCCAGTCTTAATGCACCTTATGGTGCTCGGTGCTTTCTGACCTGTCAAGGGCCTCGACGCCTCCTGTCATGTGGTACGTCTTAATGCACCTTATGGTGCTTGGTGCTTTCTGACTCGCCGCCGAAATCGACGCCCGCAACCTCTGGGGCAAGTCTTAATTCACCTTGGTGCTCGGTGCTTTCCGACAAGCCCAGGCCACCACGCTCTACCAGCTCTCCGACTTGTCTTAATGCACCTTTTGGCGCTTAGTGCTTTCTGACATAGCGTTGGAAAGACCACCACCGATGTGGTAGTCGACGGGTCTTAATGCAACTTTTGGCGCTTGGTGCTTTCTGACGCCTACGGCGCCGACCCGCATGATGTATTCGTGAGGTCTTAATGCACCTTTTGGCGCTTGGTGCTTTCTGACCACGTATGTATGCAAATCAGGGACATGCCTACAGGGCAGGTCTTAATGTACCTTTTGGTGCTCGGTGCTTTCTGACAGATCTGAGTATGATGTTCGAGCATTCGGATACGATCCGTCTTAATGCACCTTTTGGTGCTCGGTGCTTTCTGACGGACAATGGTGCGGGCTTGCTGCGCCTGGCTGTCGTGTCTTAATGCACCTTTTGGCGCTCGGTGCTTTCTGACGCCACAGTCACCACAAATACGACCGTAGTCTTAATGCACCTTTTGGCGCTCGGTGCTATCTGACCTGGGCGACAGGGCACGCCTGGTCGTCTCGTACAAGTCTTAATGCACCTTTTGGCGCTCGATGCTTTCTGACCCGTCACGGAAGAAAGCGCCGAAACCTTCGGTAAACGAATGTCTTAATGCGCCTTTTGGCGTGCGCTGCCATCTGACTCCATGCCTGCGCGGGTGTTCATTGCGCCGGAGCCGTGTGCGGTCTTAATGCACCTTTTGGCGCTCTTTGCTTTCTGACTTCAATGCTCACTTTTCGCGATCCTGTCTGCAGCAAAGTCTTAATGTACCGTTTGGCGCTCGGTGCTTTCTGACGTGCCAGAGGCACCTCCCTCGGAGGATTGAGAACTCCGGCCTTAATGCACCGTTTGGCGCTCGGTGCTTTCTGACGCGCTTCACGTGGCCGACGGTGACGCGCCGCTGGTGGAAGTCTTAATGCCTTTTGGCGCTCGGTGCTTTCGCAACCCACAAGGCGCAGGTGACCATGCGATTCAGTCAGGAGTCTTAATGCACCTTTTGGCGCTCGGTGCTTTCTGACGTTCGGTGGGATCGATCAGAACAACCCGCCTTTCTGGTCTTAATGTACCTTTTGGCGCTCGGCGCTTTCTGACACTTCGATGACATGGGGTTCGGACTCACGATGTCAGCCGCGTCTTAATGCACCTTTTGGCGCTTGGTGCTTTCTGACCAAGGACACGCTCGGCCTGCACACGCCACTGTTTGAGTCTTAATGCACCTTTTGGCGCTCGGTGCTTTCTGACGACAAGCAACGTAAGGTTGGCCCATCTGAACTGGGAGACCGTCTTAATGCATCTTTTGGCGCTCGGTGCTTTCTGACCTGGTGCAACTAAAGCCACCCCGCCCAACAGTGTGTATAGTCTTAATGCACTTTTTGGCGCTCGGTGCTTTCTGACCAACGTCGCGGTGATTAACGAGAACGAGGTTTCGGCAAGTCTTAATGCACCTTATGGTGCTCGGTGCTTTCTGACGGGGCATCGTGACCGGTTACACGGACATGGGCAGCGGGTCTTAATGCACCTTATGGTGCTCGGTGCTTTCTGACAGGCGTGGAAGGCGTATTGGAAGAGCGCACTTTTCATCGTCTTAATGCACCTTATGATGCTCGGTGCTTTCTGACAGTGCATCAGCAAGCGCGACCCTCACATGGTGTACTAGTCTTAATGCACCTTATGGTGCTCGGTGCTTTCTGACGCACAAGTACGTCGGCCACCGGGCCGGGAGGCCCGTCTTAATGCACCTTATGGCGCTCGGTGCTTTCTGACTGCCCGGCGTGTCGCACGTCCTCTGACCAGGGGAAACGCCATGTCGGATCGCCAGTGGTCGAAAAAGCACCCCTCCGACCAGCAAGCACAAGGTCAGAATATCAGACTTTTCGTTGCGATTACTCGTATCGCCACGGACCGCCTGTGGGGCCGATTTCGCCCGGAAATCGACTCCCTTATCGGCGTGTCGCTGGGCCGTAACACCTAATACTTGTAGAGTAACTACAAGTTTGTTGAGTGGAAGGACAGACAATGACGACACCTGCCACGGCCTCGTCGCTGAGAGAAGCGCTCGCTCCCGAGGCCCTCACTCGCGCCAGACGCCGACTCCTCACCGCGAGTCCCGACCCCACCGGTCCGAACGCCGTGACCCAAGGAAGCCTCACTGACAAGCAGCTCCGCCTCCTCGCCGCGAGCGACTGGGTCCCGCCACGCATCGACGCACTCGACGGGAACACCATTGCAACAGCGGACCCCATCACTCGGGCGCTGCTGGCCGAATCGGTGCGCGAAACCCTCGAACGGCGACTCGCAGCAGAACGCCCCACGGTACCTACGACGACACGCGCGCAGGACATGACGCCTTCAGCAGGGGAGCGGTCGATGACTACGACCATGGCAACCACCACCTGGCGCAAGCCACTATCCGCCCGGCCGACCCGGGCCTCGTAACCAGTGTGGGACTCGCGGCACTGGGCCTGCCCGAGGCCGACGCGCCCATTATCGACGAACTCGCCCAGGCCTCGGACACCAACCCGCTCACGCGAATCCTCGCCGATGCGGCCCTGCTTGACCTTGACAGGTACGCCACGGGACGAGGCCTGCGTTACTCGCGAGTCGGAACCACCCTCATGCTCGCGGCACCAAGTGAGCAGCGCTTGGCCGAGGCTATCGATGCCGTCGCCGCTGCGGCCATCAACGCGGGTGCGCGCGTCACCGACCTGACGACCCAGCACATCGATGAGGAGAAAGTGCTCGCGAGCGTCGGCATCGACCCGTGGGTCGCCCGGCCAAGCGAGACGAACCCACAGGCCAAGCCGATCGCATCCTCTACGTCGGCCGCGACGGCGCACGCATTCACGTCAAAGCGGGCCGCGTCCTCGTCGACGCGCCCGGCTCGCTGCCCGCGACCTCTGTGCCGAAAAACAGCGTCACGCGCATCGTCCTGTCCGGAAACGTCGGCCTGTCCGCCGGCGCGCGCTCGTGGACGATGCGCAGTGGCGTCGACGTCGTGTCCCTGTCGCGGCGAGGCTCCTACCAAGGCACCCTCATCGGCTCGAATAGGGGAACGCACGCCAGCCGACTCCTTTCACAAGTGGACCTCACCGGCGACCGTGAGCGCCGCATCCGCCTGGCCGCCAGCCTCATCGGTGCGAAAATCCGCGGCCAAATCCACGTCCTCACACGCATCGCCCGACGCGACGAAGCCGTGCACGTCGCCGACACGACCGCGCACATGCACGCTTGGCGGCGCTCCCTCGCGGGCGCGCGCACACTCGACGAAGTCATGGGCATCGAAGGTGCGTGTTCCAACGCCTACTTCGATGCGCTGTCCGCGTGCGTGCCCGCCGATGTCGCCTTCGAGGGGCGCAGTCGACGCCCACCCCGCGACCTGCCCAACGTCGCCCTGTCCTACGGGTACGCGATCCTCCTGTCCGAATGCGTCGGCGCGCTGCACGCAGCCGGACTTGAGCCATCACTCGGCATCGCGCACGCGCCCACCGACAAACGCCCAAGCCTGGCGCTGGACCTCATGGAACAGTTCCGCCCACTCCTGGTCGACCAGACCGTCATGGCGCTCCTGCGCACACGCAAACTCCGGCCCGAACACGGCGTCGCCGAGGCCAAGGCCGGGGGGTGTGGCTGGGCGGCGACGGCAAGAAAATCCTCGTCGACGCGTACGAGGCCGCCTCGCAGCGATCCGTCACCGGTGCCTTGCCTGGATTCTCGGGGTCGTGGCGCAGACACATCGCCCACTCCGCGCAGATGCTGGCGCGCGCCATCGCCGAACCCGACTACCAGTCGAGCGGGGTCGCCTGGCGATGATTTACATCATCGCCTACGACATCGCCGACAACAAACGGCGGCTCCGCGTCGCCAAAACACTGGAATCCTGGGGCTACCGCATCCAAGAATCCGTGTCCCAGCTCCGCCTCGACACCCCCACGCTGGCGCGCGTGCGCTCTCGGCTTGCCGCCCTCATTTCAGAGACCGACGACGTCATTCACATCTACCCCATCTGCTCATCCTACGCCGACCACGCCGACATACTCGGCGCGGCCATAGCGCTGGATGACGTCGGGTTGTGCAGGGGAGTGTGGTGAGGGGCAATGAGGCGGGAGGTTGGTGCATACCGGGACTAGACTTGGAGCCTGTTATCTTGAAACAACACTGGAACTCGCGGCGGAACTCGTAGCTGTACTCAGTCTGGTTTCTTGGGTATCTTCAGAGGCTCGTCCCAATTGTCGGCAGCGAGTGGGCGTGGTGCGTGTCCGCACCCAGACTTAACCTTTCCGTCAGAATCGGTCTTATTATTCTGTTTGTTTTCGCTCAGTGTCATGTAACGAACATCTGTATTGCTGGGATAGCCTAGGCATGACCTGAGAAACGCTTTGCACCATGGCGTGCTGGAAAGAGACAGATAGAAGTCCTCTGCGTCCTGAAAGAATTCATTTCTCCATTCCTTATTAAGCTCATCCTTCTCGGGGTCCGCGGCTCCCAGGCATCCTTCGAGAGATTTGTAGTCATCAACAAGTGCAAATACGTCATCATCTGCGGTTTTGACACAGCTAAGTGCTGAAAAGGATGTACGAACTACCCCGAGGCCGAGAGGTTTGCCTATGCCCATTCGCAGATATCCTTCATTGCAATCTTTGCTTTCCATTTGGCTGGCATCTGGCAGATGTTGCTCCTTCTGCGCGTACCGTCCTAGGAGCTTAGAGTCCAGAACCCAAAGGAGTGTCCACAGCTCCTCTTTTCGTAATCCTTCAAAATGAAGAGTGCAGTGGAATGTACTGCCGCGTGGAATCCAAGTTTCTGCTGTGGAATAGATTTCCTGATTTGTCTTCTCTTGTCGCTGGGGATTCTCTTCTGATTGCTCTTTTTCGTAAGACTCGAGGGCCGCGTAAGCTAGGCGTCCGTCCCCCTGTTTCTTGTGTTCTGCATCTCTGCCTTTCTTTCGTGCTGCATCTCTGCGTCGAAATCCATATGAAGCCGCCCCGAGGCAGTCTCCCTCGGAATAGTAATCAGGTCTAGGACGTCCGCTGATTGTGTGGCCTGAAACATCAGTGAGAAAACGGCGAGCCGAACTTGTTTTTGGTCCGAGAAGTGGGCGAAGATTCAATTTAATGTTCTTAGGGGTTGCGCCGCTTGTGTCAACTGCGCTGATCGTAATTCTTCCTCTAAGGTGTGATAATTGTTTGTTTGACTGATCGGAGGGTGCCTGAGTGTCCTTGGAGGCGAAACCAAAGATACGGTCGGCAGGGGAAGCGTCGATCGCGTCGATAACTGGGAGCACTCCCTGCGCCTGAGCTAAGCTCCGTGGACTCTGCGAGTAGTTGCGTCTGCCGACCTGCGTTGGCATGAGCTCAACGACCTTCTTGCCTTGAAGGCGGGCATATGCTAACAGGCCGGAGTGGTTGATCGGATCTATCTCCTTGTTTCCTGCTCGATCAGTGACGAATCTGTTTGGCTTAGTTGGCGTCTTCGAAGTGGGATCCGTTGAATCGTAGGAATATGAGCAGACGATCCGATCATAGGTTTCTGCTACTACGGGTTCGATCTCGATTTCTTCATTGTTAATCTGATCGCAGAAGAAAATTCGCTCAGATAGTTTAGAATCTAACATAGATTTTCCTGACTTGAGGAAAAGGTCAGGTGTGGTGGAATAGAACCAGCCAGTATGTGCAGTTTCGTCACTATTTGAATCGGTGACCCAGTCTGGAACGTTGAGTTGTGAGTATACGTTATCCTCTCTTGCTTTGATTTGTGTGACGATGTACGAATCATCAATCTTCTTTGCCATAAAGTCAATGAGCTTGCCGTGTTGAAGCTTGTTCCAGGCAGGGTCGTCCTTGAGGAGGGGGATTTGCTTCTCTTTTCCCTCGTCCTCGTTTGTTTCATGTGTCAGTAGTTTCGCGTAGAGAGCACGTTCCGGGCCGTACAGCAGTTTCCCACGGTGAGTACCCTGGTCGTACATGTCGCTTAGTCTAACCGGCACAAGCCCGAGAGCGGCAGCAGGGTCTGCCCGGTATGTCAGAGTGGCGTTGTGTTCGCCGAAAACGCGAAAACGTGAGGCCGTCAAGCGTTCGTATGCGTTCGAGATCATGCCTTTGATCATTGTTGAAGGAATAAATGGATTCCCAGTCATTGGATCGATGGGGATTGAGATTTCGGTAGGTTTTCCTTTTGATTTAGTTTGGTTACCGAAAATAAGGGCTGTCATCACTTCGATTGTTAGACGGAGAGATCCGTTGTACGTATCAGTCCCTAGGTGGTCAAGGGGGGTGGGGAGTTTGTCGCTTAGAAAGCTCGTGATTTCTTCAGGAAGATTAGAGTAGATGGAGTCGATCTGTGCTCTACCCTTTGTGTTATCCGGTGCTGGTCTTTGAATGGACGTGCGTAGTACCGGAATGCAGTTCACTGATGAATGGAGCGAAGTGAATTCTGGCTTTTGAATCTTCCTTGACATGATTAGCTCCACTCTCCCGTGAATAGCTGGTCGACTACGACCGTGTTTCCGTACTTATCTTCTTCTTGGATGAACTCGACTGTCGTCATCTGCTTGGTGGTGGCGTGTTCTTGGTTCGCTTCTTCCTGACCAGAGGCGGGGTTGGAGGTAGAATCCGTATCACCGCTCGTAGTAGACTTGTGCTGCAGATAGCTCACCTTGTTGGCCCATCCGCTGACACAAGGCCTACCTGACTCCGAACCTTCGGATGATGCCTTGGCTGTGCGGGCAGTGAGCGTTAGCTCTACGGCCCCCACTCCGTTCGCCCAACGGAACTCGTGAGCGAGTGTGGAGTCTGTGTTGATATCGTCGATGATCTGCCACAAACGAATCTCATATGTGCCTGAGTCATCGAAGCATGCGGACTTCACATCCGGTACTTGACGTGTGCCGTTTGTTGCCCACACAATTCCGGCTATCTTACCGTCTGTGAAAATACGAGCCAGTAGTGAAGGAAGCTCCGCAGCACCGTGTATCTCGTGCTCAGTAACTTTCAGACAGCAAGAGATACTGGTAGCCTCGCGATCATTGTTCTTGGTTTCTTTGTCACTCATCTGTTTTCACGTCCTTATGCGTCGAGGCCTCACATGCTTCGGCATTGGATTCTGGGAGACAATCAGCCCATCCCGTGTATGCGCGGTTTCCGCTGGATTCGCCTCGTAGATACGCGAGGATTGCGTGTGCGGCGCTAGGAGCCGCATCATCTTTGTATTCCCGTCCAGCGGGCCATAGCTGCTTTTCAGCCGGAGCCGTTATGATCATGCCGTCGGCGTCAGACACGCTGATACCGGTGACCTCAACTTGGCCGTGGCCTCGGGTTGTCCTGCCTCCGAGGGGAAGCATGTCGGCGCTAAGTTCCGCTAGAGCGATACATAGGAGACACCAGGACGCTCGGGCGAAGGGTAAACACTCATCAAGTGATAGGCCGCCGATACCCGACTCGGTCTTCACATTCTGAAGAAGACGTGCGGTGTCGACCTCGATCACGATGTCGTTCCACGTGGTATGTGGATAGGTCACCTCTTCGAACAGCAGCCCTTCAACGACTCCTCCTGTCCACCGGTCGATTGCATTATGAGTGACCGTGATGGACGGTCCGGTGTCCTTCGTCGTACAGTCTCGGACTCGAACTGCCCCACGATATTCGGTGGTACCGAACATGTAACGCACGAGCCGTGGCTCTTTGGCCAGTTGCTCGTGAATATCGATAGGTACCTGGTTGCCATCGCTATCTGCCTGAGTGAAGCTCTCGACCGGTGATGGGGGATTGTCGGCGTACAGTACGGTCCGAGCGATCCGTGAGCACCTGGAGCGCAGCGCACCGCGAATTGAGGTACCGGGGATCAACAGGGGAGCTGTACTGTCCTTCGTGCTTTTGCCAGCAGTCTTAACCCTCAGGGGATGTTGGGTATTTCCATTATCTGACTGGGGATCGTGTACGAACACACCGGTTGGCGAGTTCCAGCTGATCCGCACCTGCGTCGGCCGAATACGTTTAGCTGCAGAACTCTCTTGATCGCCATCGGACTCTGATCCCACCCATTTCCGAATCAGATTGATTGCTGTGTGCTCTGCCGATGCTGCCTCCGGGCAACTTTCGGCAAAGGCAGAGATTACGTTCGTCAGAATGTTTCGTGCAAAGTCCGTACGAGCCTCGTGCACCTCGTGAGCATCTTCGGGGTGCGAGGGTGTTTTGAAGCGCCTATGGACTGATTTGTGCTTTCCAGGTAGCCCTTCGAAAGACACACGCGAGACCTCAATGAGTCCGAGTCCTCCGCCTGTCCCTCCACCAAGAGGGAGGACGCCCTCGCAGAGGTCGGTGACGGCCATGGTGAGGAGAAGGATAGCTGCTTGCAGGCAGATCTTGAAGCCTGGAAGCTCATAATCCTTGTCTGATGACGAGGGCGCAGGAGGCACGAAACCGCCAGGGTCCTGGCGAATATTTCGGCAGAGTTGGGCGTGGTCAACGTCGATCTGAATCGAATCCCATGTGGCGTGCGGATACAGCAGCTCCGAATACAACGCTCCATGGGCAGCGCTTCCGGTGACTCGATCAATTGCGTTGCGCGTAAGTTTAAGAGGCTTATCCTTCTCAGCTTCTGTTGGTATCTGCCCCTCGCAGTCGTGGACGCGGACCGCTCCTCGGTACTCGTTTGTCCCGAACAAGTAACGCACAAGGAGCGGATCTGCAGCGAGCTGCTTGTGTACATCCCCCGGCATCGCGAGTTCGTCAGAACCTTCGCTGTCGCTGATGATGCTGCGAGCAATGCGAGAACAGTGGGACCGCAACGCCCCGCGGATCGACGTGCCCGGAAGTAGCAGTGAGGCCTTGTCCTTATGTGCGACCTTCGGATAAATAGCATCCCCGTGATCGGCGCGATGCTTGTCATCGAGGTGCCAGTTACGCAGTGGTGCTGCGGGTACCGTGTCCTCTTTCGAGGCTTTGATGCCGTCGGGTTTGTTCATTCCGACGAAGAGACCCGACTGAGCCTTCCAGTCAATCTTGATGTTGGTTGATACAGATTGACGGCCCAGCTTCTGCTTAGGCTCTATGTCTACAGACGAGTGTTTGCCAAGTACTTGGGCAAGAAAGCTAGTTGAATCCGCGCTTTCGCTCTTTGGACCTGGGATGGCTACCAGTTTGCACTTATATTCAGCATTCTCGTCGAGCGGCTCGATACGGCCCCACCCCGATCCTGTCCTGCCTCCGAGGCTGATGAACTTGCCGCCGAGGAGTGTCATGATCGCTTGCAGGGCTTTCTCGACCAGCGTAGGGGTCGCAGGAGGTGTCCCCTTTGTTTCCTCGCGCTGTGTTGTGGACTGTGTACCCTCGTTCTCGGTGGGGTCTGGGGTCCGGTCCTGGGCCTCGGCCTCGGCACTGATATGGATCTCGAAAGTCGTGTCCACGGGCAGATACTCGTACGCGAAAAGTGCGCCGTCTGCGGCCCCGCCTGTGGCGCGGTCAATGGCTGTGCTCATGCGGTGGGGGAGATCGCCTTGGTTGCGGTCCCACACCACTGTGTGGTGGAAGGTGAGGGCGCTGGCCCTCAGTGGGAGGGATTTGTCGGTTCCGATGCCGCGGGCCGGTTTGCTAGTGCCGACTTCCCGACGCATCTCACCTCCCCACAGGCTCTTGAGGTCTTCCTTGCTGAAGTCAAGCACATCCATGTGTTCTTCGAACGCGGCACGAATGGCTCCCTTGATGGAGCGACCCGGCAGGATTGCCTCGCCCAGCCCATTGCGTACGAAAGCGTTCGGCTGCACAGTCCGGCCGTCCTCGTCGGTTATGGGGCGTTCAGGTACCTCATCGACGCCACCGGAGTGCAGCGCGGAAACGACGCGCACGGGGATCGTCAAGTCGTAGCGGTAAATGGTCATGAGACAGCCTCCGTTGGTGCTGTAAAGCTCTTACTCCTGGTCTTGAACAAGGGCAGCGTCGCTTCCGCCAGCAAGGGGGAGTCCACGAGGAACCGACCGTATCCCTGGGGCGTCAGCTCACCGACGCCGATATGTCCGAGTGTCTTGAGCGACTCAAGATCGTCCGGGGAGATACGCACTCGGATTACGGAACCCGCTTGGATCGCCAGCCGTGTGGCGCGAGGCGCGTTATCCCGCGGCGACCACGAGTCCACGCGCCGGTGTCGGATCGCAGTCAGAATCCGTTTGCGATTCTTGTCGTTCGAGTCCTGATCGGGGCGCGAATGAGGCTCGCCGTCAGTGCTCTCCCGAACGACCGTGACCGGAACGTTGGCCCGCCTGAAAGCAAGCTCCAGATCCTCAACGCTCCCGCCCAGCCCCAGAGCGCTCGACCGTGCGAGCACGTCGGACGTGAACCACAGAGACACAACCTCGGTGGATTCAGAGGACGAGGCCTGTGTTCCCTCATCGGTGACAGGACCCTCTACCGGGGGCGGGGTGCTTCCCACTTCGGTGAAGGTGCTGCCCACAGTGCAGCGGGCGCGTCCGAATGTGCCTGTGAGCTTGCGGGATCCGAGGAATGCTGGCTGCTCAGCAATGCCGAGGTCGAACGTCAGAAGTGAAGCTTCGGATGTAGCATCGGGGCTGCGAAGCTCACTCAGTAGTCGTTCCGACATGACAATCGAGGCGTGCAGTTTCAACCCGGCGGGCAGAGCACGCACCAGGAACAGCTGTCCATCTTTCGCTGCGCCCGTCTCCGAATTGATCGCCGTCGACTGTCGACCAATCAGCGAGGGCTTCCCGATCCACCCCGTGACGGGAGCTCCGTTCGATTTAACGAATAGATAGCTGCCACGCGTGGGGATCGTGTGGTCTCCACATACCTGATCGTCGATGGGGATATGCCTGTTGAAGAGCGTGCGGGGTTGTTTGTCCTCGTGAACCTTCTCATTCTCCAGAACGAAAGGAACGGGCAACCCGGCCACCTCCTTGTAAACCGGAAGTGCATCACTGATACGCAGGTCACCGCTGACGATAGCGGATTTCACGACGTCACTGTCCGGATATTTCTTGCGCAGGAAGTTGTGCAGCCACGGGACCAACACGGTTCCGCGCAGGAAGTCCAACGACCGCACCTCGTTCGAGAAGGGGACCTCGTAGGAGACAACCGGAGTGTCAAGAACGACGTCGAGGGTCGTTTCATACCAGGTCGTGCTGCCGGACTCCGACTGCTGAAGGCAGGGCATTGCGATGTCTTGGGGGCTGTTCTCCGGAAGATTCGGCGCGTCTGGGTTCGTATCCAAACATTCACAGGTGAGGCTCCGCAGTCGATTTGCGACGGTCTTGACGTCTTCCGACGAGTATGTGGGGCTGTCGTTATCTTGGTTCGTCAGGATTCGTTTAAGCGCGTCGGCGGCTTTCGCATCCTGTCGGCCGATTTCCACGTAGTCCTTGTCGCTGACCGCCACCGTGCACGCGCCGTCGCCTCCGCTGCGGCCCGAGCCGATGCCTCGGACCATGAGGCCAGCGACCCCCAGGAGGAAGTGCGCGGCCTTGATCGTCGCCGGATCGGAGATCTCGGCCCCGGCCTCGTCGATGAGGGTGAACGTGCCCGTGAGGACGCCGGGCGCCGCCCGCTCCGTAAAGCGCAGGAACTGGTCACGCGCCGTCCCCGTGGTTGGGTCGATGGACAGGGATACCGTGTCGTGGACCGGGATCGCCGAGGCCGAGGCCGGGGCCGCGTCCGAGAAGATCACGTGGCGCGGGTGGGGGTCAGAGCCTTGCTTACCGTCGGGGTTCTGGCCGAAGAGCCACAGGGCGAAGCCGGTCCACTTCCCCTCTTCCGCCCCATCGAGGGCCCTCGCCGCCAGCATCGCCTGCTCGCGCAGGACACCCGTGATGACCGTGCCGCGCACGACCGGTTTGTCGCCGGAACGCTCAATTTTTGAGTGTGTGCGTCCCGCGTGGCCTACGCCCGTGGACACGCCCCAGTCGGACGTGAACACGATAGTCATGTGGCCGCTCGCGGTAGGAGAAGTGGTAGGTGAATCGGTGGTCACTTGGCACCTCCTTCGGTGGAATCGTCTGCTGTTTCCTGGAAGCCAGCGCCGTCGGTGCCCTGGCCGATTCGAGAAGCGAGGTACCCGTCAGGCAAGTTCTCAGACAGGTCGATGAGGTCCAGGAGCCACTTGATCTGCTCGAGGGCCTCGCCAGCCTCATCGGAACTCGACGAATGAGGCGGGAGTAGCTTCAACTGTTTGGCGAGGCGTCCAGCACTGGGGGCATTCTGTAGCGCGTAGTCCCACTCTGTTGCAGCCTTCTCTCCCTCTCCTTCCGCGAGGAGCTTCACGATGCGGTTCGCGCGGGCACGCGGGAACGGGTCGCCGGTGGTCTGCGTGGGGTTGTCTGGTTTCTTGCCATCGAAGACTGCGACCGTGCGGAGAATTTCTTTCCACTGATCCCGTGTCTGCAGACTCTTCGCAGTGGACGAGGTCGTGGTGGCTTCCCCGATTCGCTCCGGCGCGTAGTGGCCGACCAGGAAGGGACGCTGCGTGCGGCCCTTGTACTCGGCCAACGTCTCCTCCGGGTCGAGCACCGTCGCGTCGCGCAGGACGTGGAAGTCGATCGTCGAACAGGGAGCCTCATCCTTCTTCTTGCCGAGCTTCTTCCCGCGCGAGACCAAGTCCTCCGCCAAGTCGTAGGCGATGTGGAACGGGAAGTTACGACCCACAATGGCCACGCCTGCCGAGGCCGTGAGAGGGCCCTGTTTCGGCGCGTTGGCGATAACTGCGAGCTTGCTAAGGAGTTCGTCCTCGCCGGTCAGCTGCTCATAGTGACGAACGTATGATTCCGCGAACGGGATCGCGAACTGTCCTTCCACATAGACAGTGAGGTCGTCGCCTCCGACAAGTACGGGGACCACTGGAGGAGCTGATCGTCCATGCGCGTAATCCTCCAGGTCCTTCCAAGCCGAGGCCACCGCCGCTTTGACGACCCCGTCGAGGCGGTAGTTCACTTCCATGACGAACCACTGGAAATCAGAGGGTGTACTGTCATCGGGGCGGACATGAGGAGGTTTCTCGCCGCACGGGTTTAGTTTTCTCGGATACGGTGGTTCAGCGAGCTTGCCGAGCGTGTTTTTCGTCTTCTTGAATGCCTTACCAAGATCACGCATGATCGCGCCCACGCCATTACCGTCAACATGGACTACACCAACTGAGGACAGAAGAGGAGGAGTGGGGTCATGGTCTAGATCTGATCCCTGGGACGCGTCGCCTTCTTGGATTATTTCCTGCTCGCCGAGTGCTGTCTCCTGAAAGGCTGCTTCCAAACGGGTTGGATCGCGATAAAGATCGGCCATGGAAGTCTTCAAATGACCAGCGATGTCGTCGAGCTGCTTGAAACGCGCAGGCAACGCCCACGCGCGCTTGACGCGAGCGGGAAGCGACAGCTTGTGCTCGGGTTTTGCGTCTTCCTCCGTAGCCGTGTACAGGATCGAGTTGAAATCAAAGGAAACAGTAGGCTGCGAGCCTTCGGTGTTTTCTACCTTCTTCTGTTCCTTGAGCTTTGCGCGACCCTCGTATGATTCCTTAACTCCGACTGCACGCGCCGTCTTGTAGATCCTATTCGTCTCTGGCTCTGTTAAGGGTACGACAGCTGGGAGTGCGGATTCGTCGGCCCGTTCCAGGAACGGGAACTGCGGGAAGCGAGCCGCCGCCGGTCGGCGGTTCAGCGAGTACTCCAAAAAGACACGATCAAGCTCTTGCAGGTCGTCTGCATCAACCGTGTTGGATGACGCCTCGATGAAGACTCCCGTGACGTCGAGGCCCGGGGCATCGGTGAGGGCTCGGAGGGTGACCCTCCTGATCAGCTCCTTGGCTTTCCCCTTGGGTTCATCTCCGTTTCCAGTGAATCGAACGATCACCTTACCGGAAGAATCGGAGACCCAGAAAGAGGCTGGAAGATTATCTGTATCGAGGATCTCTTTCGCTTCTTTCTCGACCCAATGGGATAGCAACGTGATCTCGAAAGACGCGCCGATCTGCTCGCGCAGGCGAGGCGACGAGAAGATGAAGGGCTGATTGCTGTTCGTCTGCAGCATGACGAGGCTGCAAGTCGTATTCATTCCTTTCATCGGTCTTAGCCCTTCGTTATCGGGAGAGTCGTGAGAAGAGAGAAAATGTCTGTTATCATGCGACCTGGTTGATTCACTACCGCAGTGAAGGGACGTCTAAAAGTCGTGGTATTTTCCCCCTTCAATGAGTTAACCGGGCAGAGAACGATTAGCCCAACAACGGGCTTATCTTCCTCGATAAGTCGCTTAGTAGTCGATGGGTTACCAACTATCTGAAGTGTGCTTTGTAGTATGTCAGATTGATCTTCATTGAGAGGGGCAAAATCATTACCAGTTAGCGCCAAGATTAATAGATCGTACTTTTCATAATCGTTGTCGGTGTAACTATCGGCGTTGGTGATATTCTCCATCGAAAAGAGATTCGAGTACTTAAGTTGTATTTCGATGTTGTCGCGTTCGTTCTTGTTTCCAACGATGATAATTTTGCGATCTTTCAGGCCACGGTTGACGCGTTCGCGCAGTCTGAGCAGATGTTTAATGGATACATCGCCAGCCCAGATTACAGCCAGGCCTCCGGAGATGGAGTAGATTGCTGGAAAAAGGAGCTGCGTGCATAGTTCTTTGCACCAGGGAACTGGAGTGAGAAAGTAAAATACCGAAACGAATAGAGAAGCGGTTATGACGCAACAAGCGGAGATTATTGCCACTCGATGAGGTGATTTGCTGATGTCGATCAATGTATCTTCCTCTCTTATGCGGCCACAGCGTCTATGACGCCCATGCCGAAGCTCGTGTGTGAGCCGACGTTCGTGTATGCGGACAGGGCCATGAGGCGCGAGAAGATGCGGGTCGCTTCGGCTCCCTCGACGCCACTGATGCGCAGGTGGCCCTCGTGGGCGGGAATTTGGCGTGAGCTGAGGCGGCCCTGGCCCGAGTTGCGTGGCATCGCCAGTGACACCGTGGATGAGTGGGTGAAATCCTGGGTCGCCAGCACGCTCGCCATGGCATGGCGGTTGATGCGTGGGGGAGCGAGCCTCCGATTCCACGTCCACCAGCGCTGCTGCAGGCTCGTCGCAATCGTCGCCGGAGACAGGCTCGGAACGTGATGCCCCTTCGATGAAAACGTCGTCGGCGTGACCAGGCGTATCTCCCACGCGGTGTCCTGGTCCCGCTCCGCCAGCTCCTCCCAGGATGCCTGGTTGATGATCTGTCCCTCGGTCGCAATCAGCACCGCGTCGTCCTCGGTGCCTGCGCCAAGGCGCATGACGCCTCCCCATGACAGCCATGCGTCCAGCGTGTCGACCAGGCGATCATCCAGGAAGCGCACCTCTACGCCGAACGTGAATTCTGAGTGGCATAGCTCCCCGAGCGAATATGGCTTCACGCCGCCCGCGCCGTGCGGTGGCCGGTGCACCAGCGTCGGGAACTGGGAGGCCCTGGCTGGGCTGATACCCGGCGGTAAGTCCAACACTGCTGACAGGGCGGCGTGAAGCCGCCTAGGTGTGGCTGGCACCCCCTCTGGAGCGTCAAAGCTCACGTAAACGGATGTCGGCATCGGTGCCTCCCATCACTCGCGTGTGACTGTCGTCTCTGACGGTAGCATAAAATGCCTGACAGATCACGTCCAACTGTCAAGTGTCTCGCCTAGCTGGCCAATGCGCATCTAAAAGAACTTTTCCGCATGATAGGCCCCTTAAGTATCATTATTTATTTCAATTGGTGAACAACTGTCTAGTGCGTTGTTGGATTCATCTGCGGATTTGGGGATCAGGAGCTGTCACAGCCCTACCGCCCATCGTCAAGAATGCTCGAATCCCTACCCGCCGCCACAAATTAGGTCAAGACTTCTTAAAATGTGAAACCCCTCTGGGAGGTTTGTCAGGAACCTTGAGATGATTGACACTATGGCGCGTTGTCTGGACTGACCAGGGGCCGCGTCTCCGTTAGCACAGCAGCACAGAAACGAGGAACTCTGATGCACCAACGCTCATGGAAGACCCTCATCGCGGGAGGAGCCGCCCTCACGGTCGGCTTAACCCTCACCGCGTTCGGAGCGCCCTCCCACGCAGAAGGCGTCGCCGGAATCACCTCCGAGGCGCGCGCCCAGGACGAGGTCATGAACTACGCGGTCAACCTGCCCGCCACCGCCTCGCGCTACGACTTCAACGCGGCCGTCTCCAAGGCCTCGGAAAATGGCGTGGTCCTGGCCCAATACCCTGAATTCAACTCCTTCTTCGTCCAGTCGGTGAAGGCAGCCTACGCGCCCGACCTCGGCAAGAGCCTCGTGGCCGCGGGTATCTCCTACGACTCCATCGGCCCCACCCGCTACAAGACGGTCACGGGTGACGAGGTCCGCACCGAGCAGCCCACGAAGACCGACGCCGAAGCGAACGCCGTCAACGAGGCCGCCGCCGAGCACGAGACCGGCCTGTCCGCCGACTCCCAGCTCAACGACTTCACCCCCGACGAGGGCGACGCCAACGCCTGGGGCCTGTCCGCCATCGGCGCGGTCGAAGCCCAGACGGTCGACGTGCCCCGCGCGACAGTCACCGTCGCCGTCATGGACACCGGCATCGACCCCGATCACAAGGACCTGAAGGACCGCATCGACGCCTCGCGCTCGGTCGGCTGCCAGGTCAACGGCATCCCCAACCAGGACCCTTCGGCATGGAAGGATGACCACTACCACGGCACGCACGTCGCCGGTACCATCGCGGCCTCGCACAACGGATACGGCGTGGACGGCGTGGCCCCCGATGCGACGCTGATCGCCATCAAGACCTCGAACAAGGCCGGCTCCTTCTACCCCGAGTACGTGGCCTGCGCCTTCGACTGGGCGGCCGAGCACAACGTCGACGTGTCGAACTCCAGCTACTACATGGACCCCTACGCCTTCTGGATGCCGAACGAGGCCTCCCAGGCCGCGGGCCTCGAAGCGGCCTCGCGCGCGGTGCGCTACTCCAAGGAGCACGGCGTCGTTAACTTTGCCGCCGAGGGCAACTCCGACGACGACCACGACAACCCGACGATCGACAAGGATTCCCCCAACGACGTTGAGGGTGCAGCCGTCGAGCGTAACGTCGCGGGCGGCATCGACGTCCCGGCCATGCTCAACGATTCGGTCCTGTCCGTCTCCGCGCTGAAGCTGCCCACCGGTGCCGACCCGGCCACCGCGAAGCTCGAGCGCGCCGGGTTCTCCAACTACGGCAAGAACTCGGTCGACGTGGCCGCCCCCGGCCAGCGCATCTGGTCCACGATGCCCACCTGGGAGAAGGACCCGCCGTTCGGCTACCTGTCGGGCACGTCCATGGCCTCCCCGCACGCGGCTGGCGTGGCCGCGCTGGTCAAGGAGATCCACCCGGATTACACGGCCGATGAGGTCATCGCGCTGGTCAAGAAGCAGGCCGGCTACACCTACGACCGCCTCGCCGAGCCAACGGACGGCAAGGAATACCGCGGCGCTGGCCTGGTCAACGCGCTCGACGCGGTCCTGAAGGATCAGCCCAAGCCCGTCATGGGCAGCGTCGAGTACTCCTACGACGGCGGCACCGACTGGCGTCCGCTGGCCGACGCCCACGTCGCAGGCATGATCTACGTGCGCACCACCGTCACCGGCCCGGTCACCACAGCCACCATGAAGGTCGAGGACCAGGATCCCGTCACGGTTGAGGGCACCGGCGAGTTCACCGGCAACCAGGTCGTCCTGCTCGGCGGCCCCTACGACACCAGCAAGCTGCCCGCCGACGAGCCTTTCGCCTCGGTCACTGTGACCGCGGAGGGCCGCAACAAGGACGAGCGCGCTGATGACGATGTTGCGGACGACGTGCACTTCCACGTCGATGCATCCGCTCACGAGGGCGGCGCGTGGGTGAACGACCCCGCCGGTTGGAAGTACTGCTACACCGACTCGACATGCGCGAAGGGTCCGCTCGCCATCGGCGCGGACAGCTACTACTTCAACGAGAACGGCATCCTCGGCACCGGCTGGGTCTCCTACGACGGTGCGTGGCACTGGCTGGGCACCTCCGGCCGCATTGCGACCGGCTGGGCCAAGGTCGCCGACGCCTGGTACTACATGGACAACTCCGGCGCGATGACGACGGGGTGGACGCAGGTGCGCGGCTCCTGGTTCTACCTGGCGGACTCCGGAAAGATGGCCACGGGCTGGACGAAGATCGGCGACTCCTGGTACTACTTCCAGGACTCGGGCGCGATGGCGACCGGCTGGGTCAACGACGGTGGCACCTGGTACTACCTGAACGAGTCCGGCCAGATGGCGACCGGCCGCGTCCAGATCGACGGCACGTGGTACACCTTCGACAAGTCGGGTGCCTTGCGCCGCTGAGCCGCCACTGACGAGGCCGTGGCCCCTTCCCCGGTCACGCGTCCTCGCGCTCTCCTGAGAGCATGAGAAAGCGGGCGGGTCCGAACGTATGGTTCGGACCCGCCCGCTCATATGGTCCAGAGCGAGGAAAGGGGCTTCGGGCACTCGAAGCGCCCTAGCCTCGCTCCGGTGTGTCAGCCCAGCGAATCGAAGAGGACCTGCAGGCCCTCCGTCATGGTCGGGTGTGCGACCGGGAGGAAGCGGAGCTGCTCGTAGGTCAGGCCACCGGCCATCGCGAGCTGCACGGAGGTAATCGCCTCGGAGACGTTCGGGCCGATCAGCGTCGCGCCCAGGATCTGGTGCGTGTTCGCGTCCACGACGGCCTTCCAGAAGCCCTCGCCCGCGTAACGCAGCGTCTTGGCGCGCGGGATCGCGGCCGTCGGAACCTTCGCGATACGTACGTCCAGGCCGGCCTCGCGGGCCTCGCCCTCGGACAGACCGATGCGGGCCAGCTCGGGGGTGGCGAACACGGCGTAGGGGATCGTGCGGCCCTTCGTGGTGGTCGTCGGATCATCCAGGGACGCGCCGGAAAGCTGCGCGCGGATGATACGGAAGTCCGACCAGGACGCGTGCGTGAACATGGGGGTGCCCGCGCAGTCGCCGGCCGCCCACACGCCCTCAGCCGAGGTGCGCAGGTGCTCATCCACCGCGACGAAACCGCGATCCGTCAACTCAACCCCTGCCTCGTCCAGGCCGATGCCGTCCGTGTTGGGCACGCGACCCACGGCCACCAGGACCGCCTCGGCGGACACCGTCGAGCCGTCGGAGAGCGTCAGGGTCGTCGTGTTGCCCTCGCGCGAGGCCGACGCCGCGCGGCCGCGCACGATGCGCACACCGGCGGCCTCAAGGCCAGCCTCAACGACGCGGGCGGCGTCCTCATCCTCGCGCGGCAGCACGTGATCCCCCGAGGAGATAAGCGTGACGTCCACGCCGAAGGTCGCCATCATCGATGCGAACTCCACGCCGATGTAGCTGGCACCGATAATCGCCAGGGAGGAGGGCAGCTCCTCCAGGCGCAGAATCTCCTCGTTCGTCCACGCGCCAGACTCCCACAGGCCGGGGATCGCGGGACGTGCCGGGCGCGAACCCAGGTTGATGAGGACGCGCTCGCCGTGGATCGTGCGCTCGCCGCCCTCCTCAAGGGTGATCGTCACCGTGCGCTCGCCCGTGAAACGAGCCTCGCCGCGAATGAAATCCAGGCCGGGGGCCGCGAACATCTTCTCGTGCGCGGCCACCATGGCCCCCACGATGCCCTCCTTGTGAGCGCGGAGCTTAGCCAGGTCCACGCGCGCACCCTCGGTACCGACGATGCCGAAGGCCTCGTCCGTGCGGGCGTCGTTCAGGCGACGAGCCGAGTTGACCAACGACTTCGTGGGGATACATGCCACGTTAATGCAGGTACCGCCGACGAACCGCCGCTCCACCATGGCGACCTTCCAGCCAGCCTTCGCGCGCTCCATCGCGAGGGACTTGCCGGCCTTGCCGCCGCCAACGACCAGTAGGTCGACGGTCTCGATTGCGTTCGTGGACATGTTTCTCCTTCAGTTAGTGAGGTGATACTTATCAGAACGACCGCGCGGCGGATCTATTCCACAGGGTGAACATCCCGGGCGTGTCGCTTCTCACCCGCAAACAGCGAGATACCAGTGGATTGGCTGTTGTATAGGAGCACTGTGTCATAGTGTGGTCCTGCCGGTCGTTGAAAGTGCCTCCGGCATGCTTGAATAGAGCCATGAGGGCTCTAGAAATTGGTGATTTCAAAGAGGATGTAGGAGCCGCGCTTGCGCGGGCCTCATCCGGGGAAGTCGTCACGCTCACACAAGAAGGCCAGCCGGTCGCCGAGCTTGGCCCTGTGCGCATGTCGACGTACCAGCAGTTGCGCGACTTGGGTCTCGAGCGCCCCGCCATGGCGGACCTCGACACCTACCAGATGCCGTCCAAAAACCTCCCTGACGGGCGGGGCATCGTCGGCAAACTGCAGGACTGACGAAGTTTGTCACCAGGCTCCATGTGCTACCGTGTAGCACATGGAGTCCGTTGGTATTCGCGAACTGCGTCAAAACGCCTCCCAGGTGGTGGCCAGGGCTGCCGCCGGTGAGGTCATTACCATCACTGATCGCGGCCGCCCGGTCGCGCAGATGAGTCCCCTTGCGAACTCGTCGATCAAGCGCCTGCGTGAGCGCGGGCTGATAACCCCCGCCACTCGGACCTTTGAGGAGTACTGCGCGTCGACCAAGCCGACAACAGGGCCTCCGCTCAGCCCGGTTCTCCAGCAACTGCGCGATGAAGAACGCTACTAATGGCGCTGTACTTCGATACGTCGGCGCTGGTCAAGCTCATCATTCCCGAGGAGGAGACCGAGGCGCTCGAGACATTCATCAACCGCGCCGACTGCGGCTTATGGACCAGTGAACTCTCACGCACAGAACTGATGCGCGCGTGCGTACGCCGGGGAGCGGATGCCTCGCAGGTGCGTCAGCTTCTGTGGAGTTTTTCCACGCTGACCTTCGACACCGAGATGTTCGACCTGGCGGGGAGGCTCCTGCCCGTGGAGCTGCGCAGCCTCGACGCGTTGCACCTGGCTGCCGCGCTTTCGATTGGCCGCGATCTCCAAGCCATCGTCACCTACGACAAGCGCATGGCGGACGCGGCGCGCAAGAGCGGAATCCCCGTCGAGTCACCGTGCTGACTCGCTTCCGCCTCCGAGTCACGCTTCGCGTGCCCGGGCGCACTTCCCGCTAGCTCCGCCGCTTGGCCCGGTTTGTCGGCTCCGCGTGCAGCGGGTCCTCGGGCCACGGGTGCTTGGGGTAGCGCCCGCGTAGCTGCGCGCGCACGTCCCGGTAGGGTCCCGCCCAAAACGACGTCAGGTCCGAGGTGACCGCCGCAGGCCGCCCCGCCGGGTCCGTCAGGTGCAGGACCAAGGGAACGCGCCCGTCCAGCAGACGCGGCGTGTCCGTCCACCCGAACGCCTGCTGCACGCGCAGGGTGAGCACCGGGTGTGCACCGCTCCAGTCAATCGGTCGCGTCCCGCCGGAAGGAATCGGGAGTTTCTCGGGTGCCAGCTCGTCCAAGCGTGCCGCCTCCGGCCACGGCAGCAGCGAGCGCAGCACGTCCAGCATCGACACCCGAGACAGGGGAGCGCCCGAGGCTAGGCGTCGCCCCCACGGAGCCAGCCACTGGTGCGCGCTGCCCGCCAAGGCCTCGTCCGACACGTCCGGCCACGGCTCGCCAAACGCGTTGTGGAGCGCGCGCATACGCTCCCTCAGGGACGAGGCCTCCTTCCTCCAGCCGAGTTCGCCGAGTCCGCGGGAGGCCAGGTGCTGCGCCACCAGCGCGATCGCCTCCTCGTCGCCCAGGGTGCGGGCGGGGGAGGAAGACAAGGGGATCGCACCGAGGCTGCGCGTGCGTGTCGCGCGCAGCACGCCCTTGTCGATCGACGCGTCCGTCCGGGTGGCCAGGAGAGCCTAACCCG
>ERZ773234.137-NODE-137-length-23012-cov-9.525548_pt1 | contig 23012 bp, 14 predicted proteins | sample MGYA00580523_ERZ773234 | MGnify/ENA primary metagenome ERZ773234 (study PRJEB29015, sample SAMEA2738167) | human oral metagenome | biome: human oral; feature: human-associated habitat; material: saliva | place: China | collected 2262 ...
CGGTGCTCGGGGCTGGGCCGCCGTTGGCGCCCCAGTAGTACTTGTCCCAGCTGAGTAGGTCGGGCTGGGCGTTCTCGACGTAGTAGCTCAAGTTTGCGTCGCGGTACCAGGAGGGATCGTCCCAGGAGTTGGCGTGGACAACCGCACCGGGGATATTCTGCTTCGACCAGGCGAACCAGTTCTTGAAGCACTCCGACTCTCCACGGTTGAATCCGCCCTCATCGCCGTACTGAATGTCGACGAGCGTCGAGGCATAGGGCGCCATGTACTGGTTCATGAAGTCGTGCGGATCGCCCGCATTGCACATGCTGTTCTTGCCGGTGGGGGCCTTGGCGAGGGCCCACGGCGCGCCTTTGCCCAGGGACTCCATCATGGGGGTGTTGAACATGGGCAGGTCGTAGAACATGGGGAACGCGCCGCCCGTAAGGTCGCGCTCGTTGGCGTCGAAGCCGCCGCGACCGTAGCCCTCGGAGGGAACCCACGCGGGCATCATGACCCCGTACTGCAGTGCGAGGGCCTGGGCGCGGTTGACGCCCCACCTGCCGTCCCCGGGGTTGAAGCCGGAGTACCGCTCGTACATGGAGTTGTCGACTTCAGGGGCGACGGGGGTCTGGCCCGCAGGCAGACCCCACACCTCAACGTCGTTGAAGGTCACGGCGGTCGCGATATTCTGCGGTGTCTGGGGCTCGGTCTCGTCGTTCATCCAGATGCGGATGTTTGTGGCGAGGTGGTAGGCGTTGAAGTCCCAGTACCACAGGCCGCGCGCGTCGCGCGTGAGCGAGCCGTGGGTGACGATGGTCGTCCACGGGCCGCCGTCGGCCTCCTGGACAGCGATGGCCACGGAGTTACCGCCGTGCCATCCCTGCGCGCCGGCGGGCAGGGTCGGGGTGCCCCAGCCGTTGACGCGGTGCACGTAGCGGGCTTCGCCCAGGTGCAGCTCGATGCCGGTGACGTTGCTCGACCAGTCGCTGGCACGAACGAGCGGATCGGAGGTCCACGTCGTTGTGGGGTCGAGGTCGGTCAGGGCCGCGTTGTCGGCCTCGGTGCCGCCGTTCGCCGAGGCCGTGGCGGGCACGAGCACGTTGCCGCGGAAGTCAGTCTCCACCTTGGTGATGTTGACGACGTAGGTGGCTTCCTTGCCGTCCTTGGACACGGTCGCGGTGATGACGTTCAGGCCGGTGGCAAGGTCAAGGTTGGACACGCGTCCGTCGGCGTCGGGGGTCGCACCGTTGATGGTGACGGTGGCTCCCTCGACCGCGCGGATGCGGGCCGAGACGGTTGTGGCGTGGTAGTAGCCGGTGGCCGTGTAGGTGTGAGTGCCAGGGGCGAAGTCCACGGGCTTGCCGGGTTCGCCGTAGGGCAGCTGGTCGATGACGAAGTCAACGACCAGGTCGGACGCGCCCGATCCCTGCTCGGGAGCCTCCGGGTGAGGAACGACGGGGCGGACCGCGTCGTTGTCGCTGCCGCCTTCATCGCCGCCGTAGGAGGTGATCGCGTTACCGTCGGCGTCGCAGGGCAGAAGCTTGATGTCGGACAGGGCCATGTCCGACTTACCCGGGGCGAGGGAGCGCAGGCCTGCCAGGGCGATGACGCGCTTCGTCGTCGCGGGGAAAGTGACGTACTGTTCCTTGTTCCCGTACTGTAGGTCGGAACCGTGGGCGAGTTCGGTGCCGCCGTCCCACGTGCCCGCGGCGACCTTCGTCTTCCAGTCGTCGAAGGACGCGTCAGATGCAGGGTTGCCGGGGTCTTCGTCGAAGGCGAACACCCGGTATTCGCCGGGGAATTGGTCGTTACCGAGCGTCGAATCGTAGGTGGGGCGCGGGGTCAGGCCGAGGCCACAGACCTGGGTGCCAGGCGTGGGGTTCTGGACGGCGAGGGCGTGGGGGTAGGGGTCGAGGCCTCCCTTCCACTTGGTGGTCCAGAAGGTCTTGGTCGCGTCGGTGCGAGCGGTGTCGTCGTCGACGAGCGCTGCGATGGTGCCATTCGGGGCACCTTCGCCGACTGTCTCTTCGGAGGTCGCCCACAGAACGGTCGGGTGGTAGGGGGTGTCGGAGGCTGCGATGGTCGCTGCGGGGGTGAGGCCGAGCATGGTGGCCGCGAGAATCGGCGCTCCGAGCGCACCGATGATGGGTCGAGTCCCCATGAGTGTAACTCCTTCGTCAGTATGGGGTGAATGGCCGGGAACCTTCGTTTGTCGAAAGGGATCCCACAATACCTATCACGTGTTAGCTTTTTGTGACAGAACCTCCTTTTTGGGTAGAAAATCCCCTCGCGGGTGCTGACGCACCCGCGAGGGGCGAGATTAGAACTTCAAACCTCCGTCTTCGATACCGCGGAAGAAGAACTTCTGACTGAACATGAAGACTAGGACCACGGGGATCATAGCGACCACTGCTCCAGCCAGAACCAACTGGTAAGTGACACCCTGGGGCGAGTTCTGGATCGCCGTCAGCGTCAGCATCAGCGTCTGCTTCTCCGGATTCGGCAGCATGAGCAGCGGGAAGATGAAGTCGGACCATGCCCCGATGAAGGAGGTCAGGCCCACGACCGTCAACGTACCGCGCACCTGGGGCAGGAAGATGGACCAGAAGCGACGCAGCTCGCCCGCCCCATCAATCAGGGCGGCATCCTCTATTTCGTCGGGAATGCCCATGAATGCGGCACGCATCATGAGGATCTGGAAGGGACCGATCATCGCGACCATCCACACGCCGGGCAGCGTGTTGTAGAGGTCAAGCTGCACCATCATCTTGAACAGGGAGAGCATGATGGACTCGAAGGGGAAGATCATGGCGGACAGGACCACGAAGTACATGACGGTGCGCCCGGTCCACCCACGCCTCGACAGCATGTAACCGCCGATACACGACAGGATAATGTTCGAGGTCACAGTCAGTGCCGCGATGATCGCCGAGTTCTTAATCGCACTCAGGATGTTGGTGCGCTCGAAAAGGACCTCGAAGGAATCCAGCGACCACTGCTGCGGAAGGATCGTCGCGCCCTGACCGAAGACGGATTCGCCGGGGGCCTTGAATGCCGCCATCAGCGGCAGGATGAGAGGTCCAACAAGAACGATAGCGACGACAATCAGCAGCACGTACCGCGCAAACAGGGCGCCGCCGCGCATCTGGCGCGAGGCGACGGTGCGCCCCTGACGTTCCAGGCGACGCTCCTTGCGCCACTGGGCCAAGCGCTCGCCGAAGGAGGTGGTGTCGGTGCGGGATGCGGTGCTCATGAGTCTTCAGCCTTCCTCTGCAAGCTCTGAGAGGCGATGATGAAACCGAAGGTGATGAGGAAAAGACACACCGACGCGGCGTCACCTTGCCCCAGAGATCCGAAGGTGGGATCGACGATGCGGTCTCGGATATACATCGTCAGGGTCTTTGTCGGAGAGACGGAGCCACCCAGCAGGTACACCTCGGTGAAGATCTTCAAGCAGCCGATGGTCGTCAGCGTGGCGACCAGGAACATCATGACCCTCACGCCGGGGACAGTGACGGTCACAAAACGGCGGATCGGGCCAGCACCGTCGATCTCGGCGGCCTCATACAGGGACTTGTCCACGTTCGCCAGGGCCGACAAATACAGGATCATGTAGTAGGGCAAGCCCTGCCACAGGGTGATGATCATGGCACAAAACAGGATGAGCCATTGATTCGACAGGAACGGGATCGTGTCGAATCCCCACGAGGACAGCAGGTTATTGATCGGGCCGCGCTGGTCCAGGAGGTAGCGCCAGGCCAGGGAGATGACCACCAGCGAGGAGATCGCGGGCAGGTAGTACAGCGCTCGAAAGAAGCCGATGCCTGGGACATGCGACTTCACCAGGAGGGCCAGTAGCAGGGGCAGGAGCACCATGAGCGGCACGACGCACACCGCGTAGATGAGGGAGTTCCTCAGGGCTTCCCAGAACTCTGCGTCCCCCAGAACGGCCGCGTAGTTGTCGATTCCGACGAAGCGGCCGATTCGCCCCATCGGTTTTGTCTTCGTAAACGACACGTAGACGGTCGTTATAAAGGGATAGATGTAGAACGAGATGATGGCGAGGACCGGCAGGGTAACCCACAGCCAGGGAACCCAGCCGGGGCGGAATCGGGCGGCGCCATTGAGGGAGCGCGACTGCGCGCTCGTACGTATCGGCATACCAGTGTCCTTCATGAGGGGCGCGCGACCGTGAGCCTGCGGCGTTGCGCGAGGTGAGGGGTGCGTCGGGGGGGTCGAGGCCATGCCTCGACCCCCCGCGTTCAATCAGTCGTCGAGAGCCTTGAGCTTCTCGTTCATCTGATCCTGTGCGGTCTTGAGGGCGGTCTTGGGATCAACCTCGCCGCGAATAGCCTTGTTGACGTTCTCGATGAGAGCATCCTTCACGGCGCCAGTCGCGTAGAAGACGTCGGTGTAGGCCTCGGCGTCCTTGGCGGCCTTCGCGGCTTCCTCGTAGGCGGCCTTGAAGACCGGGTCGTCAGCGATCTCCGGCGGGTTGGCGACGAGCTTGTCCAGAGCATCGGTGGCCGCGGGGAAGATGATCGCGCCGCCGTCGTGCGTCCAGGCGTACTCGTTCTCGGCGTTGGTGATCCACTCGGCAAACTTCATGGCCAGCGGAGCGTTCTTGGTTGTGACCGAGACTCCGATGTACTGTCCCTCGAAGACGGGCTTGATGCCGGGGTTGGTCGGGAAGGGGCCAACGCCGGTGTTCTCGTACACGGTCGCGTTATTGCTCTTGACCGACTTCAGGAACGAGGCGTTGGGGGTACCGAAGGCGAGGTTACCGTCGGTGTAGGCCTTGCCCGGGTCGGGTTCACCGGTCAGGGAGTCCTTCGGAATGGCACCGGCAGCGTAGAGGTCGGAAAGCTTGGTGACGTAGTTGATCGCAGCCTCGTTGTCGGCGAAGTTGAAGGCGGTCTTATCCTCGTTGAGGAGGGTGACACCCATGCCGTGCAGCTGAGCGATCATGTACCACTCGGGTGAGCCGTAGATGCCGTAGTCACCCTGTCCGTCGGCCCCCACCTTGGCTGCGGCGTCGAAGAGTTCATCCATCGTTGCGGGCGGCTTGTTCTCGTCGAGGCCAGCGCGCTTGAAGACTTCCTTGTTGTAGGTGGTGATGTAGGGGCCGAAGTACCAGGGCAGCGCCGTGTGGTGGCCACCCGCACCCAGGGCGGTGGAATCCCAAATGGAGGGCACGAACTTGTCGCCGATGCCGGGGGCCTTCACGTCATAGTCCATGAGGAGGTTGGATTTGGACAGCGCGAGGATCGTGGAGGAGGGAACGTTGACGACGTCCGCCATCTTGCAGTTCGAGGCCTGGGCCGTGATGGTCTGGTCGAACTCGGCACCGCCGCCCTGGTCGGTCCAGTTGATTGTGACGCCGGGGTTGGCGTCCTCGAATTCCTTGATCTTGGCCTTGAAGAAGTCGCCGAAGTCATTCTGCAGACCCTGAGTCTGGAAGGTGATCTCGCCTTCCACCTTCGAGGTGTCGATTGCTGAGCCATCGATGTTCCCAGCGGGAATGTCACAGGCGACGTCGGGTGCCGGGATGGAACCGGAGGCGGATCCACCGCCACCGGAGCCGCCACTATCGCAGGCGGCCAGGCCGAGGGTACTGAACATGGCAAGGGCAACGATGCCGGCGGCCATCTTCTTCTTCAACATGCGAAACCTCCATTGGTCCGTTTTTGTTGGTCGATCGATGGGATCGAGTCACTAACTATCTCGTGTTAGTTGATATATGAATCATAGCGACTTCGTGTGTGCTACGCATCATTTGTCAGAAAGCTGTCACATCGTTATCAAGACGCAACATACGCGACACAGGCTCAATCACCCCTAACCTGGGCAATCACCACACGGACGTCAACGTCGCGCATGCGCCCGGCGACTTCGGGCCGCGCATCAGGGCCGCACGAGCGGGTCCCGATGCCGTCCTGGAAGACGTCGAGCCACAGGAACAGGCGCTCCGAGTCGGGCAGGTCCTCCCAGTGCGAGGCCTGGGCCAGTTCACGCTCGCTCCACCGGCTGACGCTCCACCCCAGGGGCGAGGCGGGGAGGATGAGGAACTCCCCGGCCTCGCCACGAAGGGAGAGGGCCTCAAGGCCCTGGCGATGCCCGCCTTCCTGGGGGCGCACGCACACATCCCACAGGTCGCAAGCATCGCCGCTGCCGCATCCGCGAGCGCCCGGCACGCTCATGTCGGCGTACCCGATCATGGTGTCTCCCAGCCAGGTGGCGTGCCACGCGGATCCCGGCAGCTCGAGGCGCAGGCCGAGGCGCGGGACGCGGGGCGGCCAGGTACCGTAGGGCGCGACGCGCAGGGAGACGGACAGGGCGTTCGGCCCCTCTTCGCCGATGCGCACGGGTGCGTATTCCCATGTGAGAGTGACGCCGAACTGGGCTGCCGGTGGCGCCCAGCGTTCGACGACGCGGCGAACACCCCCGTCCTCCTCAATGGAGGCGAGGCGTCGGCGCAGCAGGTGCAGGCGCGCGCGCTCCCAGCGCATGGCGTGCGATGTTCCGGCTTCGCCGCGCCCGACGCCCAGGGGTCCCAGGTCTGAGGCATCGATGCCCCAGTAGTCGACGGGACCGCGACCTCGGTCATTGTCGGTGGGCGCGCGGAACACGCTAAGGTCGATGCGCACGGGCATGTCGCCGATCCGCGCCACGCGCCCGCTTTCATCGAGAGCGTAGGGCGAGTCGGCCTCGTCAGCGCAGGGCACGAGGTCGGTCTCCGCGAGCGCGCGCAGGCGATCCCGCTCCCCCACCGAGCCGGAGTCGGCTTCCACAATCGCGCGGGCGAGCGCGGGAGCGTCGGGGGCCATCGCCGCCACCCACGCCCAGGTGCCCGCGTAGGGGCGAGACAGAGCGTCGACGAGTCCGTCGCACACGAAGTTGCCGTCGTGGACCTCCTCGCCGAAGTCGCCACCGTAGGACAGGGCGCGGCGTCCGTCCGGCAGGGTTCGCCACAGGGCATGGTCGCGCCATTCCCAGACGAATCCGCCGGCGTGGCGGGGGTGGCTCATCTGCGCGGCGTAGCCGGGCGCGCCCGCGGGGCCGGTTCCCATGGCGTGCAGGTATTCGCACATGAGGTAGGGGGCGCGGCGGATGCGTTCGCGCGCCGCGTCGTCGACCTGCGCTGCCACGTGCGTGGGCACGGCGACCTCTGCGTGGAGATCGCTATCGTCGAGGACGGCGGCGACCTCCTCGAGCGTCGGGTACATGCGCGAGTAAATATCCGTGTATTCCAGGGCATGGTCGCCCTCGTAGTGGACAACGGCTCGCCCACCCGTGCGCTCGTGGATCCAGCGCGCGCAGGCGGCCAGGTTCGCCCCGGTTCCCGACTCGTTGCCCAGGCTCCAGCTCATGATCGAGGGGTGGTTCTTGTCGCGTTCGAACGCGCGCATCGTGCGGTCCAGGTAGGCGTCGGCCCAGCGCGGATCGTCGGAGGGATTGTCGATCCACTCCCCCGCCCCCTCGAAGCCGTGCGTCTCGATGTCTCCTTCGAGCATGACCCACAGCCCGATCTCGTCGGCCAGGTCCAGCAGACGCGGGTGCGGCGGGTAGTGGGAGGTGCGGATCGCGTTAATGCCCATGGACTTCATGAGCGCCAGGTCGGCGCGCGCCCACTCCTCGTCAAAGACGCGGCCCTCGTCGGCGCGCACCTCGTGGCGGTTGACGCCGTTGAGGCGCAGGGACTTCCCGTTGGCTGTCAGGACGCCGTCCTCGATGGAGACGCGCCTAAATCCGACGCGCAGGCGTCTGTCCCCATCGACGAGGCCATCTCCCCCATTGATGCTCACGTGCGCCTCGTAGAGGGCGGGGTCCTCCGGGTTCCACGGGCGCACGTCTCCCACCTGGAGGCGGTCGGAGCGGTAGCGCCCGTCGTCGCCTTTCTCGAGGGCGAGCAGGCAGGTGCCGAGGCCGTCGATTGCGAGGCGACCGACCAGGGAGGCCACGCGGGCGCCGAGCACCCGGGCCTCGACGGTCGCGTAGCCGACCCCAGCCTCGTAGTCGGTGTCGATCCAGAGGTCTTCGATGCTGCCGGGGGCGAGGCGGCGCAGGCTGACGGATCGGAAGATGCCGGGCAGCCACCACTGGTCCTGATCCTCCAGATAGCTCCCGGGGCTGAACTGGTGGACGCGCACGGTGATCGTATTCTCTCCAGGGTGCACGCGGCCGGTGATGTCACACTCGTGGGCAAGGCGCGAACCGCGGGCCATGCCCACCCACGCGCCGTTGACCCACACGCTCGCCTGGCTTTCGACGCCGTCGAAGCGCAGGGCAACCAGGTCGTCCTCCCACCCGTCGGGCAGCTCGAAGGTGCGGTGGTAGTCGCCGACGGGGTTCGCCTCGGGCGGGTAGGGCGGGTCCACCGGGAAGGGGAAGTCAACGTTCGTGTAGGCGGGGCGGCCGTAACGCCCGTCGCCTCGCAGCACCCAGTGGCTGGGCACGTCAATAGTGTCCGCGTCGTCGCTGACGGCTGGCTCATCCCAGGGTTCTTCAACATTCGCCCAGGGAGTCGGGTCGGTGCGGTGATAGACGAAGGACCAGGTACCGTCGAGGCTCAGTACGCCGGGATCATCGGCCAGATGCGCGCGCGGCGGCAGGAGTGCTCCCGCACCGGGGGCGTAGGAAGGTAGTATCGATATCACGTCTGCGTGCCTTTCGGATGTCATCGTCGAAACTCCGATCGTCACCCACAAGACTAACACGTTATAGTTATTGTGTTTCTTCGAACATACACGAGGATTGGGAGTCCGCCATGGAGCGCGCAACCCGGGCCGACGTCGCCCGCGCAGCAGGCGTCGCACCCTCCACTGTTTCGCTCGTCCTCAACGGCCGCGGCCGTGATGTCAAGATCGCACCCGCCACGATCGAGCGCGTCAAGCAGGCCGCACGCGAACTCAACTACATCCCCAATGCCGCCGCACGCTCGCTGCGCCGCGGCAAATCCCACCTCATCGCGCTCCTCATGGCCGAACTGCCCGACGACCCCTTCGTGCCCGTCGTCCACACGGTTCTCACGACCGCGATGATCGACATCCAGCGCCGCGGCTACCTCCTCCTCCCCCTCTTCCAGGCTGGCGACGGCGCCTCCGACGCCGAAGTCATCCGCTCGGTCCTGGGCGACACTCAGCTGGCCGGCATCATCCGCGAGACCACGTCAGCCGAGGCCTTCACCTCACGCCTCCTCGCGAACCTCGGGATCCCCGTCGTCGCGATGTCCATGATCGAGGCCGACCCCACCGGCTCCGAGTCCTCCCTCATCCGCATCGACGAGGGCGCAGGCGTCCACGACATCATCTCCTCCTGCGCCCTCGTCGACCCAAACACCGGCATCGGCTCAGGCCGGGCCGTCTTCCTCGCCGGTCCCAACACCAACCACGCTCGCCAACACCCCATCGCACGCTCCTTCGGCACCAACTTCACCTTGTATTCCCTGCCCGACTGGGAACCCGCCACCGCCTACCAGGCCACCCTTCGCCTCCTGACCGAGAACCCCGACATCTCTCTCATCGCGCTCGCCGACGACTCGCAGGCACCCGGCGTCTTCCAGGCCGCCGCCGACCTCGACCTGTCAGTCCCCGCCGACCTGTCCATCCTCGGATTCGGCAACCAAGACCACCGCAGTGCCGAGGCCCTGGGACTGACCACCGTCGACTGGCCCCTCACAGACATGACGTCAGCCGCCGTCACCTCCATCATCAACGTCATCGAAGGACGCCCACCCACCGCTTCCCTCCTCCCCGCCTCCCTGGCCGTCACCGAGGAAGCCACCCCGGCCTCGTCCCAGACGATCCCCGTGGCCACGATCCCCACGCGCCCGGTATGGCGGGCATCGGTCGCCCGACGGAGCTAACGCGCCCGCCGACCCCGGAGGCATTTCTGCGCAGCTCCGCCGACTACCACGTCAGCACACGCAAATCCCTCTCCTCCTCCCCCGCCTTCGAGCAGCGTTTCATCTCCCACTAGGCGACCGCCCGCCGCGCTCGACACCGCGAAAGTACCCAGGCCTCGTCCCAAATTCCCCCGGCTATCCCCGTAGAATCAACCTATGGACCGCCACGAGCTCACCGAACGCGCCCTGCCTTTCCTCCTGCGACGGCTGCACGACGCGGGGATTTCCGCGACGCCCCACACGGACGAGCACACGGGCAGCACCCACCTGGAAATCGACGGGTGGAGGCGCATCAACGTGGAGAACCTCATCGACGAACTCGCCCAGACGGATCCCTCCAAGCACGAGGTCAGAATCGAGCGATGGGTGGCGTTCATCATGGAGTCCGGCCGTATCGCCGAACAGTCCGTCACCGACCCCGACGAGCTGCGCCAACGCGTGCGCACCCGCGTCATCCCAGCGGACCTGGCCGCGGACCCCCACCTCAGCTACGCGCGCCCCTTCCCCGGTGGCCTCGCCCTCGCCCTGTGCTTGGACTTTCCTAACACCGTCACAACCGTCACTAACGAGCACCTCGACAAGTACCCCCTGAGCCTCGACGAGCTCTATCACTGGGGGCAGATCAACACCGACAACGAAGCCATCGACGAGCACACCGCCTGCGGCCCCTTCACGGGAATCGCCGGGGAATCACTGTTCATCGCATCGAAGGCCGCACACATCGCCTCCCTGGTCTCGACGCTCCGCATCGACGCGCCCCACGGGCTCTTGTTCGCGATCCCTGACCGTTCCGTCCTCTTCTACGCGCCCGCCGACCCGACCGTCATCACCGAGCAGTACCTCCGCCTCCTCGACTACCTCCGCGTCGACTTCATGCGGCGCCTCCGGTCCACGCCCGCGCACACGCTCAGCAAGGACCTGTTCTACTGCTCGCCCGACGGCTCCTTCGGCGCCATCACGCGAAGCGGCCACCCCGACGTGCAGGAACTTTTCACGACGCCGGATCTGGACGCGGATCGTCTCGTGGAACTCGCCGTGAAAAACATGAACTTCTTCGAGGGCTTCCGCACCCGTTTCTATCCCTCGAACATGTGACGCGCCTTCGGGCGGCCCGCGGCGACTACAGCGCGACCAGCGGGCAACTCCCGTGCGACTCGACGCGTCCCCCACGCATAGTTCCCCACAATGTCGCACGTAATTTGGGTTGCCTCACATAACTAAGCATCCAAGAAAACCGCATGATTCCAACGATCCAATGTGCGTATTGAAAGACGGTCGGGGAATTACGTCCGACTCTTCGGCGTGTAGTGCTTCCTGCCACAAACGGTGACGGAGAAACTATAATCATCAACACTTCGACCTTCGCAGGAGAAAGCCATGAGTGAGAACGAGCTGACACCCACCGAGCACGACGTTCAGTACGTCGTTACAACATCCGACGGCCAACCCGAGCAAGGACTCATCGCAATCACCGGGCATACACGCGATGCCATCATTGCAAGCCTGATGAACAGCCTCGCCACAACGGGCAAGTACACGCCCGACGCGCGGGCCGTCTCCTCTCAGGTCCTCGGCTCGACTGCATCGACGGTAACTGCGGTTGCTTCCACTGCCGCATCTGCGGCAATCGCCCCGACACTTTTCATGGCCACAGCCAACCCGGCGACACTCATGCAACTTGGATCCGGCGTCGGTTCTGCCGTCATGGGGGCAAGTGGTATCGCCGCCCAAGCGCCCTTTATTCCTGTCGCGGCCTCGCTCCCCGTCGTCGCCCCACTAGCGCTCATGGGGATCGTCAACACCGCTGTGACGATGCGCCAGTTCCAGGCGGTCAACGCCAAGCTGGACACTCTCGCGAACACTCTCACTCACCTTCTCGTACGCACAGACATCACGCAGATCGCCGGACTTATCGCTGCCTCGAAAACATTGGGCGATATCACCGAGGAATACGACGAGCTCGGGCACTTTACCCCGGCCATGATCGCCCGCTTCGCGGTGGCCGAACAAGCCCTCATAGCCGTGGCACAACGCCAGGAGCTACTACTTTTGTCGGCGGAAAGTCGGGCGCTGGATACTGAGGTCCCCATCGACGATGTCATTCGCGACGTCAACACCGCTGGGCTGGCGTACATCACGGAGGTCCAGGTGCACGCCCTACACCTGGCACTCGCCCTTCAGGAGAGTCCGGCGCTGGTCACTAAACGTGCACAACAGCTGACGGAGTGCATCGATACGACCAATGAGCGGTGGAGCACGCTGAAAAATCTGTCGGAGGGTATAAAAGCTAAGATCACCGAGTACGAAGAGGAAGACCCGAAGAAGCCATGGCACGAGCGAATGCGCTCCAGCCAGACACACGATTTCCCGGCGTTGAAAGAGCGCCGAGAGAAGATCCTCGAAAATGAAAAGGCACTCATCGACGAACACGGGACGAAGCTGGAGGCCTTCAAGGACCTGTCACAGAACCTGCGCGAGCAGCAGGATTCGCGCGCGACGCTCGTCTACTGGCGCGACGAGGCCGGAGAACATTCCTTCATTACCGAGCATCTGAGTATTGATCGCACCCACTAAGAACAACTCATAATGCAGGCTGGTGCCAGCACCCGTCCGCACGCTGTCACCATGAAGACCGAACCGGGCCACGGCCTCGTCACACTCTCAAACGACGAGGCCGTGGCCCGGCTAACCGTCACCCCTGGAGGTGGCAGGCCCGGTAGATCCCCGTCAACATCGCGAGGCGCTGCTCGAGGGAGGCGTCCTTGGGGACGCAGACCTTCGCGCCGAGGTACTCGACACCGCCCGCGATCGCTGCCTGCGCGCAGCGTCCGATCTGCTCGGTGTCCATAAGGGAGGTCGGCTCGTCGGCCTGGGCGGGCAGGTGTCCGTCGATCCAGGAGTACCCGTACTGAGTCTCCTCCGGCCCGGCACCCGAGAACACGATGCCGTCGAGCACCCCGCGTTCCCCGGCCTCGCGCACATGCTCGAAGGCAGTCTCCGCGTTGCGTCCCTCCACGGCGGAGCGGCCCCAGTTGAGGTGAATGCCGACGCCAAGCTCGGCGACGATGTCGATCTCATCCGCGAGGGACAGGAAGCCCTTCTCGGGGTTCTGCCCGGGGATGTATGCGTCGCAGTGCTCGACGACGAGCGTCGCGCCACACCAATCCCAGCCCAGGACGTCCTCGAGAGAACGCTTGAATGCGTCGGCGTTCGCCAGGCGCGTGGGAGCCGAGTGCAGCTGCACCCGCCCGACCAGCAGGCGACCCGCCTTGTCGCACAGGTCGTCAAGGTCGTCGCAGAGGCGTCGGGTAAAGGCGAGGGCCGCCTCGCGTCCCGCCTCGTCAGGCGAGGCCAGGCCGAAGTTCTCATCCTTCCAGACATTCTGCATCGTGCCGGGGATCGCCGTGATGGTGTTGAAATCCCAATGCGGCGACAGGTGGCTGGCCAGCACGTCGAGCTGTGTTGCGAGCTGCCCGGGGTAGGGAATCTCGACACCGGCGACCCACGGCTGGTCGGCGAGAAGCTGGTAGTAGTCCGCCTCGAGTTCAGATGCCGGGTGCGATGCGTAGGCACCAATGATGAATGGACATGCCATGATGATCAGCCTTCTTTGATGATCTCGTCGTTACCGTCTTCAGGACGAACATACTGCGGCCCAATCTTCTTTTGAAGCAGGCGCGGCACGTTCGCACCGATCGACACCATGACGACCGCGGCAAAACCGAAGGACAGGATCGCCAGGGCGAAGCCGAGGGAGAACTGCGCGGCGATAGCAGCACCGAGAACCGGGCCAACCGCGCCGCCGAGGGCACCCACGTTGTAGCAGAAGCCGAGACCCGCAGCGCGCTTGTCGACCGGGAAGTAGGACGAGACCCACTTGGGCAGCAGGCCCGAGACGCCCTGGCCGAACATCTGCTGGAAGAAGAGCAAGCCCGCCACGAGCGCCACGTACTTGCCGTTCTGCATGAACAGGGGGAAGACGATGATCTGCGAGAGCAGCAGGGAGATGGCGTACCAGCGGCGCATGCCGAACTTATCACCCGCGAAGCCAGCAATGATGTAGCCCGCAGCGTTGCCGAGGCCAGCGAAAGACACCACGTTGGCAACAACCGTCTGGTCCATGCCCACCCCGCGCAGGTAGGTGGGGAGCAGGCCCTGGATAGGCCACGTGTACATGAAGGAGGCGAAGATCGTCAGCATGATCGCGATGCCGATGATCCAGCGTTTGGAGTCGAACTGGATGATGAGATAGATGAAGATAACCGCACACAGGACACCGAGCACGCTCACGGCCACGACGCCGCCGACCTGCTGGGTGAAGATCAGGAGCAGAGCGACGAACGCGATGGCTACAACGACGTAGTTGAGGATCTTGCGTTCCCCGCCGAAGAGCACCTGAAGCATGTCGTTCTTTTCGCCGTGCCCTTTCTCTTTGGCTTCGCTCCAGTCGGCGGCTTCGGGCAGAGTCTTTCGCATGTAGATCGCAACGACGATCGGGATGATGCCGGTGAGGAACAGGGCGCGCCAGCCCCATCCGGGGTGCATCGAATCGACCCATGTCACGAAGTACTTGTCGACCTGGGCGGCGGCGATGACGCCGAAGGCATAGCCCGACAGCAGGAAGCCCGAGGCCTTGTTGCGCATGTGCTTGGGCCACGACTCGATGACGTAGGCGGCGGATGCCGAGTATTCGCCGGCCATCGCGAAGCCGATGATGAGTCGCAGGACGAAGAGGATCCAGAAGTTCGGCGCGAGCGCGCAAGCGATGGATCCGAAAGCGAACATGAAGATCGACAGAATCATGGCCGGCTTGCGCCCGTAGCGGTCGCCGATGGCTCCCAGGACGAGGCCACCGATCCATCGGCTAATAAACGCGGCCGAAATCAGGGATGCGCTTTGGACGAGCGACAGGTCGAATGCTGTCTTGATCGCGGGCAGGGCGAAGGAGATGAGGACGAAGTCGTAGCCGTCCAGCAGCACGCCGATCCAGGCAGCGAAGAACGCCTTGCGGTCTTCTTTGGTCAGGTATCGATACCAGGGCTTTGTCGGAAGCGCCTGTACGGGGGACGTACTCATGATGAGTGCCTTCCTGAAATTTCATCGTCGAATAACGAGGGGCTTAAGTCCAGATGTCTAACTAGCAAGTTGTCAGACAACTTGCGGTAATGTTAGCTCTCTCTCATCCTAGAGTCAACAGAAAATTTCAGCTTAAGGTCCACATTGCCAACAAAAGATCAGGATGATAATCTGTCTGACAACTTATTTCCTGTGACCAATCACATGCTCCGATTCGTAATGATGCGAAGCGAAACACACAACCGACAGAAAGGTGTCAAACATGAGTATCGACGCAGGTCACCCGGGAATCTCCTGGGTTTTACAGTTCCGCGCACGCATCGACGGTTCACTGCTGCGCCTGCGTAGCCCCGAGGGCACCGGCTGGGATCTGTTTATCCGAGCGGGCGCACTCTTCCTCGAAGGAACGACCTCCTCCATGTCCCTCGCTCTCGACATGGAGGACACCGCGTACCTGACCGACGGGACTTGGCACAGCCTCGCGATCACGGCGACGGCCGCCGGTTCCAAGATTTTCCTCGACGGCTACCAGTGCTTCTCAACCTGCGCAGACCTCTCTCCCGCCGGAAGCAGCCCCGAAGCTGCACTCACCCTCACCCCGGGCGCTGGCATCGAAATCCGATCCTTCGCAGAGCACGATGCCGTCCTCTCCGCAGAAGAAATCCTTGCCCTCTCCCCCGCCCCGACTCCCCTCATTGAATTCGCCGCAGCCCACCTGTCCGACTACGACGTCGCCGAGCTGTCCGAACTCACCTCAGGCACCGTGTTTGCCCGCTACCGCGTGCGAGGCCCCGGCCAGCACGGCACGATCCTCGCCGCCGGCGGGACCGGGCGCGAGCAGCTCAACCTGTCCGTGACGGAAGAAGGCATCGAATACCGGGTCCTGGGCCGCAGGGGCCAGTGGCGCACATTTACGGCCCACGGGCGCTGGGATCAGGGACACTGGCATGACGTCGTGGTGCGTGTCGGTCACGGCGCGGTCCAGATCTACGTGGACGGCTACCTCGAGGCCCACCTTCCCGGCCAGGTGTTCTTCGCGGGCGTCGACAGCCTCGACGAGGTCGTGATCGGGCAGGATACCTCCGGGTCGCGCCTCTTTGGCGAGGTTCGCAACGCCGCGGTCTACTCGTCGATCCTCAATGACGCGCAGATCAAGAAACTGTCGTCGGTCGCGCCCCTCGACACCCAGTGTCTCTTCGACGCCGGTTTTCACGACTCGATCAGCTACCGCATTCCCTCGCTGATCACCCTGGCCTCGGGGGTCGTCGTCGCGGGAGCCGATCAGCGAGAGACCATCGCGAACGACTCTCCCAACTCGATCAACTTCACGGTCCGCCGCTCCTTCGACGGCGGGCACACGTGGGGCGATCTCCAGACAGTCATCAGCTACCCCGGTCACGGGGCAACAGGCGCGTCCGTCATCGACTCCTGCGTCGTCCAAGATCGCCGAAACGGACGCCTCGTCGTCCTCATCGACCACTTCCCGGGAGGCATCGGTCAGCCGAACGCCGAGGCCGGCCTCGGCGTTGACGAGAAGGGCCGCTACATCCTGCACGACGCCGAGGGCGCGACCTACACGTGGATGGAGGACGGAGCCGTCACGGACGCACACGGACGCAAGACACCGTTCAAGGTCTCGGAGCGCGGTGACGTCACCGTCACCGAGGACGGGGAGGAACAGCCCGGCGGCAACGTCTTCCTGGCCGACGGCGAGGACCCGAACCAGACGCTGCTGACGACGCGCACCTGCTACCTGCAGATGGTCTACTCCGACGACGATGGCGAAACCTGGGAGGGTCCCTTCAACCTGAACCAGGACGTGAAGGAAGAGTGGATGTCCTTCTGCGGGACCTCCCCGGGCACGGGCGTACAGCTGCGCAGCGGACGCCTCGTGATCCCGATCTACTACAACGGCGACCACAAGCGTCACTTCTCCGCGTCCGTCGTCTACTCTGACGACGGGGGTGCCACGTGGAAGCGCGGCAAGTCTCCCAATGACGGGCGCATCTTCGAGGGCCGCCAGATTGACTCGCGCACGCTCGACACCGAGGCCGCGGCGACGCACGAGGCCACGCTCATCGAGCGCGCCGACGGTTCGCTCCTCATGCTCATGCGCAACCAGCATCCGAGCGGGAAGGTGGCCGCCACCGTCAGCACGGACGGAGGCGAGACCTGGGGCGACGTGTATTTTGCGCACGAGATCACGGAGATCTTCTGCCAGCCCAACGCCGTTCCCTGGCCGACAGAGGACTGCCCTGAGCGCGTCGTCTTCGCCAACGCCTCGCAGATGCGACCGTATCGAGGCCGTGGTGTCCTGCGCCTGTCGGAAGACGGGGGCCGCACCTGGATCGCGTCGCGCACCTTTAACCCGGCGCACTACGTCTACCAGTGCATGACGATCCTCCCCGACGGAACATTGGGCCTTCTGTGGGAGCGCGAGATGCAGGGCCTGTATTTCACACGCATCCCGCTGGAGTGGATCGAGGCCGCTAAGATCTGACACCGCCGTGAGGAGGCCGCCTGCCGTTGGCACCTTCCCCGGCCTACGGCAGGCGGAAACCTCCTCAGTGTCCCCCATATGTGAGGACCGAAGAAAGAAAGAGCCGGTGCCCGCCCTCCGCGTACGTCTCTCAGGCGTTCACAGCGCCAGGTGTTCCTTCACGACGTCCGCCAGCGAGGAGGCCACAGAGTCTGCCTCCTCCTGGGTGGCAGCCTCGACCATGACGCGCACGAGGGGCTCGGTGCCCGAGGGGCGGAGAAGAACGCGGCCGGTGTCGCCCAGGCGAGCCTCGGCGGCGGCCACGGCGTCCGCAACGGCCTGGTTCGTGGAAGCGGCCGCGCGATCCACGCCGCCCACGTTGATGAGGGTCTGCGGCAGGCGCTGAACGAAAGAGGTCAGGTCGGCCAGGGAACGGCCAGATTCCTTCACCATGCGCGAGATGAGCAGCGAAGAGAGAATGCCGTCGCCAGTCGTCGCATGGTCGCGGGCAATGATGTGACCGGACTGCTCGCCTCCCAGGGAGTAGCCGGAGGCCAACATTTCCTCAAGGACGTAGCGGTCACCGACGCTGGTCTGCACGGTCTTGATACCGACCTCACGCATGGCGAGGATCAGACCGAGGTTACTCATGACGGTCACAACGAGTGTGTCGTTGGCGAGAGCGCCGCGGTCGCGGGCATTGACGGCCAGCGCGCCCATGATCTTATCGCCATCGATGAGGTTGCCCTCACGATCAACAGCCAGGCATCGGTCCGCGTCGCCGTCATAGGCGACACCGAAATCACAACCGGCCTCGACGACAGCGGCCTGCAGGCCTTCGGGGTGCGTCGAACCAGCGTTGCGGTTAATATTGCGGCCGTCCGGCTCGGCGTTGATGACCGTGATATCGGCACCGAGTTCACGGAACACGGCCGGCCCGAACTCGTAGGCGGCACCATTCGCGCAGTCGATCGCGATCTTCATGCCGCGCAGATCAGTGCCTGTCGCCTTGATCAGGTGCGCAATGTAGGATTCGCGGGCCCACGCATGGTCCGCATTGACCTCGCCAACGCCGTCGCCAGTGGGACGTTCCCACTCAGTGTTCACGAGCGCCTCGATCTGGTCCTCGACCGCGTCCGCCAGCTTGTAGCCGCCGTGTGCGAAGAACTTGATGCCGTTGTCGGGCATGGGGTTGTGCGACGCGGAAATCATGACGCCCAGGTCCACGGTGTCTTCCGTGGCCGTCAGGTGGGCGACGGTCGGGGTGGTCACGACGCCGATGCGCGTGACGTCCATGCCGGCGCTGGCAAGGCCCGCAGCGAGGGCATGATCCAGGAATTCGCCCGAAATACGCGTGTCACGACCGATGATCGCGCGGGGCTTGGAACCATCCGCGCGCCGATCACAACCAAACTGGCGGGCGGCGGCCTCGCCGAGCTGCAGCGCGAGGTCCGCGGTGATGTCAACGTTTGCCAGTCCTCGCACGCCATCCGTGCCGAACATTCTGGGCATAGTGTCTCCGTTCAGTGGGTCAAACGACTGGTCTAAGCGTACCGCGCCTGCACCCTCGACCTTGTACGAGGCCGGGGCCATAACTGCGTCAGCGCTCACATCCTGGGCAGGGTTGACGGGAGACGAAAGTCGCGCCCCGCAGGAGCGGGGCGCGACCAACAGAAAAGATGCTGAATAAAATCAGCGCTTCGAGAACTGCGAAGCCTTGCGGGCCTTCTTGAGGCCTGCCTTCTTACGCTCGGTGGCGCGGGCGTCGCGGGTCAGGAAGCCAGCCTTCTTGAGGGCCGGACGGTTAGCGTCGCGGTCGATCTCGTTGAGGGCGCGCGACACGCCGAGGCGCAGGGCACCGGCCTGGCCGGAGACACCGCCGCCATTGATGCGGGCGATGACGTCGAAGCGACCGTCAATGTCGAGCAGGACGAAGGGGGACTTCAACAGCTGCTGGTGCAGCTTGTTGGGGAAGTAGTCCTCGAGGGTGCGTCCGTTGATGGTCCACTTGCCGGAGCCGGGGACCAGGCGAACGCGGGCGACGGCCTCCTTGCGGCGGCCCAGGCCCGCGCCGGGCGCAGTGATGGACTGACCGGCACCGGCGGGAGCCGACTCGGTCTCGGACGTGTAGGAGCTGGGGACGACTTCCTCGTCCAGCTCAGCGGAAACGATGGTCTCAGCCACGGTTCTCCTCAGGGTCAAAGGCGTTCAGTGACCAAAGGTCACTGAGCTACCTGGGTCAGTTCGTAGGGAACCGGCGACTGGCCGGCGTGGGGGTGCTCCGGGCCAGCGTAAACGTGCAGCTTCTTGAACTGCGCGCGGCCGAGGGAGTTGTGAGGAAGCATGCCCTTAACGGCCTTCTCGACGGCGCGCTCGGGCGCCGCAGCGAGGAGGTCACGGTAAGCGGTCGCGGTCAGGCCGCCGGGACGACCGGAGTGACGGTAGGCCATCTTCTGGTCGAGCTTCTTGCCGGTCAGAGCGACCTTGTCCGCGTTGATGATGATGACGTAGTCGCCCATGTCCATGTGAGGGGCGAACGTCGGCTTGTGCTTCCCACGGAGGAGGGCAGCGGTCTGGGCTGCCAGACGACCGAGGACGACGTCGGTGGCGTCAATGACGTACCACTTCTTGTCCGCGTCCCCAGGCTTGGGTGAATAGGTGCGCACGGGCGTAACCTTCAATTCTTGTTGGTCATGGGACGCCGCGCCGGTTTTTCCGGGGGCATCCACGATGAAACGGTTCGCGCGAGGCGTCGGCGAGCGCTCCTAGCGAGTGGGAGACACTAGGTACTCTGCCAACGCACAGCACTTGCCATATTATCGGCACGCGGGCCGACGGTCAAAGCGCGACGGACACTGTGTCACATTCCTCAGCACTTATCACCGCAGCATGCATCGCGCCTGGCCCGAGCCTGCTTGGCGCGCGCGGCCCACTGGGAAGAGTCGGGATAGTCAACGCCTTCAAGGGTAAGGCCGTGGGCCGGCGCGATAGGTGCGGCGTCCGCACGGGAGCGGGCGCGCAAAATCTGCGCCGGGTAGTCGGTGTCGCGTACCCCCTGCCCCACGAGGAGGAGGGCACCGACGAGGGAACGGACCATCGAGTGACAAAAAGCGTCGGCCTCAACACGGAAGACGAGGGTACCTTCGGCATCTCGCTCAGCGCGCAGGGTCCGCAGGGTACGAATCGTCGTTGCGCCCTCACGCGGACGACAGAACCCGAGGAAGTCGTGTTCCCCGAGGAGGCGCGCCCCGGCCTCGTTCATGGCCGCCTCATCCAGGGGGTCCTCGACCCACAGTCGGTCCCAGCGCCCGAGCGGCTCGGGGTGATCCGACACGCGGTAGGCGTAGCGGCGACCGAGCGCGGAGAATCGCGCGTCGAAGCTCGGGTCGACGACCTTCGCCGAGAAAATGCGCACGTCGCAGGTGCCTCGCGCGGCGGCCAGGTCACGCCCGCGTGCACGCTCGCCGTAGCGCCCCGAGAGGATCTTGTTCAGTCTGCGCACGATGGACGAGGCCGTGGTTGCCTCCGCGGTCTGTCCTCCCCTGGGCGTCAGCCGCGCCCAGGCCTCGTCGCTGAGGTCGACGTGGCAGACCTGATGGCGCGCGTGCACGCCCGCGTCGGTGCGCCCGGCGACGGTCGTCGTCGTTTCTTCGCGCGAGGCCATGGCGAGGGCCGCTTCAATCTCCCCCTGGACGGTACGCAGGCCCGGCTGGGCGGCCCACCCGCGAAAGTCGGTGCCATCGTAGCCGAGGTCTAGGCGCAGGCGGCGTGTCACAGTTCCCACGCCCGAACACCACCGATAATTCCCGCGTCGTTGGGTACGACGATGACGTCGTCGCCCATGAGCCGCAGGTTCGAGGCCGTGATTCGCTTCGAGTTACCGCCACCCAGGTACAGGCGATCCCACATGTACATCGGGCGCAGGCCGTCTACGACGCGGCGGATGCGGCGCGACCAGTGCACGTCGCCGAGGCGCAGGCGCTCATGCTCGCCGATGTAGTCGTCGTAGGTCAGGCCCCAACGCACGGGTCCCTGGGAAACCTCGACGTGGGGGGCCAGCTGGCCACCGTCGAACACGGCGTTGCCCAGGCCTGTTCCCAGGGTGATGATCATTTCGAGGCCGCGGCCCGTAATCGCGCCCGCGCCGGCAACCTCGGCGTCGTTCAGGACCTTCGTCGGCAGGCCAAGCGCCTGCTCGATCGCGCGGCCCATGTCGAAGTGATCCCAGCGCTCGACCAGTTCGGGAAGCACGCGCGAACGCGGCCCATCGCGGGTGATGTAGTGAGGGGTCGCAATAACGACGCCGTGACGGATCATGCCGGGCATGCCCATCGTCACGCGGGTCGCGGGCGGCAGCTCCTTCGCGAGACCCACCGCGGTCTCCACGAGCAGCTCCGGAGGCAGCGGGTACGGTGTCGGAACGCGGCGTGCCGGAGCCATCATGGTTCCGCGCTCATCCACGACGGATCCTTTGATGCCACCCCCGCCGCAGTCAATAGCCAGCGTCATCTCACGTGTCATGGCTTCAGGCTACCGGATACGGCAAGGGCCGGATACCCCTCGCGGGGTATCCGGCCCTTACTCGAGTCGATCAGTGACCAGGCGTCACTTCTCCTCGGCGGCCTGCTCGGCGGCGTCTTCAGCCTTGCCGGCCTCCTCGGCGACTTCCTCGGCCTCGTTGGCCTTGGCGAGATCGCCTTCCTCGCGAGCCTCTTCAGCGCGCTCGGCGGCAGCCTCAGCGGCTTCCTCAGCCTCGGCCGCAACAGCCTTGGCCTCGGCGGCCTTCTCAGCCGTCTTCTCGGCGGCCTTGACGACGGCCTTCTTCTCGACCTTCTCCATGACGAGCTCGATGCGCATCAGGGGGGCGTTGTCACCCTTGCGGTTGCCGACGCGGATCAGGCGGGTGTAGCCGCCAGCGCGCTCGGAATCCATCGCGGGAACGAGCTCCTCGAAGAGGATCGCGACGATGCCCTTGTTGGGGATCTTCTTCAGGACCGTGCGGCGAGCGTGCTGGTCGCCACGCTTGGCCTTGGTGATCAGCTTCTCGACGTAGGGGCGCAGCATCTTGGCCTTCGCCTCCGTGGTCGTGAGGCCGCGGTGTTCGATGAGCTGAGCCGCCAGGTTCGACAGAATCAGCTTCTGGTGTGCCGGGCTTCCGCCCAGACGAGCACCCTTCTTGGGGGTGGGCATGTGTTTCTCCTACGGATTCAATGCGTCCATCGGACGCACGGGGTCAGATGGACTGGTCGTCCGAAAAGATCGCGGCGGACTCCGAGTCGCCGAAGCTCGGCATCACCGAGTCCTTCAGCGTCATACCGAGAGCCGCCAGGGACTCCTTGATCTCTTCGATCGACTTGGTACCGAAGTTGCGGATGTCGAGCAGGTCGGCCTCCGAGTGAGCAACCAGCTCGCCGACGGTCAGGATGCCGCGGCGACGCAGCGCGTTGTAGGAACGCGACTGCAGGTTCAGGTTCTCGATCGGGAGCGCCAGATCGGCTGCGAGGGTGGCGTCCGTAGTGGACGGACCCACCTCGATGCCTTCCGCTTCCTCGTTCAGTTCACGCATGAGGC
>ERZ773234.144-NODE-144-length-22766-cov-7.208489_pt1 | contig 22766 bp, 16 predicted proteins | sample MGYA00580523_ERZ773234 | MGnify/ENA primary metagenome ERZ773234 (study PRJEB29015, sample SAMEA2738167) | human oral metagenome | biome: human oral; feature: human-associated habitat; material: saliva | place: China | collected 2262 ...
CAGGTGGGCGCCCCGTGCCCCCGGCGGCCGCCGTCGCCCCGGCCCAGGGGAACGCCCAGCTCAGACCCCCAGGAATTCCTTGATTGCCGGCAGCTCACGCTGAGCCTGGGCGTAACCCACCTGGTAGGCCTCTTCGAGCACTTCATAGCGCATTTCGAGCTTGGAAATTTCGGTGACTTCCGGGCAGTAGACATAGGCGCGTCCCTCAGCTTCCAGTCTGAAAGCGGTTTTGCGGGCGGCGTTGTAGCGGGCGCTGCGGGCGGTGACGGCGTCGGCAATGGAAGGTAGACGTGGGAAGGCGGCGCGCATACTGGCGTGGGTGCCCAGACGCGTGGCCGGCTTAATGAAGTTGCGCGGGCGAGTGAGCACAATCAGGAATTTGCGGTAACCGTCGCGCATGGGTGCATCCAGCGGAATGCCGCCGTTGGGGCCAAGTGCGCCGTCGACGTAAGTGTCGCCGTCGATCTCTACCGGCGGCATCAGCACCGGCAGGGTGGACGACGCGCGCGCAAGTAAGCCCACATCAGAGACGCTATGCATGTCTTCTTTGGTGAACCATACAGCCTGGCCGCGTGTGGCGTTAAAAGAGCCAACACGTATCTGCGCCGGGTTGGCCATGAAAGTATCGTAGTCGAAGGGGAAATCGCCGTCAGCCTCGGCAATGTCGTGGTAGAGATAGTCCACATTGAAGATGCCGCGCCCGGCTAGCCAGTGCTTGTAGCCGCCAAATTCGGGGCTGAGGGCCACGTCAACGAAGGAGTCGTGGGCGCGGGTGGCGTCACGTGAAACATAGTTAACGGTGTGTGAGCTACCTGCGGAAATGCCGGAAACATGCGGAAAATCTAGGCCCGACTCGATCAGGGTGGCCACCAGTCCGGCGGTGTACACCCCGCGCATACCGCCGCCTTCAAAAACTAGTGCTGTGTCAGGAAGATGTGTCAATGCGGTACTCACCGCGTCAGCCTATGCTAGAGGCCCATAGCTAGGTAAGGTGCGACACACGTGAGCCGCCCCGCTACCGGTGTGATCCAGTTAGCAGGGCGGCTTGCGTTGGGTTGGTTTTATTGCCGACGACGGCGCCCGGCTGGTCCGGCTAGTCCAGGCAGCTAGCGCGGCCTTAGATCTGGGCTAGGGCCTGATCAAGGTCGGCGATTAGATCGTTGACGTCCTCCAGGCCTACGGCCAGACGCAGCAGGGTTCCGGGCACGCCCCCAACCCCGCCGGTGCGGGTCGAGTGGGTCATGATTGCCGGGTGCTCGATTAGCGACTCAGGCGCGCCCAGCGAAGCAGCCAGTGCAAATACGCGGGTCAGGCCGGTTAGGCGGATGGCGTCGTCCTCATTGGCCAGCTCGAAAGAGAGCACCCCGCCGCTACCCAGCGGGGTTTGGCGCTGAGTCAACTCGTGCGCTGGGTGGCTGGGCAGGCCCGGGTAGTAGACGGCAGTTACCTTGGGGTGGGCCTGCAAGAACTCGGCCACCGCCTGAGTATTGGTGCAGTGGCGCTCCACGCGCACAGCCAGGGTCTTTAGGCCACGGTGAGCTAGGAAAGCGTCACGCGGGGACTCAATAGCCCCCAAAGTCATCTGCAGACGGGTTAGCTCCTCGGCGGCGTCGCGAGAATCAAAGAACGGGGTGACGTGCTCAGGCAGCTGCAGGCCGTCGCGCAGCACCACCGCGCCACCAACCACATCCGAGTGCCCACCAATGTACTTAGTGGTGGAGTGCACCACCACGTCCGCGCCCAGCTCCAGCGGGCGCTGCAGCAGCGGGGTGGCGAAGGTGTTATCAACCACCAAAAGGGCCCCCACCTCGTGGCATAGCTCGGCGACGGCGGCAATGTCGGTGACCGTTAGGAAGGGGTTGGAGGGGGTCTCCACCCACACCAGCTGGGGGCGTTGGGCGCGAATTTCGCGTGCGGCCACATCCAGATCGGTGAGGTCCACAGCCGCTGAAGTGAAGCCCTCGGCGGGCTTAATGACACTGAAAAGCTTGTGAGTGCCGCCGTAAACGTCGGTTGAGTGAATGATGTGGTCGCCGGGGCGGGTTAGTAGGCGCACTACGGTGTCCTCGGCGCTCATGCCGGAGGGGAAGGCGAACCCATGGGTGGCGCCTTCCAGGGCAGCTAGGGCGCCGGCGAAAGCGTTGGTGGTGGGGTTGCCACAACGACCATACTCAAAGCCCTGCTTGAGATCGCCGGGAGCATTTTGCACGTGAGTGCTGGTCACATGCATGGGCGGAACCACGTCACCGGTAACCGGATCTGGCTCAAAACCCAAGTGAATCGCGCGAGTGGAGAAAGCGGCTGCGTTGTTTTCCATGTATTGAGTTTAATTCCAGGCTTCTCCCTTGTTAATAACTACGCCACACGCATAAGGGTGTAGGTCACATTAAGAGTGCTTACTTTCACCGCTGACCCCTATGGGTGGTGCATGTGGTTGGTGATTATGGATGGTTAGACTTGAAGTCTTGTCAGCTGCGAGTTTTCCCCAGATACATGCGCAGCTGATGCATGGTCCAACTGAAAGGTGACGTGGCTTTGCGGGTAGCTTTCAAAATTTTCAGGCGAGATATTGGGCGCATTTTGCGAGTGCCTTTCGCCGTGATCGTGGTGGTGGGTGTGTGTTTCCTGCCTGCGATGTACGCCTGGTTCAATATCGCCGGTTTCTGGGACCCCTACGCCAACACCTCCCACCTGCGCGTCGCCGTCGTTAATGAAGATAAAGGCGCCACCACCGCCGCTACCGGCAAGATCGACGCCGGCGCTCAAGTAGCCGCCCAAATTAAAGACAATCACGACCTGGGCTGGTACTTCACTACGCGGCAGGGAGCTATCGACGACGTAAAAACCGGTAAGTCCTATGCGGCCATCATCATCCCCGCGAACTTCTCCACCAGCCTGGTCAGCTTCATGGACCCGCAGCATTACACTCAGCCCAAGCTGGAGTATTACGTCAACCAAAAACTCAACGCGGTGGCCCCGCAAATCACTAACGCTGGCGCCAGCACGTTGGATCGGAAAATTAATTCTGCCTTTGTTTCGCAAGTATCCAAGGCGGTAACCACCAAGCTAGGAGACTTTTCTAAGCAGGTGCGCGCCCAAACCGCCACCGTTAACGCCAACACAGACAAATCTCTGGCCCAGGGCGCCCAAAAACTAGCTACCGCCTCGGCTTCAGTACAAAGTCAAAGCCAGCAAATCGACCAGGCGCGAGCCAAAATTGCTAGCGCCCAAAACTCACTGACTGCGCTGCAAACCCAGGTCACAAACCTGAGCCAGATTGCCACAAACACCGGCACGCTGCTGTCCACCACGGCCACAACCATCACCGACTTTTCTTCCAAAGCCCCGGGCATACTCGATAAATCGGCTAGCCTCACGGTTCAGGCCACCGGCAAACTGTCAGTAAATGCGGCCAACCTCAACGGGGTGGTGCAATCCGCGCAGGGGCGAGTTGACGGCGTCGTGAGTGAGCTAGAGTCAATCAACCAAACTCAAGGCCAAATCCTGACCCAGTTGCAAAATGCGGGGCTGGGGAATGTGCCCGGGGGATCCGATGCGCTGGCGATTTTGACGCAGCAAAACACCAACGCCGCCACCAGCCTAAGCAATCTGCGCACAGTGGGCAGCTCAATTTCGGCCACCTCCACCTCGCTTAGCGACGCCGCCAGCGCACTAAACACTGCGGCTAACACCTCCACCACCGCCTTTAGTTCCGCGCGGGAAAGTGTTTTTTCCTCTTCGCTGCCACAGGTCAGTAGCTCGCTGTACAACATGGACCGCCTCTCGGGCACGCTGGCAGTCACTATCAGCAACCAAAACCAGCAGATCACGCAGCTAAAATCCATGCTCACCCAGCTGGACAAAAACCTGGCCGCCACGCAAAGCGCCCTGAACCAAAGCGCCACCACTTTGACGCAGCTGCAAAGCGATCTGGAATCCACCCGCGCTGACCTGGGGGCAATCAGCGGCACCTCAGCCTTGCGTCAGCTCACCGACAAGCTAGACGTGAGCGCGGACAAGGTTGCTAACTTCATGCTTTCACCCACGCTGCTAAGCACTCACAAGGTTTACCCGGTGGCTAACTACGGCTCAGCCATGGCCCCGGTGTTCACCAACCTGACCTTATGGGTGGGTGCGTTTATGCTGGTGGTCCTGATCAAGCTGAACGTAGACAGCGAGGGAATCGGGGCCATCACGCACACGCAAGCGTATATGGGTCGCTGGCTGTTAATGGCCGCAATTAGTGCAGTGCAAGCCATTGTGGTCACCACCGGCGACCTGATCCTAGGTGTACAGCACGAAAGTGTGGTGCTGTTCTACCTGGCAACAATCCTTATTGGTTGGGCTTATCTGTCTATTATCTATGCGCTCAGTGCATCCTTCCAGCATATTGGTAAGGGTCTTTGTGTTGTTATGGTAATTTTACAGATTCCTGGCTCTTCCGGTCTATACCCAATTGAAATGGTGCCTAGTTTCTTTGGCTGGGTTTACCCGGTGCTGCCCTTTAAATATGGGGTGGCAGCTGTGCGAGAGGTTATTGGTGGCTTCTATGCTCACCATTTCCTGTATGACCTGGGAGTTTTGGGGCTGATGGCGGCTGGGTCTTTTGCCGTGGGGGTTGGGCTGCGGCCTTTCTTGGTTAACATCAACCGCCTGACTGCTGCGGCGATTGCTGAGGGCGGCCTGTTTAACGCTGAGGAGACTCGTGATTCACGGCGTTGGCGCACCACCCAGATCCTGCATGCCCTGGCCGACCGTGAAGATTACCGCTGGGAAACCGACTATCAGCGCCGCCGTTTTGAGCGCCTGTATCCGCGTATGCGCGTGGCGGCGATTGTGCTGGGTGTGGTGGTGCCAGCGGTTACCGCCCTGACCAGTAGTTTTAGCACTACCAACCAGAGGATCACTTATGTGGCGGTGTGGATGGTGTGGTTGGTTGCCATGATTGGCTTCCTGGTTTATATGGAGTACCGCCGCGACCGCCTGGAGCGTCAGGCGGCTTTGCTGGAAATGGGTGACGGCGAAATCAAGGCCATGCTGCATGGACATATGGGGCGACGGCGCCAGGGCAGGGCTCGCTCGCGGCTTGCGTTAGCTGAAATTAGTGCCGACGCTGCCGGTGTGGAAAGTGCCGACGCTGCTGCGGCAGCGGGGCGTGGCCAGGCCGGCTCGGCAAAGGCTGGCGAAAGTGGTCGGCAGGTGCCTGACGATGCGCTAGGGCGTAGCCAGGCTGAAACCGCGCAAATTCCGGTTGTAGACGAAGGAGAAGGTCGATGAAGCACGCAGACGAAAAGCGCAGTGCGGCGTCGGCCCAGCGCTCTGGAGCTAAGGCGCCTGACAGTGTCAAGCATGACGGTGGGACTCGGGCTCGCGCCGCCGTCCCAACTCGCACGGACACCCAAACCGAGGCTGACGTCCTAACTCGCACGGCCACCCAAACCCGGACCAGCCGAAAAGCCCAGGCCAAGCCACTTGCTGGGGCCTGGCAGCTATATCGCGACGATCTACGCCGCGCCCGCATCAACGTGATCAGCATGGTGATTATCCTCGGGCTAGTGGTAATTCCGGCGGTGTTCGCCTGGTTTAACGTGGCTGCCTCCTGGAACCCTTTCGGTAACACGCGCAACCTGACAGTCGCCGTCGCCAATGCCGATACCGGCTACAAAAGCGACCTGGTTCCCATGAAAGTTAATGCGGGCGAGCAGGTGGTTTCCGCGCTGCGTGCCAACAAGCAGCTCAACTGGGAGGTGACCACGCCCGCGCAGGCGCTGGAGGGCACTAAATCGGGTAAATATTATGCGGCCATCGTGATTCCCGAGGGCTTTAGTAAAAATATGCTCAGTTTCTTCTCCTCCAGCGCCCAAAGCACGCAGTTGAACTACTACATCAACGAAAAACGCAACGGTATTGCCCCCAAGATCGCCGGGGCCGGGGCGCAGGCGGTTTCCACTCAGGTGAACACGGTGTTCACCAAAACTGTGGGGGAGGTGGTGCTGAACCTAACCCAGACAGTGTCCACTCAGCTATCCACCCCCGAGGCTACCAACGCTTTAAATACTGTGGTGGGGCGCGTGGAGACATTGTCTACCCGCTTTGATAGTGCTGCTAACCTGCTCACTTCCTATGGTGGCTTGGTCGACGGCGCCAATGGGCTGGTGACCAGCTCCGTCAGTCTGGTGGGGCAGGGATCCAAAGACGCTCAGCAGCTACGCACCCAGCTAGGGCAGGTGGCAACCGAAACCGGGAACATCAAGAGTGCCGTCGCCAATGCAAACCAAGCCTTGCAGGGGGCTTTCAACGCCTCCACCACGGCCCTAAATTCAGTCAATGCCGCCGCAGACCAGGTGGGCACCTCCTCCGGGCAGTCCGTCTCCGCTGTCGTGACCAGCCTAAACCAGCAGGCCAGTGGGTTGCAGGCGCAGGCCACCAACTACCAGAAGGTGCGTGACAACCTGGCCACGCTGATCGCTCAGCTGCCCGACCCTACCCACGCACAAGGGGTGCTGACCAGCCTCGATGGGATTATCAGCAGGCTTAACGGCGCGGCTACGTCGCTGCAGTCGGCGGCCACGCAAATTTCCAATAAATCCGGTGACTCGCAGGCCTCCATTACCGAGGCGAAAAACCTGATTGACCAGGCCAAAACCGAGCTAAGCGGCCTCAAAACCACGGTTGACACCAACATCGCGCCCCAAGCTAACCAGCTGGCCGCAGATTTGGCGCAGGTCTCCGACGGTTTGGGGCAGGTGCGCGAGTCGGTTTCCACCTCACTGGGAGGCAGCGGGGCGGGCTCGCTACAGGCCAAGCTGGCACAGATGAAAACTAACCTCGACGGCGCCGCTAAAGATCTCAGCGCTGCCGGGGCTCAGATGAAGACACTGTCTGAAAAGCTGCGCGGGGCGATTGATAGTGGCGACTTGGCGCAGGTGCAAAAAATTATTGGCGACGACCCCCAGCGCCTGGCCCAAGCCCTGACCACGCCGGCCGTGGTGGAGCGCCACCCGATTTATGCGGTGGAAAATTTCGGTTCCTCCATGGCGCCACTTTACGCAACCGTGGCGATGTGGATGGGTACCATGCTAATTGGTGTGGTGGTGCGCGCACAGCCGGTTTCTAATGTGTCTAAATTACGGCCTTCGCAAGTATTTTTTGGGCGTTGGGGTATTTTTGCCACAATTGGTTTGGCGCAAGCGACTTTAGTGGCTGGCGGTTTATTGCTGTTTTTGGATGTGCAATCGGTGCATCCATGGCTATTTATTATAACCGCATGGCTTACGGCAATAGTATTTTCACTGATTAATTATTCGTTTGTGGCCGCGTTTGGAAACGTTGGCAAAGCGATTAGTATTCTGTTTTTAGTGATGCAGGTTTCCGGTGCGGGTGGGTCTTTCCCGCTGGCTATTTTGCCAGGATTCCTATCTGAACTAAGCCCATATTTACCTGCAAAGCCGGTAATTGATGCGCTGCGCTGCGGAGTGGCTGGGTATAGCGGCAATGAATATTTGGGGCATATTGGTCATTTGCTGTTATTTATAATTCCGGCATTAATAATTGGTTTAGTGCTGCGGCCAATTCTGGCTCGGCGCAACCAGGCTAACAGTGAGGCAGTGGAGTCCACCAAGGTCCTGGGCTGATATACAAATGCAGGCATGTCTGCAAGCACAGGCAAATGCAGGTAAAATGTCTGCAGGCAGAAAATGCATGCAAATACAGGCAGTACAAATACAGGCAAAATCATCCCTTCCCTATAAAAAATTCATGGGGTTTTATAGGGAACGGACGAAATGTCAGTATTTGCGTGGCACTTACGCTTGTGTGACACTTGCGCGGTGCACGCTAACATGCAAGATCATGGGATTCTACCCGTAGGCTTCGTGGTGCAAGCACCTGACTCCACTTATTGAACTACTTAGGGCTTAAGTCTTCTATTCAAGAATGACTGCTTCAATCCTTGCACCTTCAACCTGCTTAGCCGCCTTAAGCGCCACTTGTCGCCACCAGCGTGCATTAAATTTCGAGTCAGGGTAAAGCTGAGCGAACTCCCGATCATTACGACAGACAAAAACAACAGGCTCTTCTTCACCCTTCAACTTTTCAACCAGTTCTTCAACTGCTTGTTCTGTTTCAGCCTGAAGTTTTTCTAACTCAGAAGGTACGCGGTAAGGGATAGGGTCGCGGCCTTTCTGCCAAGAACTAATGGTCCGTGGGTTAACTTTTAGGATGCCAGCTAGAGCATTGTCGGTAAGCCCAAGGCTTTCACGAATACAAGTTAACTCGATTCCAACCATCCGTTCCTTGCGTTCGTGTTCTTCAGACTCCTCTTTTTTGATCCCCACTAGCCAGTCGGCTACCTCTTTCTCATCACGACAAACTGGCCCTAAAACATAATTCTTTGTTTTAGGGTCCATAGCCATCAAAGTAGCTGTTCTAGCTTCACCTTTAATGAAAGCTACCCTTCCACCTACGCCTACAGCTTTATAACTTACCTCGTTTTTTTGCCAGAAGTTAACAATCGGATAGTCTTGCTCAATGACGGCTGCGACTTTTTCAATATCAATCTTCATTTTTTAATCCTTTCCTTTTAGGTGATTGTGTGGGAGAGCTAGAACTCTAGACTGGCCATCTCATTAGTTATCTTTCCCTGGCTCTTCGCATTTGGGTGTAGGTGTGGTGGGCGACGTTTGCCGTATTGCGGCTTTGTAAGAGTCTAGGTCTTTCGGTGAGAAATTCCTGCACCGTTCATCTGAAAGACCCTGACATGGCTCATACTACCTTTGATAGCTCCGACCTGGGCGCCTTCACGCGCCTGGGATGCCTTGGACTGGAAGTGACGGGGCCAGCGCGTGGAGAAGAGGCAGACAGTGTCGGCTTGCCGTATCACTGGAGATGACCGATTGTGTCAATGATGCAGGTGCTGGGACGAGGCAGCCTCAGGGCACACAAGCATGCGTCATACAGGCGTGCGCTGCGTAAGTGTCACACAAATACTGAGATTTCGTCCGTTCCCTATAAAACCCCATGGAAAAATCATAGGGAAGGGATGATTTTGCCTGTATTTGTCTGCAGTGCCTGCCTGTGCTTGTCATGAGAGACAAAATCAGTTTGGATATTAAGCAACACTGAATGCAACACCAGTTTTAGGAGTCACTTGAGTATCGGTCTAGTCGCCCTTCTTGACGACATTGCCGCCCTGGCTAAAGCCGCCGCCGCCTCGGTTGATGACGTGGCGGGAGCCGCAACCAAAGCATCTAGCAAGGCAATCGGGGTGGTTATCGACGACACTGCCGTGACTCCCCAATACGTGCAGGGCATCAAGCCTGAACGCGAACTGCCAGTTATTAAACGCATCGCGCGCGGCTCACTGATCAACAAGCTGGGCATTATTTTGCCGGTGGCCTTATTGCTGACCTGGCTGGCACCCTGGTCGCTGCCTATTTTGCTGCTAGTGGGAGGCACTTACCTGTGTTTTGAGGGCGCAGAGAAAGTACTTAGCGCCTGGGGGATTATCAAGGAACATGAGAGCTCCCACGGCGCCAGCGACAAATCCACAGACCCGGCCGCCGTGGAAAAAGCCATTGTCAGCTCAGCGGTGCGCACAGACCTGATTCTTTCCACTGAGATCATGCTGGTGTCTTTGGCAGGCCTGCACACCAATGACAACCTGAGCAAAGTCGCCATCATGGTGGTGGTGGGCTTCATCATGACGTTCTTCGTCTACGGTCTGGTGGCGCTGCTGGTGAAAATGGATGACCTGGGCTTGGCCCTGGTGCGTCGCGGCCAGGAGAAACTGGGGCGTGCCATCGTCAAAACTATGCCGCGCGTTTTCCGCGTGATCGAGGTGGTTGGCACCGTGGCCATGCTTTGGGTGGGCGGTCACATCGTGATTGACGCCCTCAACAACCTGGGTGTGGGCGCCCTGCATCACCTGGTGGAGCACGCCGCCCACGCCGCCACCCACGCCGCCCAGGGTCTGGACGACTCGTTAAGCGGCGTGGTCAAGTGGTGCGTGGAGACGGCCTGCTCGGGCGTGTTCGGCCTGGCGTTTGGTGCGCTGGTTACTGGGCTGGTGCTTGGGCTGCAGCGGCTGCTGCGGCAGCGCGTGGGGCAGCACTAGCGATCTTTTCCAGCTCGGCCTCGCCGTGAGCTGCGGATAGGAACCACACTTCAAAGATCGACGGCGGCAATGCCACCCCCGCCTCCAGGAAGGTGTGGAAGAAGGGCGCGTAACGCCAGGTTTCCTGCTGGCGCGCCTGGTCGTAGTTGTAGACGCCGTCGCGGGCTGCCTGTGGGCCAAACATGATGGACATCAGCGAGCCGGTACGCTGCACGCGGTGCGCCACCCCGGCCTGGGTGAGTGCCTGGCCCACAATCTCACCCACAGCCTGGGCGTTAGCGTTGACGGCGTTGTAAACGTCGACGTCGGCCAGCTGCAGCGTGGCTAGGCCGGCGGCGGTGGCTAGCGGGTTACCTGAGAGCGTGCCCGCCTGGTACACCGGCCCCAGCGGTGCCAGTAGATCCATGATGTCGGCGCGCCCGGCCACGGCGGCTAGTGGCATCCCTCCGCCCACGACCTTGCCGAAGGTCACCAGGTCAGGCACCCATTTGGGGGTGGCGACGGCGCTGGGCTCAGCTGCGGCGACGGCGTCGGGCACAGCCGCTTTAGTGGCTTCTGAGCCGGCGGTTCCGCCTGCGCCGATAGTCCCGGCTGCGCCTAGCTGCGCCAGGGCAGCAGGGGTGGTTAGCTCAGTACTTAGCGCGGTGGCGGGGGTGGCGCCGTCGTGCTCTTGCCAGCCGGCCACAGCCTCCAAACCCCACCAGCCGGCAGAGCTGACCCTAAAACCTGTGAGTACCTCATCCAAAATCATTACCGCACCGTAGCGGGTGCATAGGGAACGGATGCGCTCATTCCAGCCGGCCAGTGGGGGCACGCTACCCATATTGGCGGGGGCGCCTTCGAAAATAACGCCCGCGATTTCCTGACCGCGTTCGGCGAAGCAGGCTTCTAGTGCCTCAAAGTCGTTGTAGGGCAACACGATGGTGCAGGCGGTAATCGCTGCGGGCACGCCCGCACTGCCGGGTAGGCCACCCGTGGCCACGCCGGAGCCGGCCGCAGCCAGTAGACCGTCGCTGTGACCGTGGTAGTTGCCAGCGAATTTAATGATCAGCTCGCGCCCGGTGGCGCCGCGCGCTAGGCGGATAGCGGTCATGGTGGCTTCGGTGCCGGTGGAAACGAAACGTACCCGCTCCACAAAGGGCACGCGTTCGCGCACCTTTTGGGCCAGCAGGGTTTCGCTCTGGGTGGGGGCGCCAAAGGATAGCCCGCGCGCGGCGGCCTCCTGTACGGCGGCCACCACTTGCGGGTGGGCGTGGCCTAGCAGGGCTGGGCCCCAGGAGCCCACCAGGTCCACATAGTCGCGCCCGTCGGCGTCGGTAACGTAGGCCCCTTTAGCGGCGCTGATGAAACGCGGGGTGCCGCCCACGCCCCCAAAGGCGCGTACCGGCGAGTCAACACCACCCGGAATAATCCCCTTGGCCTGGGTAAATAAGTGTTCATTTAGATTCATAATTAAGTCCTATCGCAGCGTTTGGTCTATTTTTCCTGCGGCGTTGCGGCGTTGCGGCAGCCGGGATGGTGCACCCGGGGTGTGCCGGGTGCCGCCGGGGTGGTGTGCCTGGGCTGCCGCAGCTTCTGGGATCGTGGCTTATCGCAGCATCTGGGCGATTTCGCGAGCCCAGTAGGTAAGTACCGTATCGGCGCCGGCGCGGAAAATGCCCAGCACGCTTTCAAGGATCACGCGCTCGCGGTCAATCCAGCCGTTGGCTGCGGCCGCCTCAACCATGGCGAATTCCCCGGAGACCTGGTAGGCCGCCACCGGAATGTCGCTGGCTGCGGCCACATCACTAAGCACATCCAGGTAGGGGCCGGCGGGCTTAACCATCACCATGTCAGCCCCTTCTGCGGCGTCGAGCAGTGCCTCATACAGGCCTTCGCGACGGTTGGCTGGGTCTTGCTGGTAGGTGCGGCGGTCACCCTTGAGGGTGGAACCCACGGCCTCACGGAAAGGCCCAAAGTAGGCGGAGGCGTATTTGGCCGAGTAGGCCAGGATTGCTACGTCGGCGTGCCCGGAGGCGTCTAGGGCCTGGCGAATGGCGGCTACCTGCCCATCCATCATGCCTGAGGGGGAGACCATGTGGGCGCCGGCTTCGGCCTGGCTGACGGCCATGGCCTGGTAGAGCGGCAAGGTTGCGTCATTGTCGACGCCGCCGTGCTCGTCTAGCAGTCCGCAGTGGCCGTGGCTGGTGAACTCGTCAAGGCAGGTATCGGCGCAAACCACTACGGCGTCGCCTACCTCTTCACGCACCGCAGCGATACCCTGGTTCAAAATGCCTTCGCTGGCCCAGGCCTGGCTGCCTACTTCGTCGCGCACTGCGGGCACGCCGAATAGGTCAATTGAGCCCACACCGGCTTCGGCGCAGGCCACCGCTTCGCGTCGCAGCGAATCTAGGGTGTGCTGGTAGACGCCGGGCATGGCGCTAATGGCTTGCGGCTCGCTGATGTCTTCGCGCACGAACACCGGCAGGATCAGTTTGGCCGGGTCGATGCGGTGCTGGCTAACCAGGGCGCGCATGGCCGGGGTGGAGCGTAGGCGGCGCGGGCGCAGCGTGGGAATGGGAGCCGGCGCGACGCCGTGGCTGGCTAGCAGGTCCAGGGCGCTTTGGGGGATGGTGGTCATGAAAAATCCTTTGCTTTAAATAGGTTAATTATGGCTTGGGTGATGTGTTCGGCTCGCGGCGTGGCGGCGGTGGCGTCTACGCGCAGGCCCAGTTCGCGGCAGCGCGCGGTGGTGGACTGACCGATGCTGACCACTGCGGTTTTCTCAGGCGGGGGTCCCAGCAGTTGCAGTAGGGCCTGGGCGCTAGAGCCCGCAGTGACGACGACGGCGTCCCACGCCCCGGCTTGCCACTGGGTTTTGAGGTGGGCTGGTAGCTGGGGGAGGGGGACGGTGGTGTAGGCGGCGACGGCGTCCACCTGCCAGCCAAGCTGGCTAAGTCCTTGGGCTAGCGTGGGGGCGGCTAGCTGCGACTGAGGCAGGTAGATGGTGGGGGTAGTCGCCGTGGATGCTGCTGCCGGAGTGGCGGGCGGCGTCGGGAAAACTTCCAGTAGCTTGGCGGCGCTACCCGCACCCACCAGGGTGGGCTTAAGTGCGCAGTGGGTGTTTACCCAGTCGGCAGTGGACTGGCCAACCACCGCCAAGCGTGTGGCGCCGTGAATAGAACCTGGTTGTTGAATGGAATCTGGTTGGCTGGCGCGGTCAAGGCTCTGTTTAGTGGAACTCTCGCGAGTCGCAGCTTCTGAGGCTAGCGCGAGCGTATTTAACTGCGGCAGCACGGCCTGCGCTGCTCGCCAAGAAGACAGCACCACCCAGGCGTAATAGCCAGCCGCAAGCCTTTCGCGCACCTGCTCTAGCTGCGCAGATTCAATGGGAACGGTTTGGGTTAGTGCGAAAGTATCCACCTGGGCGCCGGCAGTTTTAAGGGCCGCCGCAATGGCGTCGTCGGACTTTAGGCGCGGCAAAGCCACCCGTAAACCGGCGAGTGTTTCACGTGAAACAACCATAACCATCTACCTCTAAATCCGATCGTAAAACCTTAGTTGTCACCTTGCTGCGCGCTTAGGTGTTGCCCCGCCGTAGCCTCAGCGTTGTCGCGGCTTTTGCTATCCTCGCCGCACCCTTAATTCAGGCTTACCGCTGTCTCAGTCGCGCTCCTTAATGCCTCAGCTATACCCCCTTAACTCTTTAGCCACGCTCCTTAACAGCCTGCAAATCTGCTACCTGCCCGGCGCCTTGCGCCAACAAATCCTGGGCGGCGCGCTGACCCAACTCCGCCGCTTTTTGCAGGTGGCAAGCCTTGGTTAGGTCCACGCCCCCAAGCGTCACGGCCTGGCGACTACGCACGCTAGCGGCGCCGTCGAGAGCAAACACCCCGGCCTCTAAGTGCAGCTCATAATCAAAGCCGGCATGCACCAAGTAGGCGTAAGTGCCCACGGGGGCTGCGCACCCAGCCTGCAAAGTAGACATCACCGCACGCTCAGCTACCGCAGCCAGGTGTGAAGCCGGATCGTTCACCTTGGCGATCACCGCCTCCAACTGGGGGTCAAGCTCCTGGGCGGTCTCAATAGCCAGCACACCCTGCGACGGCGCCGGCAGCATCTGCTCGGGGTTGAAAGCCTCGCTTATGTGCTCAGTTAAACCTAGCCGCTCCAATCCAGCGCAAGCCAGCACCACGGCGTCCAAATCAGCGCCGGTGCCAAGAGCCTGGGGGGATGTGCCAGCGTCGGCGGTAACCTGAACCCCGCGCACGCGCCCCAGTCGCGTGGGCACGTTACCCCGCAAATCCACGGTCTTAATGTCGGGGCGCAGAGCCTTCAACTGGGCCACGCGCCTAGGCGAGCCGGTACCCACACTCGCCCCACTAGGCAGCTGCGCCAGGCTCATGCCGTTCGAGGCCACCAGGGCGTCACGTGGATCGGCGCGGCGTGGGGTGGCAGCAATGCGCAGCCCTGCAACCGGGGCGGTGGGTAGATCCTTAAACGAGTGCACCGCCAAATCCACCTGCCTCTCAAGCAGGTGAGTGCGCAGCTGGGCAGCAAACACTCCAACGCCCCCAAGCTGGCTTAGTGCCGCGCGCGAAGTGTCGCCCTGAGTTCGCACAGTAACCAGCTCCACACGCCAATCCATACCCTGGGCGGCGGCGGCAGTTTCCAACATGCGCGCCACCATGCCCGACTGGGCTAAAGCCAAAGCCGACCCGCGCGTCCCCAGACGCACAACTTTTTCACTCATAAGAAGTTCCTATATATTTGTAGTGCTATGCGGACTGTGGCGTTATGAGCGCTGTAGGCGCCTGGCGTTCGTGCGCGCGTGAGCTACCACCGCATTTACGCCCGTGCCACCAACCCAGGCGCCAGTAACCGCCAAACCCTCAATGTTTTCAACCTGGCTCATAAAAGCCGCAATGCGCGCGCGGTAGCTGGGCGGCAGTGGCGGCAAAGTGCCATTCCAACGCACCAGCTTGTGCTCGCTTACCTGCTCGGGGTGGATAGTTACGCCCGTCAAAACCCGCACGTCAGCTAGGGCTTGCTCCAGGCTTACCTGCGGCTCACTTTGGCCCAAACGCCCATACGACAGGCGCAATAAATGCTGGTGCGGCGCCAAAGCCTGGGCGATCCAGGGCCATTTAACGTTTAAATGCGACAGGGCCTTGGTTCCCACGGGGCTCTCGACGGCGCCGGGCTGGGTTGGGCTTCCCTGGTCGCTGGGCTCGACGGCGCCGGGCTGGGTGTCGGCGAAGCTTGCGGGCGACGCCGGGGCCACCAGCAGGCCCTGACCCACCGGGGCGGCGTCCAGCTCAGGGCTATCAACCAGCAGTGAGTAGCGCGCAATGGGCGCGCCCACCGGGATAGTGATGTCAGTGTCTAAGGCCGCCAAGTTTGCGCTGGCCAGCAGCCGCAAGGCTGGGCGCGCCGAACAAGCCACCACCAGGCGCTTAGTGCGCAAAGTACGCGGCGCGCCGGCAGGGACCGGCTCGCTCGAAGGAGTCGGGCCCGGCTTGGTGGGGGCCAGTACCACCTGCCAGTAGCCGACGCTGTCGCTGGCGTCGTGGGAAGCCGCGTTGCTGGCGCCACTAGCGCCGCAGGTAGTGGCGCCGCTTGCAGTGTCAGCGTTGCCTGCGGCGTCGGGAGCAATGAGCTGCTGGGCCCCAACGCGAGTGAGCACAGTGCCTCCCGCCGTCGTGATGGCCTGACTCAAAGCCGCAGTCAGCTGGAACATGCCACCGCGAACGCACTTATCAACACTGCGCCCACCAGTAGCTTTACGCGAACGCGCCAACAGGAAAGCCACCGCATCAGCCAGGCAGCCATGCTCACGAGTAGCCTGACGCAGCCCCGGTGTAACCGTGTCAGTGGCCAGATCGGCCGGATCACACGTGTAAATGCCGGCAACTATCGGGCGCACCAGACGATCGACCACCGCCTGCCCCATGCGCGCGGCCACAAACCCTGCCAAAATCTCGCCCTCAGCGCCCTGGCCCACCTCACTGCCTAGGTGGCGGTCTTGGGCGGCACGTTGCGCAGCCTTAGCGCCCAAAACGGCGACGACGTCGTCCGCGCTTGGGTCAGCGGGAATACCCAGGTAGGCGTCACGCAAGAAGCGCCACAGACGCCAGCGACTTTCACCATTGGCGCGGTTGGGGGGTAAAAACAGGCGGGCGCCGTCGCCGCTAGGGGCCAGTGCCTCCAGCCCCAAAGCGGCCACCATCTGGGCGGTTTCCACCCCGCGCGGAACGAAAGTCTCAGCGCCCAAATCCACCTGGACCGGGCCAATATAGCCGGGGGCAATCAGCCCACCCAGATAGCCGCGTGCCTCCACCAGCAGCGGCTTGAACCCATCCTGGGTTAGCTGCCAGGCGGCAGACAGGCCGGCGATCCCGCCGCCAATCACCAGGGCATCTACCTCATCGGGCAGGTCACTAAGCGAGTTGGGATGAGAAGCGACCGGAGTGGAATTGTTTTTAGCATCCAGATTCATAAGCTTTCCTTATGAACAAATTCGACGATTCGCGTTAACACAGCTGGGTCAGTAGTTGGCGGCACCCCGTGCCCCAGGTTGAACACATGCCCTGGCGCTTGGCGCCCCGCGCGCAAACACTCCACGATGGCCTGCTCAATCACCGGCCACGGCGCCGTCAGTAAAGCCGGGTTCAAGTTGCCCTGCACCGGGCAGCTGCCCTCAAGCTGGCCAATCGCCCAATCCAACTCGGTGCGGTCATCAACCCCCACGGCCTGCGCCCCAGCCGCCAGCATCTGTGGCAATAGGCGCGCACTGCCGGTAGCAAAGTGAATCAGCGGCGCTGCTTTGCCAGTAGTTGGGCTGATCGCCTCACGCGCCCGCGCAATAGCCAGCGCCGAGTATGGGGCCACGCGCTCGCGGTAGTCGGTGGGGCTGAGCGAACCGGCCCAAGAGTCAAACAGCTGCGCCGCCGAGGCGCCACAGCTAATTTGTAGCGCCATGAAATCGCCCGTGACCTGCGCGCACCAGCGCATCAGCAGGTCCCAAGTGGGCGGGTCGGCGTGCATTAAGGAGCGCGCGGCCAGGTGGTCGCGGCTGGGTTTACCCTCAACCAGGTAAGCGGCCAGAGTGAAAGGCGCGCCCCCAAAGCCAATCAGCGGAGTCCAGCCCGTCGCTTGCGCCTGGGCCGGGCTCGCCGGTTGCGCCTTAGCTAGCGGCTGCGGCGTCCCTTGTTGCAGCGCCCCTGGCTGCGGCGTCTGCGCGGGCGTGCCCAGCTCGGTCAAAATCAGGGCAATAGCCTCACGCAGGGCAGCCACACCCTCAGCGCCCTGGTGGGCGGCGCCGTCGTGACTGACCCAAGTGCCCTGGCCAAAACCGCACCCAAGTAGGCGCTCAACGTCGTCGCGCGTGCGGATTGGAGCCGATAAAACCGGCCCCACCTGCGGTTTAATCTCCACATCCACCCCGGCCAGGCGCAGCGGCACCATGATGTCTGAGAAGAAAATAGCCGCATCTACCCCGTGACGGCGCACCGGCTGAAGCGTTGCCTGCGCAACCACCTGCGGATTCAGGCAAGCCTCAAGCATGGGCAGATTCACCTGGGCGCGCAGCTGACGATACTCGGGCAGAGAGCGCCCGGCCTGGCGCATAAACCACACCGGGGTGCGGGCGGGGCGTTGCCCATTAAGCGCAGCCAAGAGGGCGGGCTGGGGCGAGTTGGGTAGCGGCAAAGCATTCATCGTTTATTAATTCTAGCCATAGATAATTTAAATAATATTCACGTTTTCAAATACCGCATTAGTGGCAGTTATGCTTACCTAACCGCTTTTATGACGCCGCGTCTTTATTTATTTAAAATGACACTTCGACACTTAAAAAACCTTGCGGTTGCAGGGAAAACCGGCGCTCTAGAGTTAACTGTCGTGGTGGCATAAAAATAGTTTTGCGCAAATCGCGAGATAACTGTGTGCGGCGGGCCGATAGGTGCTTGAATAGCACTCGCTGTGACTATTCATCTACTCTCCGCCGATCATCGTTATCAAAGCCTGGATGAGGTTGCCCGACTCAGTCGGGTAGACAACCTGGGCCCCAAACTCATGCGCGCGCTGCCCTACCTGCGCGGCGCCGTGGTGGTGCGTACCTGCAACCGCCTGGCAATCCTGGTTGACGCCCCAAGCAGGCTGGCTAGCTCTGGTCAGTCTGGCTCCGACGCCGCCCGCGCTGGCTCAGCTTGCCCCGGTTCCGCCGTCTCTGGCTCTGGCGTCGCCCCTGCTGTTGCCGACGACGTGCGCGCGGTGCTGGCTCACTGCGTCGAGCTGTCCCTTGAGCAGGTGCATTTGCGCCACCTGGCCGGGCACAAAGCCCACCTAGACCTATTCGCCACCGCCGCCGGGCTGGAATCCATGGTGGTGGGGGAGCGCGAAATTGCTGGCCAGCTACGCCGCGCCTTCCATGCGGCCTGGGAGGAAGACACTCTTAGCTGCGATTTGGGGCGCGCCCTTGAGCACGCCTCACGCACCAGTCGGTTGGTGGCCACGCACACCGGCTTGGCTTCTTCGGGCCGCTCAGTGGTGGCGGTGGGCCTGGATCTGGCCGCCCAAGCTTTGCGGGATGCCAAACTGCGCCCGCTTAAAGAGGCCCAGGTTGTGCTGGTGGGCACCGGCGCCTATGCGGGTGCCACGGTCACTGCCCTGCGCGAGCTGGGGGCCACTAATGTGCGGGTGTATTCGCGCTCCGAGCGCGCCCAGCTGTTTGCGCAGGGACGTGGCATCGGCTGGGTTGATGAGGCGGGGCTAGCGCCAGCGCTTGACGCGGCAGACCTGGTGGTTACTTGTCGCGGTTTGGGTAGCCCGGTGCTCACCCGCGAGATTGTGCAGCGAGTTAAAACCCCGCTGGTGATCTTGGATTTGGCGTTGCAGCGTGACGTGGAGGCGGCGGTAGCTGACCTAGCTGGCATCAGCTACATTGACCTGCTTAGCGTGCAGCGCGCAGTGCCCCAGGCACATGGTGAACAGGTGCGTGCAGCCCGCGAGATTGTGGCCCGTGAAGTGGAAGTATTTGAGCGCAGCTTGGGGGCGCGCTCTATGGATCCGGTGGTGCGGCGCCTGCGTGACCATGTGGATGAGGTGGTGGGGGAGGAGATCTCCCGGCTGCGTCCTGTGGATGGGTGCATTAGCGCCGACGACGCCACCCGCGCACTGCGTCATTTGGCGGCACGTTTGATCCATAATCCCACCGTTATGGCCCGCAAAGCGGGCGAAAGTGGACAACAGGACGCATACTTGGAGGCTTTGCAGCTAGTGTTAGGCATGGATGCTAGCCCAAGCGACACTTTGACAGTGTCTAATAAGGAGAGAAATGTCTTCACTTGCGCCCTATGACGCGATCATGCTGCTGTCCTACGGCGGACCTAATGGGCCCGAGGACGTACTGCCGTTTATGCGTAACGCTACGCGCGGGCGCGGCGTGCCTGATGAACGCCTGCTGCAGGTAAGTGAGCACTATAAGCTTTTTGGCGGGGTTTCACCCATTAATGAATGCAACCGTCGCCTGCTGGGCCACCTGCGGCGTGAGCTGGATCAGCGCGGCTGTGACATTGCCTTGGGTTGGGGTAACCGTAACTGGCATCCTTTCGTTAGTGAGGGCCTACGGGAATTGGCCGACGCCGGCGCGCGCCGCATCTTGGCCCTGCCCACCTCTGCTTATGCTTCCTACTCGGGGTGCCGCCAGTACCGTGAGGATATTGCAGCCGCCCTGGTGGAGTTAGAGGACACTTACGCCCCCGGGGTTTTGACCGTGGATAAGGTGCGTCCCTACTACAACACTGACGGCATGTTTAACGCCCAGGTACGTTCCATCCAGGTGGCTTACGCCAAGCTAGCTGAGCAGGGCTTTAAGCCGCAGCAAATCAAGCTTCTGTATGTAACCCACTCGATCCCGCTGGCTATGGAGGCCGGTAGTGCCCCTAGCGCTGAGGAGCTGGAGCGTTTCCCCCGCCTGGCTAACGAGATTAGTTATGTGGCCCAGCACCAGGCTTTGATTGAGGCTTTACAGCCGGCTTTGGAGTGGGCGCTGGGAGTTAAGCAGGTGAACGCGGATCTGGCTTACTGCTCGCGTTCTGGCCCGCCGCACGCCAAGTGGCTTGAAAGCGACATTAATGACGTGCTGGCCCAGCTTGACCGAGACCAGATTCAGGCAGTGGTGGTGGCTCCCATTGGTTTCATCACTGACCATATGGAAGTGGTCTACGATCTAGATACGGAAGCCGCCCAAACTGCCGCCGAACTGGGCTTGGGCTATGAGCGCGCAGACACTGTCAGCGAAGACCCAGAGTTTGTGTCCTCCCTGGTGGACATTATGGAGGAGCGCGCCGCGCACGCCCGTGGCGAAAGCTACGAAATTGTTAACACCACCGGCACTGGCCCGTTCCATACTGTATGTCCACCTCAATGCTGTCGTAGCGGGGCCACCCCGGCCCGCCCTGGCCCAGACCGTTTCGCCCCGGCGTCCGCATTTAACAGTTTTAGGAGTTGAACATGGGGAAAGCTAAGGAGCTTAGCGCCGAGCAGGAGCTTGAGCGCAGCCAGAAAAAAGCTAAGAAAGCTGCCAAAAAAGCCGCTAAGAAAGAGCGTAAAGCGCAAATCAGTGCCAACGCTAAGGATTGGGATGGCCGCCCGCTAACCAAGAAGCAGGCCCACAAGCTGGTTAAGGAAGGGCAGGTGCTGCCCTTACCGCAGGGACACCCCAAGGTTGGCAAGAAATACCTGGCCAAACTGGCTGCAGAGACGCAAAACCGTAAGCAGGCGCCCGCTTGCCCAGCTGAGGCGAGCCACGGCGTCGAGACTAAAACCTGCCACCCAGGCCAGGCGCAGGACCCTAAAGACCCTAAGGTAACCACACAGCCAAAGGAGAAAGCTATGGCTAAAACTCACCCGCATGGGCATCCAGACACTGTCAGCCGCCACGATCCGCGCGACGTCGCCACCGTGGACTTTGACGAGGTAAACAACAAGCAGCACTACGCCCTGTACACGGTTTGGAAGCTGGCCGCCCCGCTACCTGCCGACGACGCCGCCCGTGAGGCCCTGGTGTACGAGTCGGTGCAGTATGTGGCCGGCTCAGGCGCCTCCACGCGCGGCTGGTATGACCTGGCCGGTTTTAGGGCTGGGGCTGACCTGCTGATTTGGTGGCTTAACGACGACCCCAAGGCGCTACAGGATGCCTACCAGCGTCTGCGCGCCAGTGCGCTGGGGCGTTACCTGGAGCCGGTGTGGAGCTGCATGGGTCTGCACACTCCGGCCGAGTTCAATCGCCGCCACATTCCCGCCTGCTTTGGGGGCGTGGTGCCGCGCGAGTGGATCATGGTGTACCCCTTCGTGCGCTCCTATGACTGGTATCTGCTCGATGCGGCTGAGCGTTCACGCATTATGGCTGATCACGGCCGTAATGGTTTTGCTCAGTACCCCGATGTTAAGGGCTCGACTTTGAGTGCTTTCGGTATGAGCGACTATGAGTGGGTGCTGGCTTTTGAGGCTGATGGCCTTGATCGCCTTGAGGGGGTTATGCACGCCCAGCGTTACACCGAGGCACGTTTGCATGTGCGCGTAGATACCCCCTTCTACACTGGTCACCGCGTAGAGCCGGTGGTGTGGGCGCAGCGTCAGCCCCGCGTGTAAGTTGCGTTTTAGTATCTAGTTTCGCCTACGACGACGGCGCAGCTTGGCCGCTCTAGGTTTAGCTGCTTCGTGGGCGCTGCGCAGCGGTGCACGTTTGCGCAGTAGCTGGCGAGGCTAGTTGGTGATTTTGTTTGGTGGTGTGCTCCAAGGCTTGGCCTTGGGGCACACGCCGTTTAAATGTTTACTAAATTTCTATGGCGCCCGTCACTTGGTTGGGTGTTTAATGAATGTGTGCGCGGCTACATAGTGGTTGTGCATACACCCATCCCTACTGCCTTGGCTGCGCCAGTGTTCTGTAGCCGCAGACAAAGCAGGCGTCTAGAGGTGAACATGATGGAACGGTTATTTACGAGGATGCGCACGAGCGGGCCGCTGGTTTTGAGCCTGTTCCTGTTTTTCGCTGCCCGGGAGGTGTGGAACACCCGGCCACAACTGATGATCATTTGGCTGGTTGGCACCGTGTGTTGGTTGGTCGGAGAGATCTACGCGCGCTGGCAACACAAGCGTTTGGACTGGCCTGAGTGGGTCTTGGCCTTTAAGCGCGGCTATCAGGGCAACACCAATTAAACCTTGTTAACCAAGGCTGGGCCCCGGCAAGGGAGCAGCTAAGCTGCCCCCTTGCCGGCTCTGCTGTGCCCGTGTTCGAGGGTCTAGGCTGGGTAAATTTTGATAGCTAGATACTTGGAAATTTTCCAAACTAAAAATGCTGGCCATATAGGCGCATTGGGGTTAACATAGTGATTGAGGGAGCTAATACTTCAAGCCCCTAACAACAAGCAGCTGAGTCAATGTCGATAACGCTGCAACTGACCACAATTTTTGTAAGGGCAGCAAATTAGTGCTGTGCCTGTATTGGCGCTGCCCTTATGACGGAAACATTGATTTATTTAGGTTTCCTGCTCGCTAATTAGCTGAGTAGGTGGAGTTTGTGCGCCCTAATTGGCTTTTGGGTGCATTGAATTTGGGTTAAGGGTCAAAATGTGTGTCTGGCTCGGCGTGTCGCGGGGGTTAGATTTGG
>ERZ773234.149-NODE-149-length-22491-cov-11.507399_pt1 | contig 22491 bp, 15 predicted proteins | sample MGYA00580523_ERZ773234 | MGnify/ENA primary metagenome ERZ773234 (study PRJEB29015, sample SAMEA2738167) | human oral metagenome | biome: human oral; feature: human-associated habitat; material: saliva | place: China | collected 2262 ...
AGGAACCCAGGAACACCAGCACGCCCAGCGGAATCGCCAGGGGCACACCCAGGATTGCGGCACCAACACCGATACCGACAGCGTCAATAGCCGCCACCAGAATCTGAACGCGCACGTACGCGCCCAGGGACTTCCAGCCCGCGCGACCCGCACCGTTGACGGCGGCACGCGCATCCTTCGGGAAGAGGCGGGTGACGAACAGCCAGATACGCTCGCCCTCCATCAGGAAGAAGACCAGGGTAAACAGGGTCAGCAGGGTACCGGTCGCAACCTCAGCCGCAGTCGAACCCACCTGAGACACACCGTGCAGCACGGAGCTGGGGTTATTGGTGACAGCGCTCTCCATCTGATCCAGCAGCTGGTTCAGCTGGTCGGCACCGAATTCGTAGCCGAGGTCCTTCAGCCAACCAATCAGCTGCTGGTAGCCCTGCATCGCCTTATCCGCCATGGACACAAAACCACGCACAATCTGCTGACCGGTCAACGAAATAATACCGGCGAGCACCAGAATCATACCGATTTCGGCAATAGCCGCCGCCCCACCGGCACGAACGCCCTTCTTACGCAGAAGCATCACGGCGGGGCTCAACAGAGCCGCCAGCAGCAGAGCCACCAGAATAGAAATAACCAGCAGGGAGACGTGCCCCAGGCCCTTCCAAAGGATCCAACCGGCACCGGCAATCATAATGATGCGCCACGCCCAAGCACCGGCAACTTCCATAGCAAAAGGCACCCGGTAGCCGCGCTCCTCCTCGGCTACATGTTCTTCTGCAACAGGTGTAATTTTCACGGTGTCTCCAAATCGTTATCGGTGTCGCGCCCGAGCGGGGCAGCTCGGCTACCCCAGCGGAGGCGATATGCGGTGATGGTGTTGTGCCCCTCCCCTGCGCCTCGATACATCGGGGAAGTAAAGCGGCAAAGGCGGCGGCACCATCACGGTACCGCTGCCTCATCATGAGCTTTAGTCGTTGCTAAAGATGCTTGCCAGGTACATGAGAACACGCAGGATCTCAACGTACAACCAGACCAGAGAAGCGGTCAGACCGAATGCAAGGCGCCAGGACTCACGCTCGGGCAGGCCAGCCTCCACAGCTTCGGAGGTGGTGGTGAAGTCCAGCAGCAGCGAGTAGGTCGCCAGCGCAACAGCGAACAGACCAACAACCAGACCCAGGGGAATACCACCGATCGAGAAGCTGTTCAGCGAGGAACCGAAGATACCCGCACCCAGGATCGAGATGAGGCCGTACGCCAGGTAACCAATAGCGCCGATCATGAAGATCTTGTTGAGCTTGGGGGTTGCACGCAACTTACCGTTCGCGAACAGAGCCAGGGTAGTACCTGCAACCGCGAGGGTTGCCAGAACAGCCTGAATTGCCACGCCGGGGTAGCGCATGTCCACAACAGCGGACAGGCCACCGAGCAGCATACCTTCCATGAGCGCGTAGGTCATGACCAGGACCGGGGAAACCTTCTTCTTGAAGGAGTTCACCAGACCCAGGACCAGACCGCCCACCATGCCCAGGAACAGCAGCACCGGCATGTACCATGCAACAGCGGCACCGACAGCGACCAGGCCCAGGTTGATGCCGGTCTTAACCATGACATCGTTCATGGTCAGACGCTCACCGGCGGGGATGGGCTCCGAGTAGGTGGGGGCTGCTACGCCGTAGTCAGCCTCACCGTATGGCTGGCCGTACTGTGCCTGCTGACCGTACTGGGGCTGGCCGTAGGTGTTCTGACCGTAGCCCTGCTGGTCATACTGCTGCTGACCGTACTGGCCGTACGATTGCTGACCGTACTGACCGTAGGTCTGCTGCTGGCCGTACTGTGCCTGCTGGTTGGTCTGCTGAGGCTGTGCACCAAAGCGACCGAAACGAGAGTCACCCTGCGTGACGTTCTTCGCCATTGAATTCAGAAGCGGGTTTCCCGCCATCATGCTCTCCTTAAACGGGGACAAAACTAATTCTGTTAATTCTATCGGATAGATTCTGCGCTCACGGGCGCTGTTCGTTATCAGCAAGCGCTTCTATCAACCTTGCCAGAATATTTCAGGGCGGTGTTTACCTGAGGTTCACCCAGGCCCACACCGCCACGCACGCAAACGCTTCTGCGCGCCTCTTTGTGAAGCCTCTATTGCGAAGCTTCCAAACGATCCAGGAGTTGCTCCAGATACTCCAGTACTGCCTGCTCCTCGTTCGAGCCAATCACCTCATCAGCAGCATTTCGCACAACCTCCGGGGCGTTAGACATGGCAACACCCCAGCCCGCGTAGCGGAGCATCTCCATGTCGTTCTCACCGTCACCGAAGGCAAGGATACCCGCCGGATCAGCGTCCAGACGCTCGCATAGGTCTTTCAGACCGGTCGCCTTGTTGACGCCGGTACGCACCAGGTCAATGGCACCGAAGCCGCTCACCATCGGGGTGACGGTCTGCGGAAGAGCCTCACGCAGGTAGACGCTCAGCTGCTGCGTCTGCCTCGGCGGAGTCAGCAGCGGGAACTTAATGGGTGCGCCCTCGAAATCTTCAATAGAGTCAACCATGACCGATCCGGGGAAGAAGAACGCCGCAAAATCCTCCAGGGTGAGGGTTTCGGGGAGCTCCTGGCCAGTGTCTTCAAAATAGCCGCGAATCATGTGCACAATCTGGTCACAACGGTCCTTGGGCAGGTAGATACCTTCGGTGGTGCAGACCAGCAGACCAATCTGATCCAGCCCCTGGACTACTTCAATGATGCGCGGCACGTCCCCCTCTTCGAAGGGATGCACGGCAAGCTGACCGCTCTCATCAGCAAGGTATGCACCATTTTCAGCAATATAGGTAAGACCTCGCCCCTCAAAGCCGCGCATATAGTCCCGCAGCTTGGCGTAGGTGTTTCCACTCGCCACGACAAAGTGGATTCCCTGCGCCTGCAGGCGCGATAGGATGCGCGAGAAACGTTCGGTGTCGAAAGTTTTGGAGTCGGTGAGGAAGGTGCCGTCCATATCGACGGCAATGATGGAGGGTTTAGTCTGCATACTATGCCTTTCTGACTCTGCTACCCCGTTCAGTGCTACCCCATTCAGGCGGGGTGCGTCTGCGGCTGTGTCTCTTATAGGGTCTCACGTTTTTAAGCTCAGCAAGACGGTATACGGGCGTTTTTGAGCGTGGAGCGCCACGGGTGCCATCGCCTCCTTCGAGCAGATGGGCATCCTCATGGCAACCGAACTGGTCGGGGGCATCGCCTTTTAACCCCCACAAAACCCCAGACATGTAAACCTTCAGACACGCAAGCGGCGGCTCCTCCCCCACGGGAAGAGCCGCCGCCTATCTACACCGCGCATCTACGCGCGTCTATGCTGTGCCCCCACTGGGACTCGAACCCAGAACACAAGGATTTTAAGTCCTCTGTCTCTGCCAATTGGACTATGAGGGCGTATCCCGAACAGTCCGGGACACAAATATTTATTATTCCACGAAAACGCACTCGAATCTAAGCAGAAACACATTTCAAACAGTTCCCGGCGCCCCGCTGTAGCAAGCACCACGCGAAGCACCGGTGGGCGGCTAAGCTAGACAGCTCGCAAACACCCAGGCACAAAAACCCAGGCGCAAAATAGGCGGTGCAGAAGACCAAAGTCTTCCACACCGCCCATTGCTTTATCTCAAATGCGCTATTCCAGGGGCATACCCCTAAGTCAGGCTATTTTAGAGCTTTGCCTTCTGGCGTGCCGGTGCAGTACCGGTTGCTTCCTGGAATGCCAGGCGCGGGGAGCGCTGGTGGCGAATCGAGGAGGTGTCGCGACCGAAGATCTGGTTCAGAGCCCAGGTGGTCATAACGCGAACGGTACGCTCGGCGGTGGGGATTGCGGAACCGTGGTAGCCGCGGTGCATCATCCAAGCCAGCGGGCCACCAATGGTCTTGCCCTTGAAGTTTGCAACGCCCTTCCACAGGCCCAGACCTGCCACAACACCAATGGTCTCGTGGTAGTAATCGGTCAGGGGCTCGCCGCGGCGAGCAGCCAGCAGGTTCTTAGCCAGAACAACAGCCTGTCGGGAAGCGTGCTGAGCGTTGGGAACGCAGAAGCCGCCCACACCGCCACCGGAGAGGTCCGGAACAGCTGCGTTGTCGCCAGCAGCCCAAGCGCCCTCAACCACGCCGTCGTCGCCGGTGACGCGCAGGTCTGCACCCACGCGAACGCGGCCACGCTCGTCGATCGGGAAGTCGGTGTTCTTCAGCATCGGGGATGCTGCCACACCTGCGGTCCAGATCAGGGTGTCGGTGGAGATCTCGCCGGCGGGGGACTTGTCAGCCATGTTGATTAGCTTCAGGTCGCCGTCGGTTGCGTCAGCCAGGGAGGTGTTGAGCAGAACCTCGATACCGCGGGCGCGCAGCTCTGCGACAACCTTCTCGGCGCGGTCTGCGGGGACCTCGGGCATGATGCGCGGTGCAGCCTCAATCAGCACGAAGTGCAGATCGGAGACAGACAGGCGCTCGTTACGCTCAACAGCAACGCGTGCCATGTCCTCGAGCTCGGAGATGGTCTCAACGCCAGCGAAGCCGCCACCAACGACGACGAAGGTCAGGGCACGGCGGCGTGCTTCAGCATCGGACAGCATGGATGCGACCTCGATGCGGTCCAGAACCCAGTTACGAACAGAGACTGCCTCTTCAATGGTCTTCAGACCGATAGCAACCTCTGCCAGGCCCGGAATCGGGAATGCACGGGTCACAGCGCCTGCGCCGAGAACAATCTCGTCGTACTTCAGCTCGAAGGGCTCACCGTTGTCGGTGGGCTCAACAACAGCGGTGCGGTTTGCGTGGTCGATAGAGACAACGCGGCCGGGAATCAGCTCGGTGTCGCGCAGGTGCTGGCGCAGCGGCACAGTTGCGTTACGGCCTTCCATGGAACCTGCTGCAACCTCGGGGAGGAAGGGCTGGTAAGTCATGTAGGGGTTCGGCTCAACGATGGTGACGACGCCACCGGTCTCCTTGATAGCCTTCTGAATCTTCTTAGCAACGGTGAAGCCGACGTAGCCGCCACCGACGATCAGGACGCGAGGACGGTCCTGTGCCACCTTAGTGAATGCCATTTTGTTACTTCCTAGTCTTTAGGTACCGAGGTTCGGTAGCCCCGGTAGGTTGATATGTGCAACTTTCGGCTCGTTCCGAAAGCTCCCCTGACGAACAAAGCGGCTCGCTCTGGAAGTCCTTGCGCAACGCGAAGTGGCTAGCAGCTCGAGCCTGTCTATCACATACCTGTTGTCTTTTATTTTACGCCTTTGTTTAGGTGATTTCGCACTTATGGCCCCTTTGAGCTGACCCTAAGTTAAAAGTTTTGAAGATATGAACAGGGTTCATCTCGTGATGTGGGTTACGGTCTAAATCACTCTTTCCGTTTTTTACGCGGTATGTTCGATATTTTCGTTTATTGGAGCGTTTCCCCATCGAAGGCCAGCCCCCGTATCACAAAGCCCAGGACTAACTCAAAAGTCAGCCCCGGGCGAACAGAAAAACGTCATCAAACAGCGTTAACGAGAGGTCCGGCGAGCACCCCGCTGAGAACCCGGATGATGCGCCGCCGCACGAGCCATCCGCGCAGCCTCACCCGCACTCACATGCAGCCTGTGCAAACGATGCACCGAACCAGCCGTAATAATCGTCAGCCACAACGTCAGCGCCGCCAAAATCACCGGCGGCAACCAGCCACGATCCTCCGGAGGACGACGCGCATCCGGCGCAGCCGCCTTCACGATGCTCTCACCCTCCTCATGAACCGGCGCAGCATCACTCGGAGTCGGCTCACTCACCTGCTGCTTACGATGCACCGCAATCCACTCAGAAATAGAACCCAACGGATTAGCCGTCACCGCAGGCGACGCCAAAGCCATCGCATCCTGCGGATTGAAAATACCGTAACCATACAAAGGGTCACGGCCCGTCGCACCAGCATCATCAGCCGAAGCAATCAAACGCTGAGCCAGCTGAGCCGCCGACTCCTTCGGATACTTCTGCTTCAACAACGCCGCAACACCCGTCACCAACGGAGCAGCAGCCGAAGAACCCGACCACAGCATGTAACCATTACCCGGAGCAGCCGCAATCATATCCGTACTCGGAGCAACCACAGCAATCGAAATGCCCTGAGTCGACGACCCCTCAGAAACCTGCTTATTCCGGTTAATACCACCAACCGTCAACACCCCAGGAATCGTCGCCGGAGCACCAACCTGCGTCAAGCCGCTACCGCGGTTACCCGCAGCCGCAACAATCAGCACACCCTTCTGCTCAGCGTAGGCAAACGCCTCATCCCAACTCTGCGGCCAGCTCGTCTTATTTGAGCCAATCGACATGTTAATAATCTGAGCCCCGTGGTCGACCGCATAACGCACCGCCGCAGGGATCTGCTCATCAATGCTCTTACCGCCGGTCGTACCCATATTCAGCGAAATCGGCAGAATCTTCGCCTCAGGAGCCACACCAATCACACCGGTCGGCTTACCCGGCTGACCCGCAATCGCCGAATAGCCCTGCGTATCGTGGCCGTGACCGGCAATCAGAGAAGCGACCTCCGTGCCGTGCATCGGCTCAGCGCCCAGGCCCTTCCAGCCGTCCTCGCTACCCACGCCCGAGGCGTCATAACCGCGCAGAACATTACCCTCAAGATCCGGGTGGGTGCCGTCCACGCCCGTATCAATCACAGCAACCGTCACGCCCTTACCCGTAGCCTGCGACCACAGGGACGTAATACCGTACTCCTTCAGCCAATACTCACGCTGACGAACATCATCGCCATTCGTGGTTGACGCGCCCTGGCTCGGAGTCGCAGAAGTCTTCGGCACCGCAGTGCCCGACGGCGAAGGAGTCGCCGTCACCTCCCTCTTGGGGCTCGGCGACGCAGAAGCAGAAGGGGCCGGGTCCGTCGCCCAGGCGGCAGGCGCCAGCGGGGTCCACAACGGCAGAAGAGTCAACGCGGCACTGGCACCCAAAGCTGCGCCCTTACGGATGCGGCGAGTAGCGCCTCGGTCAGAACCAACCGAGGCGCGCACACCACATACACGAGACGCACAGGCGAAAGACAGCCCAAAAGACCAGCCGGTCAGGGGCATACCTCGCCGACGCTCAGAATGGAACATTAAAACTCCTCAAGCTGAGCCGCGCCGTGAACCATCATCGGTTCACGGCACGAGTGCTCACGCCAACAGCTGGGACAAAGCGATACCGTCCAAAATGTCGTGCTCGCTGACGGTCACCGAATCCACGGCACCATCAGTCATCTCATTCAGACGGGTCAGGATACGGGCGTAAATCGTCGCGCCGGCACCAATCACATCCACCCGGCCGGGATGCATGTAACCGAGCTCCTCACGCTCGGTGCGGTTCAGCGAAGCCAACCAGCGGGCGGTCTTCTGAACGGTCTCCACCGAGAAGCTCTGAGCGTTAATAGCCTCAGAATCATAGCGGTCCAGACCCAGCGCAGCGGCAGCCACAGTGGTCGCGGTACCGGCCACAGCCACCACGCGACGCGCGTCCTGCAGGGGCACCGTCTTACGCGCCACCTCGAGAGCCTCGTCAGTATCAGCCTCAACGCGAGCAATCTGCGACTCGGTCGCCGGGGCGCTGAGCATGTGACGCTCAGTCAGGCGCACACAACCAATATTGACGCTACGGGAAGCCTTCACACCCGACTCGTCACCGAGCACGAACTCAGTCGAACCGCCGCCCAGATCGAACACCAGGGTATCGCCATCGCCGTAACCGACAGCGCGCACCGCACCCGCGAAGGACAGCGCAGCTTCCTCATCACCGCTAATGACCTCGGGCTCAATACCCAAAATCTCGCGGATACCGTCCACGAACACCTGGCGGTTACCCGCATCACGAGTCGCACTGGTCGCCACGAAACGCACCGAATCAGCACCGTGCTCCTTCAGCAACTGCGCATACTCACGCGCCGCAGCGAAAGTACGGTCCAGCGCCTCCTGCGCCAGCCAGCCGGTCGCGTCCACCCCCTGGCCCAGACGCACAATGCGCATCTCACGCACAACGTCCTTCAGGACGGTCTTCTCAACCCCGTCCACCACCTCAGTAGTGGAATCAGCAATCAGCAGGCGAATAGAGTTCGTACCGCAGTCAATCGCACCAACGCGCACGGTGGGTTCCTTTCAGGTCTTCAATACCAATCAGCGCCAAAGGCACCGCGAGCGCCGCAGGCGAAAAATTTTCGCTTTTCGGCGCTCTTTCTTCTATCTATTATGCGCCCGCACCGTCCCTCAAGACGATGCGGGCGCACCAGAATCAATATTTAGGCTTCTTCACGCCACGCGGGGTCGCAGGAGCAGACCTCGGGGGTCCACCACTCGGCGATGGCGTCCAGGCCGCGGTCACCCATCGGGTTCACGCCGCGACCCACCGACAGGGTGTGGCCGATAACTGCGTGCAGGCACTTCACGCGGGTCGGCATACCGCCGGCTGAGATGCCGTCAATCTCCGGGACCTCTTCGGTGCCGCTGATCAGGCGGATGCGCTCACGCTCAGCCAGGTAGTTCTCGTGTGCGGCAGCGTACTGTGCCGCCAGGTCGGCGTCCTCAGCGAGCGAGTCGGTCATCTCGTACATCAGGCCGCCCGCCTCCAGACGGGAAGCCGAAGCGGTAATCACCGGATGTGCCAGATAGAACACGGTCGGGAAGGGGGTGCCGTTGCTCAGGCGCGGCGCGGTAGCAGCCACGAGCGGGTTACCGCACACGCAGCGTGCCGGAATCTCAATCACGTCGCGGACCTTACGGCCCAGCTGCGCGGAGAGAACGCGGATGTCCTGCTCGGTGGGGGTCAGGGTTTCAACAGTTACGCCGAAGCCGCCGGGGGTGCGTGCCTTCAGCTCTTCAATGGTGTTTTCGGTGCTCATAATCCTAAGTTCCTGGAGCGAGGGATCGCCTCGTCCGCTTATGCCGGGTGCTTGCCGGGTACTTGCCAGGGCAGAGTTCCTGCCGGTGGCTGGGGCTAGTTCTTTTCGAGAGAATCCCAGATTTTCGTGGTCCAGGCGTCCTCGGGGGCGTTCTTCGCATTCGCAGAAGTACCGTCAGCCTTCGTGGAGTCCTCGGTAATGCCGGTGACCACGTAGGGGGTGTCACCGGGGTTCACATAGTAGAGGCGGCTACGCGCCTGCTGGCGAACATAGTTGTCGTCGTTCCACCAGGTCTGCTCCGCCTTCAGCTGGGTGTTCTCCTGCTGCAGCTGGGAAATGTGCGTGTTGATCCGCTTGATTTCCCGGTCCTGGTCAATGTAGGTGACCACCGGGTATGCGGTACCGAGCGCAATCACGCCCACCACAACAGCGGTCAGGAAGCTACGACCGGAGAACATATGAGCCGCCACGGGGGCATCGTATCCGCCCTCTTCACGGCCCTGCTGGGCTGCGGCGCGGCGGCGGGCACGCTCCTCACGGCGCGCTTGCGCCTGACGTTCACGCTCAGGGTGACGCTCGCTCAAACCCACGCCAAAGAAAAGAGCACTTGCCTTCTTCAATAGGGAGGTGCGGGCTTCCTTCGCGGCGCCACGCGACGCATTGGAGGAGGCAGCCTGAGCGGATTCGGTGGAACTCTTAGAGTGCGACCGGGTCTGCTGGTTTGCTCGCTGGCTCATTGCTCTATCCCTCGTTCCATTCTGTACCGCTAAGCGCTTCCTTCATATTCTACCGGGTTTGTTGGGGTTATCCGGCGCTATGTTGTGGCCGCTACATGCGGCATCGTATGGGCTCCACCACCTCGTGCGCTGCCGCCGCAACTAGCCTCAACACCGTGACTAACCTCAACACAGAGCAGGAGGCGGTGCCACTCCCCTACGGGGTAGCACCGCCTCCTTGACGTCTAACCGCTCACGCGGTCGGATGCTTCAGTAACTTATGCCTTGAAGCGGGGGAATGCGGACTTGCCAGCGTAAACAGCTGCATCGCCCAGCTCTTCCTCAATGCGCAGCAGCTGGTTGTACTTAGCAACGCGCTCGGAACGTGCGGGAGCACCGGTCTTGATCTGGCCAGCGTTGGTTGCAACAGCCAGGTCGGCGATGGTGACGTCCTCGGTCTCACCGGAGCGGTGAGAAACCATGCAACGGTACTCGTGGCGCTGTGCCAGCTCCATTGCGTCGAGGGTCTCGGTCAGCGAACCGATCTGGTTCACCTTCACGAGCAGAGCGTTAGCTGCGCCCTCTTCGATACCGCGAGCCAGGCGCTCGGGGTTGGTCACGAACAGGTCGTCGCCAACGATCTGGACCTTGTCACCGATCTGCTCGGTCAGGGTCTTGTAGCCCTCCCAGTCGTTCTCATCCAGGGGATCCTCGATGGAAACCAGGGGGTACTTTGCAACGAGGTCAGCGTAGTATGCGCTCATCTCAGCTGCGGACTTCTTCTGGCCCTCGAACTCGTATGCGCCGTCGTTGTAGAACTCGGAGGATGCAACGTCCAGTGCCAGTGCAACCTGCTCGCCCGGCTTGTAGCCAGCCTTCTCGATTGCCTCAACGATCAGGTCCAGTGCAGCTGCGTTGGACTCCAGGTTGGGTGCGAAGCCACCCTCGTCGCCCAGGCCGGTTGCCAGGCCGCGGTCGTGCAGCACGGACTTCAGGGAGTGGTAAACCTCAACGCCTGCACGCAGAGCCTCGGAGTAGGTCTCGAAGCCGATGGGAGCAATCATGAACTCCTGGATGTCAACGTTGGAGTCTGCGTGAGAACCACCGTTGAGGATGTTCATCATGGGGACGGGCAGAACGTGAGCGTTCGGGCCGCCGAGGTACTTGTACAGGGGCAGGTCAGCGGACTCAGCAGCAGCCTTAGCAACAGCCAGGGAGACACCCAGGATTGCGTTTGCGCCCAGCTTGCCCTTGTTGTTGGTTCCATCCAGAGCAATCATGGCTGCGTCAACAGCGCGCTGGTCGGAAGCCTCAATGCCGATGACCTCTTCAGCGATTTCTTCGATAACAGACTTCACTGCACCCAGAACGCCCTTGCCCAGGTATACGGACTTGTCGCCATCGCGGCGCTCAACAGCTTCCCACTCACCGGTGGATGCGCCCGAGGGCACAGCTGCGCGTGCGAAAGCACCGTCTTCGAGCAGAACCTCAACCTCAACGGTCGGGTTGCCACGGGAATCCAGGATCTGGCGTGCGTGAACTGCGGTAATAACAGCCATGAATTGTTCTCCTTATGAGATGTCAAGGATGTGAACGGCTCACCCGGTAGTGGACAAGTCGCGTCCCCTAAATTCTAGCAAAACTCCCACACAAACACACTAGTTGCCACCGCTTTTTTATCGCCTTATTGAAGGTCTCAACAACCCTTAGTCAGGCGCTACAAAGCGGAACAAGACCCACACTCCCCCACATTGGGAGAGTGTGGGTACCCGCCCAAAGCACAACATGAGCCCAAATGCCGGGGTATGCGCCACGAGCATCCTCGCGGCCATCCAACACGACCCCAAACAAACGGAAGGCGCTTTGAAACCTCTTATTCCCTCAGAGACTAGGTTTCAAAGCGCCTCACAGAAGAACTCAACCAGCGTGTCTAATAGCTCGGCTCATCATGCGTGTGCTGAGCAATATAGCGGCGAGTGTACGAACGCAGGGCGCGCTCAGCATCCAGGCCGTTACGCTGTGCACGGCTCACCAACGCAAAGAGCAGCTCTCCGAACTCCTCCTCAGTGTGCATATAGCGCAGGTCGTCCTCCATGCTCGTAGGCTCCGGCGGAAGGATAATACCCGCCTTACGCGCCTTCACAGCAGTCTTCTCAGCCATAGCGAGCGCCGGCAGATGCGGCGGAATACCATCCAGCGCGCCGCGGTCGCTCTTCTCCTTCTTCTTCAACGCATCCCACGCCGCCTGCTGCTCAGCTGCGGTGCGGGGCGCCTCCGAAGAGCCCTCAGACTCAGCCGCGAACACGTCGGGGTGGCGCGAACGAAGCTTCTGCACCAGGCCCTCAACCACCTGCACGATGTCGAAGCCCTGCGGATTTGCCGCAGCAATATCGGAGTGGAACACCACCTGCAGCAGCACGTCGCCCAGTTCCTCACGCAGCAGCGGCATATTCGGCTCGCCGCCGGTTTCTACCGCCTCAACAACCTCGTAGGCTTCCTCCACCAGGTAGCGGATCAGGGAGGCGTGGGTCTGCTCAGCATCCCACGGGCAACCGCCCGGTGCACGCAGCAGCGCCATGGTTTCCACCAGGGCGCCGAAGGCCTCAGCCGCACGGGCGGCGGTGTCCTGAACGTTCTGCGCCGCAGAAGCCTCAGGAGTATTAGGGGTATCAGTCATAACAATCTTCCTCATCGAAAAATGACAAACATAGCACGCCGCGCCGACCCCCACACGGGGAGCCGGCGCGGCGCACCTTACGAAGGTTTAGAGGTTCCAGTGCGAAAGCGCGCTCGTCATATGAGCCGGGATCTTCGAACCCAGACGCGGGAACATGCGCAGCTCCTCAACGTAACGCTCAGCATCCAGCGGACGCGGGTAGGTGACAAACGCCTGCTCATTCGCATAATCGAATGCCGCCTGGACCGGCACGCCCGGGGTGAAGGTCAGGCTCATAGCCAGCGGCGAGCCCTCGCCCTCGCTGTACGAGTCGGTCTTCAGAGCCGGGATGTCCAGCAGGGTTTCGGGGATCAGCTCGAAGGTGCGGACCTGCTCCCAGAAGCCGTTGCGGCGCACGTGGGTCAGGGCATCGTAGTAGGAGCCGAGGGCGCGTACACGAATCAGCACGGTGGTTGCGTCCTTTGCGGTGCCGTTCTCACCGAAGAGGTGCTCGACGACCGGCGCCAGACGCTGAGCGACCTGAGCCTCAGTCAGAACCAGGTTGCCGGATGCCAGCTGGGTCTCCGAGGGAACCAGCGGGCTCTGCACCGCCGCGGAGGGGGTGTCCGGCTCAGCCACGATGGTGGGCAGCTGGTTGAGCTCGCTCAGCGCGGACGCCGAGATGCTGGAGGAAAGACCCGCGGGTGCGGTCTCCGGCAGAGTTGCGGGTGCCGCCTCTACTCCGGGAGCCTCAGCAATCTTGGCTGCGGGGGTCACCTCAACGGTCTTGAGCTCGGCGACCTTCTCAGCAGGCTCTTCCTGAGCGCCGGTAGCCTTCGCCTCGGACGCCTTTGCCTCGGTAGCCTTCGCAGCGGCGCTGGCGGTGCCCACTGCGGCTGCTGCGGCAAGAGCACCAGCCAAGCCGGGAGCCACAGAGGCACTCTCAGCGGCAGGCTCAACGTCTTCGAGGGCAGGTTCCTCAGCGTGCGCTTCAGCGGATGCAGCGGAGGCCTCGTGCGCGGACAGCAGTTCAGAATCATCCAGGAACGCGGGCAGAGCGGGCTCTTCGGACTGCTCTGCGGCCGGCTCTTCTGCAGCTTCTTCGACGGGCTGGGTGCGATCCAGGGTGAAGGACTCTGCAACCACGGGGGCGGCTGCCTTCTGGTCCTCGACGGCCGGAACGTCCTCAGCGGGTGCTTCCTCAGTGGGTTCCTCCTCAGCGTCCAGCTTCTTCTGAGCGTTGGCAACGATGGCAGCCAGGGCGGCTTCCATATCTTCGCCAGACTCATCAGAGGCCTGGGCAGGGGTCTCGGAAGTCTCAGATGCTTCGGCGGCGAGCTCTTCAGCCTGCTCAGTTTCGGACTCTACGGTAGCTACACCGAAGACAGGGTCATTCTCGTAGTCGTGCTCGAACTCAGCTTCAACCGGCGCAAACTCAGCCTGGGCAGGCTCGTCAGAAGCTTCAACAGCCTCCTCTACGCCTTCCTTCTCCTGCGCAGAAGCGGCAGCGGCAGAACCAGCCACAGCGGTACCGGCAGCGGCAAGACCCGCAGCGGCCAGCAGACCCGAAGAGGTACCCTCTTCAGCGCTCTCAACTACAGGCTCTTCAGCGGCTTCGGCAGTAGCCGCAGCCTCGTTCGCAGCCTGCTTCTCGGCGAGTTCCGCCTCAAGCTCATGCTCAATAGCTTCACGTTCAGCCTCAACCGAGTCAACGCTCTGAACAGCGGCTTCCTGAGGCTCATCCTGCAAGGTAGCCTCAGCTGCCTCAGCGGTCGCAACGGGCTTAGCCTCGACAGTGGAGCCTCCCAGCAGGAAGCTCTCGCCGGTAGTCTGACCGTCCGTAGCGCCCAGGTAGGATGCGTGAACCTCCAGACCGTCGCCCAGGCGCGGCTTCAGGGAAACAGCCGCACGGTTCCAGGTTGCGCCGGCCTGCTGAGCCTCGGTGTACAGTGCCGCAACGGGCGCGAACCAGTCAACACCCGGCACAACAATGCCGGTTTCAATCTCACGGCCGCGGTGCAGCAGACGGTAGTGCATATCCTCATCAACCTGGCGCAGTTCAAGGCTCATGGTGCCCGAACCGCGGGTGCGCATGAGCTCCGCGAGGCTGTGGAGAGCACGCTGCTCGGGGAGAACGGGCAGGGTTGCCGCACCCTCAACGGGTTCACTCAGGATGATGGATTCGGCGACCAGTTCAGCCTCGTCTTCGCTGAGCTTCTGCTCAGTGTCCTTTAGCTCAGCAACGGGTGCCTCAGCAGATTCTTCACGAGCGGCAGACTCGTGCTTCTCTGCTTCCTTCTTATCGATGCCCTCCGCGGTCAGCGCGATGCCCTGCGAGGTGCCCTTCTCGGTCTTCTCCTCAGCCTTTTCAGCCTTTGCAGCGGAGGCAACGGCAGCTGCAGCAGCTACGGGGGCGGCAGCAGCGGCAAGCGCAGGAGCTACAGAGGCGCTCTTGGCGGGCTCGTCTTCCTCAGAAGCAGCACCTTCAGCCACGAGGTTCTCAACTTCAGAGTCCTCAACCTCGGTAGCGGTTGCTACCGGTGCGGGGGTCTCCTCTTCGGTTTCTACCGCTGCGCTTTCTTCCGTAGCAGGCTCTTCCGCGGCAGAGGCATCGAAGATCAGCTCGGCGGTGTTCTCCTCTTCAGCGTCAAAGTCCTCAGCCTCGAGCGACTCAGAGACGGACGCTTCGTGCTTCTCCTCAACGGATACAGCGGAGAGCAGCTCGGTCTCATCAGAGACCGCGCTTTCTTCCTCAGTAAGTTCAGATGCCAGCAGTTCGGGCGCTTCAACGACAGCCTCAATCGGCTCTTCCTCAACAGCGGCAGCAGGCTCAGCGGCTTCTGCTGCAACAGCGGTGAGGTCAACGGTTTCTTCAGCTTCAGCGGCCTCAAAAATTTCGGGTGCTTCGGTATCGGAAACCTCGGTAGGCTCAGTAGCCTCTGCATCTTCGGTAGCTTCAGCGGAGTCTGCTTCCTCAGCAACTGCCTCATCAGTAGCAGCTTCAGCGATGACCTCGCCGGAAGCAACCTCGCCGAAAGTCTCCTCTTCGCTGTCGAGGGTGATGCCCAGTCGAGCAGCGTAGGCGGCAGCCAAATCATCCAAACCGGCGTTCTGCGCCTCGATGACAGCGGCGCCGGTACCGGCAGCCTTCATGTCTTCCACAGTCAGGGAGTCCTCAGTGCCTGCGGATGCATCCTCAGATTCAGAATGAGCGTTCTCGGAGTTGTTCTCGGTAGCTTCTACAACAGCGTCGACAGCCTCATGCTCTTTGCCGCCCTCTGCCTCGTCTGCAGTCTCCTCAACAGCCTCAGCGACCTCAGCATTCTCAGCAGCAGTATCTTCGGTATTCTGGGCGCGCAGAGCACGCAGGTGCTCCTCAAACTGGGAACGTGCATCCTCTGCAGCGTCCTTCGGCTCCTCAACATCAGCCGGGGCTTCCTCAACCTCGACAGATGCACCCACGGCTTCAGCTTCTTCGTCATCGCGCAGGAACGCGGGGGTAGCGGGCTTGGGCGCCTCAGCAACCGGGGCGGCATCTTCTTCAACGTCCTGGCCCTCAGCTACCTGTTCAACCTCAACAGGTTCCTCAGATCCCTGGGGGAAAGCACCAAGCGCAGCCAGCAGGCTACGACGCTCCTGCTCCTCAGCCTGTTCCTCGGTCAGCTCATCAGCAGCGGAAGATTCTTCAACCTTCTCATCGCCGTGCAGGAGGGCACGCTTGAGATCCTCAACAGCGCGGTGCTCTTCGTTCTGCTCTTCGTCGTGGTTCTGGTGGCGTGCGCTTTCAGACTTCACGAAGCGGCGCAGGGAATCCTCCCACTGCTGCTGTTCCATAATCTTTTCGCTCAGTCGTGCGCTCTTGGGGGCGTCTTCGCCTACCTGTTCCTTCTGGACCTTAGCAGTTTCGGCGCTCTGTTCTTCGCGCGACTGTTCATCCAACTTCTTCTTGCCGATTCCAAAGAAGCTCATTGGGTGTCCTCCTCCGGCGTGCGCCGTGTGATGATGCGCCATCTCCTTTATCCCCCGCAGGTGTGTGGGCACGGGGTCGGGAACATAACGCAAATGTCCTCATAATCCTTTTAATTCTATCGCGTGCATAGAGTTTCACCCCGCTACTCGGTGAGAGGTAACGGGGTGAAACTTGTACAGTTTTCAAGGCTTAACGCGGCTATAGCGCCGCGCTTTCAAGACTGCAGAATAAGCTTTCGAAAAGCTCTTTAGCGTGCCTCATCGCGGATGGGGTTCGCCGCCTTCGCTGCCTTCGCCAGCTCAAAACGGACAGCGCGCAGTGCGGTTGCCGCCATGACGCGAATACCAATACCAATCGCCTGCTCGCTCGGGGCGTAATCACCCTGATGCAGATCGTAGGTAGGATCGCCGGGGGCGCGGGTACCCAGACGGAACATGGAGCCAGGAACTTCCTGCAGCATCCACGCGAAGTCTTCGCCGCCCATGGACTGCTCAACCAGCACGATAGAGTCCTCACCCAGCTCGGCGCGCGCTGCGTTCTCCAGCATGGTGGTTTCCAGGTCGGTGTTGACGACCGGTGGCACACCGCGGATGTGCTCCACGCGCGCGTTCACGCCGAAAGGTACAGCAACCTGCTCGATGACTTCATCCAGCATGTTGCCTGCCTGACGCCAAACCTCAACGTCCAGGCAACGCATGGTGCCCGCCAGGTAGCCCTCGGCGGGGATAGCGTTGGGAGCAACACCAGCACTGACCTGGCCCCAGGCGACCAGCACGCCCGAACGCACGTCGGTACGGCGGGTCAGTACGGCGGGAACCTGCACAGCAATCTGGCTCATGGCGTAGATGAGGTCCTCGGTCAGATGCGGGCGGGAAGTGTGGCCGCCGTGACCGCTCAGGTGAATCTTGATGGTGTCAGATGCGCTGGTAATCGCGCCGATGCGGGTACCAATCTGGCCCAGGTCCACCTTCGGATCGCAGTGCAGGGCAAAAGCACGCGGAATGTCCTTGAGTAGACCTTGAGCGATCATCTGTACGGCGCCGCCGGGAAGCTGCTCCTCAGCGGGCTGGAAGAGAATGCGGACGCTACGGCCCAGCGGGGTCTTCTCATTCAGCTCGTGCAGTGCCAGCGCCACACCGAGCATAACGGTCTGGTGAATATCGTGGCCGCAGGCGTGCATCACGCCGGGTACGGTGGAGGCGTAGGGCAGACCGGTCTGCTCAACAATGGGCAGAGCATCAATATCGGCGCGCAGGGCCACGGCGAAGGGGCCGCTTCCAATATCGACGTAGCAGCCGGTGCCTTCGCAGGCGACGGGGTTCATGCCGGCTTCTCGCAGTCGGTTCATGAGACGCTCAGTGGTTGCGATCTCGCGGAAGGAAAGTTCTGGGTTGGCGTGCACTTCGCGGCGGAACTGCACGAGGGTACCCATCATGCGCTCCACCCAGTCGTCGAAGACGGGGGTGGACAAATCGTAGCGAGAATTAGCGAAAACCATACACAGTAGAATAACGCCGCCCGCCGGGGTTTACCTACCCGTTCCCCCTTTCTGACGGCCCTCGAGAATATCTATGACTTTATGACAGATTGTGAAGAGTACTCCCGCCCGCAGAAGCCCCGTTCAATGCGCTGCCCCACGATTTGAAGCCGGTCCTTTTCCTGTTAAAACGATTCAAGCCGCCACCCGGTGTGGGTGACGGCTTGAATCGTCAATGCTGTATCAGCTGATACCGTGTGCTCCGATTAGAGCGAGCGGCTCAGGATTGCCTGCTTCACCTCGGCGATAGCCTTGGTGATCTGGATGCCACGGGGGCAAGCCTCGGTGCAGTTGAAGGTGGTACGGCAACGCCATACGCCTTCCTTGTCGTTGAGGATCTCCAGACGCAGGTCGCCTGCATCATCGCGCGAGTCGAAGATGAAGCGGTGTGCGTTCACAATAGCGGAGGGGCCGAAGTACTGACCATCGGTCCAGAAGACCGGGCAGGACGAGGTACATGCTGCACAGAGGATGCACTTGGTGGTGTCATCGAAACGTGCACGGTCCTCAATGGTCTGCAGGCGCTCACGCTCAGGCTCGTTCGAGTCGTTGATGAAGAACGGCATGATTTCGCGGTATGCCTGGAAGAAGGGCTCCATGTCAACGATGAGGTCCTTTTCGCAGGGCAGACCCTTGATGGGCTCAACGGTAATCGGCTTGGACAGGTCAAGGTCCTTCAGCAGGGTCTTGCAAGCCAGGCGGTTACGGCCGTTGATGCGCATCGCGTCCGAACCACAGATGCCGTGTGCACAGGAGCGGCGGAAGGAGACGGAACCGTCTACTTCCCACTTGATCTTGTGCAGAGCATCCAGCACGCGGTCGGTGCGGTACATGGTCAGCGGGAATTCATCCCAGTACGCCTCGGAGGAAACTTCCGGGTTGTAGCGACGAATCTTGATGACCACATCGTACGTGGGGATGGAATCGGAGTCGCCGCCGGTCATACCCTCAAACAGCTTGACGGATTCCGGTTCGGGGAGTTCGTTTTCAGCCATTTTAGTACTTACGCTCCTTCGGCTCGTAGCGGGTGTAGACAACGGGCTTGGTTTCGAATCGCAGGCCCTTCACACCCTCAAACTCAGATTCGGGGTCGAGGTAGACCATCGAGTGCTCCATGAAGTTGACATCGTCACGCTTGGGGAAGTCCTCGCGGTAGTGACCACCACGGGATTCCTTACGGTGCAGTGCACCAACGGACATGACCTTTGCCAGCTCAATCAGGAAGCCGAGCTCAACAGCCTCAAGCAGGTCGAGGTTGAAGCGCTTGCCCTTGTCCTGGATGGAGATGTTCTTGTAACGCTCTTCCAGCTCAGCGATGGTTGCCAGTGCTGCGCGGATGGTTTCGTCGGTACGGAACACCTGCATGTCAGCTTCCATAGCCTTCTGCAGGTCTGCGCGGATAGCGCCGACCTTCTCGGTGCCCTTGCCTTCGAGGATGCCGTTGAGCATGTTGAGAACGCGATCTGCTGCGTCGTCCGGAACCGGTACGAACTCAGCGGTTGCTGCGTACTCTGCAGCCTTGCGGCCTGCACGCTTACCGAACACGTTGATGTCCAGCAGGGAGTTGGTGCCCAGACGGTTTGCACCGTGGACGGACACGCAAGCAACTTCACCAGCTGCGTAGAGGCCGGGGATGGTCTCCTTGCTGTTGTGGTAGACCTCGGTCTCGTTGTTGGTGGGGATACCGCCCATTGCGTAGTGCGCGGTGGGGAACACCGGGATGGGCTGGTGGTGCGGTTCCACGGCCAGGTAGGTACGAGCGAACTCGGTGATATCCGGCAGCTTCTCGTCGATGTGCGAGGGCTCCAGGTGGGTCAGGTCCAGCAGCACGTAGTCCTTGTGGGGACCGCAGCCGCGGCCTTCGCGCACCTCGTTTGCCATTGCACGTGCCACGATATCGCGGGGTGCGAGGTCCTTAATGGTGGGTGCGTAGCGCTCCATGAAGCGCTCACCGTCAGCGTTACGGAGAATACCGCCTTCACCACGAGCACCCTCGGTGACGAGAATGCCCAGACCAGCCAGACCGGTCGGGTGGAACTGAACGAATTCCATGTCCTCCAGGGGCAGGCCTGCACGCAGTGCGATAGCCATGCCGTCACCGGTGAGGGTGTGTGCGTTGGAGGTGGTCTTGAAGATCTTGCCACAGCCGCCGGATGCGAAGATCACGGACTTAGCCTGGAAGACGTGGACCTCGCCGGTTGCCAGGTCGTAGGAGACGACGCCAGCGGGGCGGGGCTTGCCCTCTTCGTCCTTGACCAGAATCAGGTCGAGAACGTAGAACTCGTTGTAGAACTCCACATTGTGGCGAACGCAGTTCTGGTAGAGGGTCTGCAGAATCATGTGGCCGGTACGGTCAGCTGCGTAGCATGCGCGGCGCACAGCAGCCTTACCGTGGTCACGGGTGTGACCGCCGAAGCGGCGCTGGTCAATGCGGCCTTCGGGGGTTCGGTTGAAGGGAAGACCCATCTTTTCCAGGTCGAGCACAGCGTCAATAGCTTCCTTAGCCATGATTTCTGCTGCGTCCTGGTCGACCAGGTAGTCGCCACCCTTGACGGTGTCAAAGGTGTGCCACTCCCAGTTATCCTCTTCAACGTTAGCCAGAGCGGCGCACATGCCACCCTGTGCTGCGCCGGTGTGGGAGCGGGTGGGGTATAGCTTGGTCAGTACCGCGGTGCGAACTCGCTGGCCGGCCTCAATGGCGGCACGCATACCTGCGCCACCGGCACCGACGATCACTACATCGTACTTATGTACCTGCATGATGTTCTTTCTGTGTTTTAGATGTTTTTGTTTGTCTCGGATACGTCGCCGTTAGCGTGCCGAGCAGAAGCTGGGAAGCAGTTCAGCCGCTGCGCCGGAGGGGCAGGGGTCGAACGCGAAGATGGTGAGGGTACCAATCAGCAGGACGAATGCGCATGCTGCGAAGAGGATAACCTTCAGCCAAACGCGCAGGCGGTCCTTCTCAGCGTAGTCATCGATGATGACGCGGATGCCGTTTGCACCGTGCAACATAGCCAGCCAGAGCAGCAGCAGGTCCCAGACCTGCCAGAAGGGGTTCGCCCACTTGCCGCCCACGAAGCCGAAGTCGATAGCGTGGATGCCGTCGCCGACCATGAGGTTGGAGAACAGGTGACCGAAAATCAGCACGACGAGTACGACGCCGGACAGGCGCATACCCAGCCAAGCGAACATCTCAAAGTTGTTGCGCTTGGAGGAGGAGCGGTTGTACTTTACGCCGTCGATGCGGTTATCGCGCAGACGGGGTACATAGGTGCGGGGCTTAAGCGGAGTAGCCATAGTTTAGTGACCTCCCATGTGCGAGAAAACGATCGGCAGGTGACGTGCGGCGAAGCCAGCAACGGTGATTGCCCAGAGGAAAAGCACAACCCAGAGAATCTTGATGTGCGTGTAGGTTGCCTTCTGGCTGATTTCGACGTTGCCGTCCTTGTTCTTCGCCTGGATGTGCTCCACGTGCGAGTTGGTTGCCTTACCCCAGAAGTCAATGAGGATAATGCGAATACCGTTGAACGCGTGGTAGACGATGGCGGCGACAAGCGCGGTCTCACCCAGACCCATGATGGGGTTCTTGTACAGGCTCAGTACGCCATTGTAGGCCTCCGGGGAGATACGCACGACGGCAGTATCCAGGATGTGTACAAGAAGGAAGAAGAAAATCGCGATACCGGTAATGCGATGAGCAACCCAGGACCACATGCCCCAGCGGCCGCGGTAAAGGGTTCCTTTAGAACCATTCAACACTGAATAACCTCCTGCTGCGACGGCGAGCGTCTGGGTTCTGGTACCGCATTTTTAGGCCCCATCTTCCAGGCACAGCTGTGTGCTCACCGACTGCTTTTTGTTCGTCTGTTACTTCCAAGATATCAGGTAAATTCACAGCTTACTGACACCCTGTTTAGGGTTTTTTTACAGGTTCTAAAAGGGAATTAGAGCATGTTTTTATTGCGATATCGCCTACTCCCCTGTGTTCATGCGGAACTTACCTTAACCTAACCTCAAACATCGTCTAAATGAGAGCCGCCTGACACTTTTTTGTTAAAACCTAAAAGAATTCGATATATGACAAATTCACCCGCTATTCTTGAAGCGATGAATACTGCACTCACTCGATTCCGCCCGCTCATTCCCGCCGGCGGTGTTGGCTCGCGTTTGTGGCCCCTATCCCGCGCGCACGCCCCGAAATTCCTGCTCGATCTCACCTCGTCGGGCAATTCCCTGTTGCGTGACACCTATGACCGTCTCATCGACCTCAGCAACGGTTCCGTCATGGTGGTTACCGGCACTTCGCACGCCAATGCGGTTACCCAGCAGATTCCTGAACTGCGTGCCGCTGACCTGGTGCTGGAGCCCTCCCCCAAGGATTCGGCTGCAGCTATCGGCCTGGCTTGCGCTATCATCCACCGCCGCGAACCGGACGCCATCATCGGCTCCTTCGCAGCTGACCACGTCATCAGCCCCGTGGATGAATTCCACCGTGTTGTGACCGAAGCTGTCATCACCGCGGCAACCGGCAAGATTGTCACCATCGGCATTACTCCCACCGAGCCCTCCAGCGCGTTTGGCTACATTCACGCCAGCGAGCCCCTGGGCATCGAGGGTGCACCCAACGCTCAGGCTGTGGACACCTTCGTGGAGAAGCCCGATGCCGCCACCGCGCAGAAGTACCTGGACTCCGGTGAGTACACCTGGAACGCAGGTATGTTCGTGGCAC
>ERZ773234.150-NODE-150-length-22491-cov-5.107149_pt1 | contig 22491 bp, 33 predicted proteins | sample MGYA00580523_ERZ773234 | MGnify/ENA primary metagenome ERZ773234 (study PRJEB29015, sample SAMEA2738167) | human oral metagenome | biome: human oral; feature: human-associated habitat; material: saliva | place: China | collected 2262 ...
TTATACTTCCTTCTTTTTATAAATTGCACCTGATAATGCAAATCGATTTAAACCATTAGGAATCAGATGTTGCATATCATTTGGATTTTTTAAGTTTATATAAAATGATCTAGCTGGATTTCCTATATCTCTTAAATTACTAAAAACAGAGAGCTCCCTATTACTAGGTTCAGTTGCAGTGAATTGAATTTTTCTATTTTCCTTTGTTACTTGAAATTCTACATTTTTTGATAAAATTAAATTCCAAAATTTATCATTATCATATCCTGTTGCACTTGGAACGCCACACAATAATCGATTATTTGAATCGTTAGGTACAGAAACATAAAAAAGTATTCTTCCAAATTCCTGAAAAATATTTTTACTCCAAATTAGCCGATCACCAACATATCTTCGGACAATTTCATGCCCTCCGACATAGATTCCTTCTCTTGTAGCCATTTTATACCTCTACATTGTACACATCATAGATTGTGTTCGGGTCTTTGGTGCTAATTGCATCATATTGTGCTTTAGACCCATACCAATACTTCATTTGCTGATTTCCGTTCTGGTTTACAAATTTATTTGCGATTACTTCGGACGGTGTACTTGGAATCCCAAGAGCTGACCTGTTTACTCGTAAAACACCCGAGCCATCGATTGTAATCGTTGAGTTATCAGGTCTAACAATTCCGTTTGAGCCAGCTGTTGCGGTTTTGGCTTTGATTGTACCGTTTAAGACCTCAGTCGTGTAATTATCTGGCCTGACAATTCCGTTCGAGCTCGACGTAGCTACTGATACATTGCTACTTATTCCATCCTTTAATGTCTGCACAGACACTTTTTTCAACCCACGGCCATCATGAATCATGATGTTATCCCAGTTGTTGACCTGATATATTTGTGGCAAGTCAGTTACTTTTCGTGTCTGTGTACTAATTACTGCCATATTGTACCTCCATTCTGTATTTCCAATCTGCAACAATTACATGACCGTTTTCATCAGCAAGTAAAGTATGTTCTGTACCGTCTTCCGTACGAATCGGAGCAGTAAAGTCGTTCTGCAAGAACATGTACTCGATAGCATTTAGTCTATCTTCGTGCTCCTGAAACTCACGCTTTAAAGCCTCTACTGACTCATAACTTGCTTGTCTAATGTTGTCTACGTTACCCAGACCAACTTGGGATTTCGTCACACTATGCGGATTATTTCGATTAGTAGCGTGAGCATTAAACTCCTGCTTACTAGCCTGTTCCACATTTGTCACGTTTCCCAATCCAACCTGCGCCTTTGTGACGCTATGAGGGTTGTTACGATTAGTAGTGTGATTGTTAAAATCTTGCTTACTTGCTTGCTCAACATTCGTAACATTCCCTAGACCCACTTGCTGCTTAGTGACATTGTGTGGGTTGTTTTGATTTTGAATGTGAGCATTAAGGTCTGCTTGATTCGCTTTATTTGTTGTTTGATTGCCGATAATCGCTTCAAGACCGTCAATGTCTGAAACCTTGTGACGATGGGTTGCGTCGGCTTTATTTTCCCATCGTTGCGCATCTTCAGCGCCGATAATATCTCTTGACCTCCAGATTTTAGCCATCTGTTAGCACCTCCAGTCTATATTTGAATCGTGTCGTTGTTTCAATCGGAACGTATACATCAATGACAGATTGAGGTATGTTTGAACTGTCTAGCAACTCAATCTTATTGATTTCTCTGATTGAGTCTGGTATCAAGAAATCAATAAGGACAAAATGTTGCTCTCGTTGCTTCTGTATCGTCACAATCTGATTGTCATTCAACCTTGCTTTATTGATTTTAGCTAGTACGGTTTCTGTAACTGTATTTAGTAACGTTTCTTTAATCATTGAATAAAACCTCCTCTTGTGGCCCTTCATATTCAAAAGGTGTCACTCCTACAACTGCATAACCTGCTCTAGCAAAGTCTACTGATGTCTTGAATAACCGTTCTTTCAGCTTGACTCGTTCTGTTACTGTCGGGATATGTGTATAGCCCATATTTGCTGGTTTGATTGCATTGACAAAAATGACTGATTCTCTAAAAAGTCCGCTTGTTTCTGCTCCAGACTCAATCAGTAAGACCTGATTAGCGAAATCTACTGAAGCCTTGTACTTTCCTTTTCCGAAAAGGTCGTCTAATTTGCGAATTAAAAACCACCATGAAAATGGTGGCCTCATATTGATCCGCAACAAAACACGCTCTCTTCTCCACTCCAACGTATCGTCAGCGTGAGCAACAATACCGTATACTTCCTCAAACTTCGTTAAGGTAGGAACGTCGCAGAGCATAATAAACTGATTCTTGATGAACTGCTCTAACGAGACAGTCCCGTCTTTAAATAGAGCATTTTCAACCCGAACCAGTTCTTTCATATCTTTGACACCCTCGTAGTAATCTGGAACGTATTCAGATAAGTTTACTTCTTTTACCATTAAACTGTCCTCACTGTCCCTTTATACGGCAATTGTTGTAGTTGTCCTGTGAAAACAAGTGCTAAATCAGCTTCACGGTTGTTCAGTTTCATCTTATCTACGTTTGCGATACCTGTAATGGTCAGTAGCTTGGCCATCAACTGCGAGCGATAGATTTTCATGCTGTAGGTGTTGACATCTGAGTATTGTGCCCAGTTCTTTCTCAAGTCTAAGAAATACTGGTCTAGAGTCTTGTCTACCATTTCTTTTACTTGATTTAGCTGAAATCCTGTCATCAACTCAATCTTAAACTCAATATCAATCGGGAACCGTGTCGCAGTTGTAACCGTCACACGATGATTGATAGGAGCAAGTCCAACTCCTTTTCCAGTATATTCTAGTGGATCCAGAACGTTTTGTACCTTCTTGATTGTCTCAGTAGATGCTAAGTTCAAGTCGTTGTCTAAAACAACCACTTTAACCGTCCCTGAGCCATTCCAAACTGGATAAACCTGAACTGCGCCAACACCGTCAATTTCACGAACACGCTGAACATACTCAATGAAGTTGCCTCCAAAAGGTTTCTCGTTGACGTAAATCAAGAAACGCTTCCGCAATTCATCGTCGGTTTCTTCATCTTGGCCAGATGTAACGATTTCCCCTAAGACTGCAGTAGCGAGGTTTCTGTAGTTTTCCAAGGGCAAGATATTACCATAGTAGCGATTTCCGACAACGCCAGCCGTCTCACACTCTACTTCATACTTGCCAGCTACATCTGTGGCACGAACTACCTTGTAGATGAGTGCAGCATCGTCAATTGTCGCAAAACGAGAACCCAAAGCGATTTGTACGCCTTCTTTTCTCTCATTTTTAAACTCCGCAAAGCGTACCGCTTTTTTTGACGGATAACGATGTAGACCGAACTCTTCAACCTTGTAGTCTAGGTATTGACCAATAGCAGTCTGTGGGAATGTATCTAGCAGTAGATTTTTCAACTGCAAATAAAAACCAGCTAACTCGTAACAAGCAGGCGCCAATGCGTCATAGATGATAGAACCTTCCCGTGTATCAATATTTTCATTGACTCGAGAAAGAGCGTCATTCATCAGATAATCAAACGTGTATTTTTCTAAGAAATCACCTATCATTAATCAGCGTCACCTCCTTTTCAACTTTAAATAAACCAGATATGGTATGGACTTCAAAGACACAAAGCAAGCTGTCCTTGGTTTGCTGCTCGATGAAGAAATTTTGGACACTTTTAATTCTTGTATCAACTAACAAGGCTTGAGAAATTGTTCTCTCAAGGTCAGCTTTTACAAAATCATAAGATTTTCCAATCAAGCGCTCCAATTCTACTCCGTAGTTCGAAGAGTAAATAACCCACTCAAACCGTTCTGTAAGCAAAATCTTTTCAACTGCTTGCCTCATGGCTTCTAATCCATCTATATATCCGTGTATTCTGCCATTTTTCACTTGATAAGTGTAGGATGGCAAAACAACTTCTTCAATGTTTCGTATATCTACCATCTTCACTCCATCCTTTGTAAAACGTAGTATAATTGCCCGTTCTGGGCTTTAATCATTAAGACTTTGTCTCCTGCTTCAAGATCACGAAAAACAATCCATCTCTTGTTGTCCCCTTCAGTATCTCCAGTGCGTAGTTCTTTAACCATCGGACTTAGAACTAAAAAGGACTCAGGGATTTCAAGTTTATTATTAACCTTGATTGTCAGAGGAGAAACAGATGTGACAGATCCAAAAACAATGTCTGTTCTGTCTGTTCCATCATCTACTCCTTGCGCCAAAAGGCGTGCTAATAACTCTCCTGCCATTATTCCAGCGTCCTCAATTCTAAATCCATTGTATGCACCTTGTCCCACTTGTGGGTACATTTAGAGATAATCCCAAGACTGTTCTTCTTAATCCCTTCAGACTCTAAATCAGCAAAATCCAGCACCACACTATTGCCTGCACTGATTCCAAGATGTCCTAAACAAGGGACTTTAAAAGTCTTTTTAGGATGATTCTTAGCTTTCAATAAGAGTTCAGCCTTTTGTTGAATCTGACTCTCATTCATCTTTTCATCCACTTTTTCGTGGTACTGCAACTTGCCCCAAAGAGCAACGTTTTTAGAGTCTTTCACAACGTAAACTTCACGCTTCTTACTCTCTTTGTTGTCTTTAGTCAACTTTACATAGTTGAAACTGTCATCGATAGAGCCTTCATAGTCAAAGTCTGTAGCTACGCTATCATCCCCAATCACTAAGTCAGTAATCAGCGAATTCAACGCTATATGCTCGACTGTACCAAAGTTATCCCTGATGATGTACCACATGCCGCCATGAATCAACGTTAAGTCTAAGGCATTCTGTATCATCGCAAAATAAGTTTTCTTATCTTCGATTTTCTCCGGACACGTCCAGTTCCCTTCATCAACAACCTTGTACTCAAGTTCTGAGATTTCGCAAATCTTACTAAAGATTTCATGACTTTTAGAGGCTTCAAACACGATTGTATCAGTGTTTTTCAGATACCTCATTCTGTCATAAGCAGTAACCGACCATTTCTTGGCTGATTTCCGCTTTTTCTTGAAAACTTTGCCGTAAAAAATGCCCTTATCATCCACCTTGAAGCGAATAACATCCCCAAAGTTACAAGCAACCTGTGAGTCTATAATTATATCAAACTCAAGTTTTCCGGGCTGAAAATCAATGCTGGTTTCCCATTTGACACCACTGACCAACTCAGTAATATCAAAGACTTTACCGTCATTCACATCTTGAATTAGAAATTCCATCATAGGACTTGCACCGAATCAGCAGTAACCCAACCACGCCAACCGCCATCCAGCATGGTAACGTGATAAGGATGTGACCCTTTCATATTGATATAATTGACAAGCCTAGTTGCATTTGACTCAGTTTGACCTGGGCCTTCTCCGTAACTATCTCTGTGTAGCTGCCCATTGACGAGCACCTTTGCACCGATAGTCACTTCTTTCTTAGTCGAAGGGGCTTGCTCTTTCTGAGGCTGACTAGCTTTCTTCTCCTCTGATACCTTCTTTTCGATTTTTACAAACCGAGCCTTGGCCATCTTGTACTCTTTGAAAGTGATGTCGTAGTAAACATCCTCATGAATACCAGCTTTTCTTTGTTGCTCAAAACTCTCAACTGTCGCAAGCATATTGATACCCACGCCAGATATAATCAAGCGACAAGGTTCTTTCCCGTCCATGATTTTCTTTAAGAGTCGGACATAGGTTTCAGGCGTTCCTGATTTATTCAGGACATATGAGCGGAAAGTGTCTCTAGGGAAGAATGAAGTGAAAGTAACCTCAGAGAGTTTAGGAAAACTCATCTGGGTTATTTCTCCTAGCGCAATACTCGTTGTGGACTCATTATTTGCGATATTCTTTGTTTTCAGTTCTTCTGGATTGACAGGAAGTTGTGTGACTTGACCTTTGTACTCTACGAAAATACCAATCGCCATTTCTTTCTACCTCCTACGCAATTCCTAGGTCGCTATCGACCAGTCCGACAATCTTTTCTTCAATTCTGTCAACTAAATCATCGATATCCTGTTCAGTAGCGCTATTTTTAGACTCATATTTAACACTAACTTGAGGTGTTAAAACTTGGTAATCAATGATGTATTTTCGTTCTGCAACATCACGCATCATCTTGATATCTTCGTCTTTCAGCTTGACTTCATCCTCAATCTTACCGACGTTCCCAATGTTCTTGCCTTTTCCTAGCTTGTCGCCAAGACCACCAGCACCACCAGAAGGAGCACCAGCCCCTGCAGGCGTTTGGTTCATTTGGTCAAATTTAGAAGCAAGTTCGTCTTGTTTCTTCATCTTGTCTCCAAAACCTTTCATGGCGTCACCGATACCATTAAAGAAATTCTTCGTCCCTTGATATGCTGCCATTGAATCAAGCATAGGGTTCTTCAATCCTTCTGTTGGATTGTGTAGTTCTAAACCTTTTCCTTTCATACCAGCAAAAGAAACTTTTTCAGGAGCAGAACCAGGATCTAAACCATCAGCTAGCCCTCGAATTGAGTTGCCAAGTCCTCCATTGTATGACATAGCACCAATTTCACCAACCTCTCCTATTTTAGGAGCACCGGGGATTTTATTTATTGCTTTTATAATCCAGTTAATAGCCTTAATAGCCATATTGGCACCGGCTATAAAAGCATTACCTATAGCTGTAGCAACGTTGGCTGCGCCATCTGCGACTGCTGCAAATGCACCTAGAACTGCTTTAGCAAGAGTGGCAAATGCTTTCTTAACTGCCCAAACAGCCATTAGAAATGTGTTTGCAATTGCTTCAGCAACGGTTATTACTGCATTCCAAATTCCTATAAAGACATTGATAATCACAGAGCCTAAGAATATAAACAAGTTGATGATGAATAGTATGACATTGTATACTGTTTCTCCGATGTATACAAACATACTAATAATGGTAGCCGCAACATCTACAAAAGAAATACCCAACTCACTCAAAGCGGCCGCAATTGCAATAACAATTGCGATGATTAAGAGTATTTGCCAGTTAGCTATTGCCCATGCAGCTGCAACTGCTAAACCTGCAATGACACCCACTGTAGCCAAAACTTCAAAAGCAGTGATTACAAAATTAGCGTGTTCTGTCACCCAGTCCCAGCCTGCAACAAAGAGATTAAAGAGCCATAACGCTATCTGGCCAATCGCAAACATAGCAGTTTCTAAACCAGCCATGAAGTTTTGTCCAGCGGTACTGTTAATGAACTCTTGCCATGCTTGAATCAAAGGCTGAAATGCGTATGAAGCTACGTTACCAACCTGAGTCATCATGTCGGCAAAGGTCATCGGCATTTTCGCAAATTCAGCGTTTGTTTCAACTGCTGAACCAAGCAGAGCGTTCTTAAGAGTATCGCCAGTTAATTGGCCATCTTTAGCCATTGCCCGTAGTTGCCCGACGCTGACACCAAGGTGTCTAGCTAGTTTTTGGGCAACAAGCGGAGCGTTCTCCATCATAGAGTTAAACTCATCACCACGAAGAACCCCTGAGGCAAGTGCCTGTGTGATTTGAAGCGTCCCTGCTTTTTGTTGCTCTAAACTTGCACCACCAATTTTATACAGCTTGTTCAACTGTTCAGCGAATGCAATAGCTTCATCATTGCTCTTAAAAGCTTCTCCAGCTTGTAAACGTAGTTTAGCCACTGAGTCTGCCATGATACCGAAGCCAGTCCTTGAGCGTTGTGCTGCTGCCATGATACTATCTTGGAGTTCTTGACCTGTCTTAGATCCGTCTTCTATCGTCTTAAGCCTTGCCATGGTCTGAATATAATCATCACCTGACTTAATCAGACCACTCATTAAATTAGCCATTTGCCTCAAGGCTTGAATAGCCACCATGAAATTCAAAGCACGAGAGATAGAAGCCATTCGACCAAGCATAGATGTAGCAACGCCAAGGCCACCAACAAGAGGCCCAGTTGAAGGAAGTTTGGGAGTGATAGGTGTCGCCATTTTTGGCGCTACAGGGCTAGTAGCTTTAGGCGCAGTTAAATTCTTAGGCATATCTGCTTTGACTTTAATCGTCGCAGTCTGCGTCATCTTCTTGACACGTCTATCCAACTCGCCGAACTTAGCAATAGTCCTGTTAATCGTACTGTTAATTCGGTTTAAAGGGTTTGAGAAATTATCTCTAAGCGCCAGTGTTTGCATTAATGTAGTCATCTTCTACCGTCTCCTCCTTCCTTTGCTTTTTCTTTCCATCTCTTTGTGTTCCTTTTCTTCTGCCTCTACTCGGATATCGATAAAGGCAAAAATCAAGGCTTTCTCACGTTTAGATAAGCTATCCAAAAAGGACGGAGTCCAGTTGAATTGATGCAAACAGTAGTAAGCATAACTCAACTCTGCATCCCCGTCCTCTAGTCGTTTTTTGCTTCTTCGACAAGATCATTGATATCTTCATCAAAGCCATTCAGCGACTGGATTTCTTGCATAAGTCGATTGTATTCCCCAATCTTCAACATAGTTTTCAAGGTTGCTGCTTCATCCCCGACTGTATGATAAGACTCTTGTAGTTGAGCGTCTTTTAAGTCTGGAGTAACAACGCAGGCTACCATCAACGAATCAATGTATCTTTCGTTATTAAACTCAGGAATAGTCATACCTTGACGGTTTTTCTTCTTGATTGTCGCACGTTTTTTCAACGTATCGTTTAGACTTTCGTCAATACTGCGAATGACGAAAGGCGATTTAAAACGTTCCAGTGTTACTTCTTTCGTTTCATCTCGTTGAACGTTTTCTAGTAAAAAGTCTGAAATTGCCATTTATCTATCCTCTTTCTAACCTAATTTAGGAGCACTAAATTTTTCCAAGATGTCCACATCTTCAAAAGTAAAGTTGACTTCTTCTTCCAAGAAATCTTCCTCAACTTTTAATTGACCCATCACAACTTCATCAAGGTTACATTCACGCAAGATAGTTGTTTGGCGACCGATTGAACTTGTCGCGTCATCATTGGTCACTTGGATATCAAAGAATGTATCACGACCATTCTTCATGTAGTCCAACATCATTTCCTTGAATGTTGAAGTGACACCGTAGATGGTCATCTTACCTTCGCCCTTGAAACCAGTCGCTTTTACCTGCGTACCACGTTTGTTAAGGGTGCGGACTTCTTCTTTGTTCTTCTTAACTGTTGCTTCAAGTTCCTTGATGTAGAACATGAACTCGTTTCTTCCGTTGACGTGAATAAAAGCGGTACCTTCCTGACCGCTAATCACGTCACGACCTTTCAAATAAGCCATGCTTTCTCCTTTTCTATTCTGCTACAACTGTCATGTACAGTTTTTCCATGCTGTCTACTGGTTTTACTTTAACGTTAACCACTACAGACTCTTTCAACTCACCACGTAGCACTTCGATGTCTTCTACTTTGAAATCTTCAATCGCACCACGAGCCTCAAGGTCTTTGAAGTAGCGAATACGGTTCGCTTTGAACGCTTGACGTCCATCTTCGTTATTGTCAACTTTTCCAAGGAAGTATTCAGAAAATACATATTTTGTGTCATTTCTAATGTCGTCCAAAGTCCGAAGTATACGGTTTTTTTGGAAATCTTGATTAGTTTCTGATGTGATAGTCACAAGAGAGTTGATATCTCTTTCAACAACTGCTCTATCACGTCTGTTTGTGAACACAAAATGTCCTTTTTGAAGAGCAGCAATCGTTTCTGTATGGCTCAAGCGACCCACAACATCAACAGAGTCTTCATACTTCTCATAAGTCAATGATTTTTCAACACCAGCATTTGCACTTGCTGCTGCAACCCATACAGTCGCTTTAGTCTTGTCAATAACTGTCTTATCAGACAAGATAACACCGTTTTTAACGTTGATGACCGCTTCACTGTCTGCGTCTGAGTCTGCAACAACCAATTGAGCACCAAGTCCTTCGTCTTCACGCATACGTTTGATAAAGTTGATAGCTGCCTTCTTGATAGAAGCGTCTTCTACAGGCAAGGCCATATAGTTAAACTCAACTGTTTCAAGAGCCTTGAAGTATTCTGAGTAGTCTTGGGTTGAGACTGCACCATCAGTACCGCCAGTCAATTTAGCACCAGCCACTGCTTGCAGTACGCCTGTCCCTGAAAACTCAACTAGATCATTGTTTTTCAAATCAGCCAAGACTTTTACAGTTTGTGAATCCATAACCACCGTGTCAAGTAATGTGATAACATCAAATGAACTTGGGTCGTCTACGTTTGTTTTGACCGTTACTGTAATGTCATTCCCACGGACACCGCTATATTTAGCTTGAGCCGTTACGTTGTCTGAAAGGCTTACGTTTGCCTTCTCGCCTGTATTTAGACGATAAAGCAAGACTTCACTAACACGTTTGAATGCCTCGTTCAGCAACAAAAGTTGTGGGCTTTCTTGCTCATAGCCTAGCTTCTTAAATAGGTCTTCACCACGTCGGATTTTCATCAATTTCTTTGACTCACCGAAGCTGAGTGCTAAGGGTACTGTTACGACACCATCACCACCAAGGCGTGTCATTGCAATGTCTTTTGATTTGACGTTGATGTAAGCACCTGGTCTTACTTTATTCTGGCGTTTCCAAATTCCACCTGCCATTAGTTAATCTTCCTTCCTAGTTCGTATTCTAGTTTTGCTCTTGCTTCTTCCAAACTATAAGACTCTTCTGGATCTAAAATAGCCCCCAAGATGTCTTTTTCTCCGTTGGTAAAAGCGCTACTTTCCAAAATGTCCGCAGTAGGGAACACAATTCCGTCTACATTATCCATCTTTTACCTCTTCTTTCACTTTCAATTCACGTTGTTTGATATCTTCCTCTTCTAACTTCAAGCGTGTGCTTGCGTTAAAAATACAGTGCAGAACGTTGTCAACCACTTCATACTGACGGTCAAATAAATGAATCGTCGGCAAGTGCAAGAGTTTATAACTCAATTCTTCCTGCATTGCTAAACACTCGCTACGCTTTTTCTTAGGAGGAAAATAAGACAAATCCACTTTAGAACGTACTTTCACATACTTATTGGCCTCTGGAGTGTACTTAGTATCAACCACATGGATAAAAAAACAAGGCTCCTTAAAACCTTGCTCTACTTCATCCAGATAAATCCTGATGTCAGGATATAATCCCTTGATGTGACTAACCAGCTCCTCGACCAACCGAAAGCCTTTATTTGCCATTTCCTAACACTACCTTTCTCATAAAGCCATCATACTTATCACGGACACGCTTCTCCATATCGCTTTTAGTATCTTCAACCGTTTTGTGAAGGAAAAACTGCCCTGGAACAAAGCCACCATTGACCGTCTTATGCCCGTACTCAACGTGTGGGGCATAGTAGACCTTGTTATAAACTTTCTGCTTATAAGTCCGCCCAGATACTTCGATACGGCTTTTAGACCAGCCTTTTTGCAAGGTTCCGCCTTGTTTACCATGAGCGCTTGCCCAAAATTTGACGTGTTTGCCATCTTTGGTTGTGAACTCGACCCAATGATCCGTATAAACACCGACAGGTGTTCTCTCTTTCACTTTGGACTTTAGTTCTGTACCTTCATAATTCAAGGTCTGTCTCATAAATCGGTCTACTTTCGCATGATTTGCGTTCCTGTTGAAGTTGTTAGCAAACTTAGCAAAACTGCGATAATCAAAACTGCCACTCATGACTTGCCCTCTAGCTTTATAGCAATTTCTTGATGTGACCAATACTGACCAATAGGCACATTAGACCGTGTAAACACTTTAACGTGCCCATTTCTATCAGTCACCTCAATCTTGCACCCTGCAGGGATATCATAGACAACAGAGCAAAAGAGTTTCATATCATAGCCGTTAGCTTGATAGTCGCTCCCGTTCGTTGAACTATTGCTCATTTGTGAGATCCTGCAAGGAATGTCCTCTAATAGCACGCTTTCTGACATACTGGTTAGACCATCTATCTCTTGCTCTGTATAACCTTTAACCGTCATTTTACAGTCATACAAGCAATCAAAGACTGTCTTAGCATATTCGGTCATAGTAGCTTCCTAAAACGATTCAACTGACGCTTGTAGCGCTCAAGTGATGACGGCACTTGTTTCATTCGTTGAATCATTTCATAAGGACTAACCTTTTCGATTGTCGTATCACCCATTTTGATACTCTTAACCGAAAAGTCGTCTGCGTCGGCTTTTTCAGCAAGCACGCTTTGCTCCTTGACCTTGTCCAGTAAGTCGTTGGTCATGTCTATCCATACGTTCTCTAAACGTCCAGGCACACTGTCTTGGTGAATATAATTCAAAATCTCGTTTTCTGCTTGGGTCAAAGCGTAGTGAAGAACTTCCATATCTTTGAAATAATTATCCTGACGCATTTTCCGAACGCATGAGATCAAGTACATTGTGTTGTCTTGTTTCAATTCTTGAATCATATTCTGTTACCCAATCTATTTGCTAATTTTGTGTTTCAAAGCGATAATACCGATGTTCTTAGGCTCGTAAACACGTTGCCAGTTCTTGAATTTAGCCAAGTCAGCGTTTGATGGAGTGATGTTTCCAGCGTCCACTTCTGCGCCAGTCCATTTCACACCGTATGGGTGCATAACAAGGGCACGACGAGTGTAAATCATGTCGTTACCTTTAGCTGCTTCACGAGAAGTTTCAAACGTAGTCAATCCTGATGGATTTCCTGTATTAAGACCAATTGAACCAGTACGGAAAAGGTATGATGTATAAACATCTCCTGTTGGTTTAATACCATCATCGATAATGACACGGTAACCAAGGTAGGTAGGAATGTTGATAGTCGCAGTTGTTGGCTGGATGTATTGAATCAAGTTGTCTTTTTGTAGTTTGGTGTAAACTGCAGAGTGCATAGCAATAGCAGTAACTTGATCAGCAGAATCTCCAAGCAATTGTTTGGCGTCAAGTACCATACCTGCATCGATACCAGTAGATGCTTTTGATTGGTCTGATACGTGAGTTTCTTCAAGCGCACCTTTCTCACCACCTGTTCCAGTAGCAAAGATACCATTCAAAGTAGCAATCAAGGCTTTTTGGTCTTCACGCAACCAATAAGCACCGATACGATTCAAGATAGCACGTACTGGGTCAGAACCAGCTACAATACCAGTCAATTCGTTGGCAGCCCAACCACGTCCACGATAAAGAACGCAGGAAATGTCTGCTCCAGCAGTAATTTTTTCAGTTTCTAGGGCTTTATCGCCATTTCCGAGAACCTCAGAATCACCAGTAAGGTCATTCCAGAAAGGCATGTGGACCAAAAGACCACCAGATGTAATATTTTTAGATACACGCTCATCTGATACTGCGATACCGCTTTGAATGAAAGCAGATTTAGCAGCTGTGTACTGTTGCATGTAGGCATTGTACTGTTGAGGTGTAATCGTGTCTAAAATTTTTGTAATTTCATTAGCCATTAGTTATTTTCTCCTTGTTGTTCTAAAAATTGAGTTAGGTTAAAGTCAGGATTGTTCATAGCAGTTTCCCAATTTCCTAAATTAGCACCTTGCCCATCGCCTTGATTTGGCGTGTACTGGGCTTGTTTCTCCCCGTTAAATAGATATGGACTCTTGGCACGCTGAGCTTCGATTTGCTCAGTCAAGCCAATCAATTTGCCATCTTTTACAGAGATTTCGTCTTTGTTTAAGATTTTTCCAAAAATTTCTGCGTCTCGAACGCCAGCTTTTGTTAATTCAGCATCAATTAAGCGAGATTTGTTCTCATCTGCTAATTTCATCTCAAGCGCTTCTGTATCTTGCTTGTACTTAGCTTGTAAGTCTGCTAGCTTTTGCTGAATATCTTCAACATCTGCGCCTTTTTTCTTCAAATCATTCAAGTCTTTATCACGTTGTGTCAGCTGTCCACGCACGCTCTCCAATTCGCTATCTTTACTTGCCACATCATCCTTTAACTTTTGGATATCCGCGCCATGCAAAGCGAAGACTTGAGAAATTTGGTCTTCAGTTAAGCCGATGTTTGCCAGTTGTTCTTTTTTCATTTTGAAAATCCTTTCCTCTACGCTAGGCTTTTTAGGTGTTCTCCATCACCAGTCGCTCCGCTTTTATTAGGACTACGGACTTGTCCAATGTTTGAACCTTTTAACGCCATGTTCAGGGCATAAGAAAACCGCCTCGATTTCGATGCGGTTAGATTTCTACAGTTTGATTTCTTCAATTTTTGCACGTTGTTCTAGAATTTTTAAATAATTCCACATGGTTGAACGCTGACTTTTTAACAAATCAATGGAGCATTTAGGTTGAAACTCTATCTGTCCTTTTTCGTATAAACTAATCATCCTGTCCAACTTTTGGAATCGTTCTCTCAATTCGTAGTATTCTTTTTTAAATCTTGCTTTCCAATCTTCCATGTCTTTACTCCTTTCTGAGTACGAAAAAAGCACTTAGATTTCTCTAGGTGCTTGTTTATCTAATTGGTAAGCCTTTTGCGTAAGCTTCTTTAGCCTCCGCAAGTGTCATTTTATTTGGACCGCCATCAATATTTATAATACCTGTATTTTGCCAATGGCAGACATCACAGATATCATAGTCCATAACTTCAGTCCCACAAACAGGGCAATGAAGCCATAAATATCCATCAATTTCCCAAGTCTTTTGCGATTTCTCCATCGTAATACTCCCTTCCTAAGTCTGGTTTAAACATTGTATTTATTTTATGTACTTTAGGATTACCCAAAACATAGATATTGTTATCGATATCATAGCGCACTCGTCTAAGTTCCGTCTGATAACCCAATATCTTGTCCGATGTCGGTTTTGATAACAAATCAGATGCCATTTTTTGGTATTCTTCAATGGTTATATCGCCGAACTCTTTCCCATGGTCCTTGAAATGTCCATTTAAAGATTTCTCAGTAGGAAACTTGGACTTTGTCCATCTGATACGGTCTTTTAGTTCCTTGTATCCCTCAACATCATTATACTTCAAATCATAGAAGCCTGCAAATGTTTTGGGTATATTTTGAGGGCCTAAAACCTGCCTATAAGCTATGAACTGTTCCTTGGTTCTGCGGACTCTGTCCTTTTCCAATCGTTCAGCTTGTAGCTTGTCCTTGATAGCAGTCTGGCCATATTTATCAAGTTGTTGCTTTCGCCAAGCCTTGAAGGTCTGACCGCTTTCAACCTCATAGCCTGTCCCTGTTTCGATATCTCTTGCATAGCGTTTCCCACCTTTTTCTAAGGCAGGAACCGTCGTACATCGACAGTGAGGGTGCATAGTAGGATAATTCACACCCTTTTCTGCATCCTTAACAAGAAATACCTTACCGTCTAACTCGCCACAAATAGGGCATGTGTGAACTTCTAAGGTCGCTAGATACCTGTACTTCTTGATATTGTCGTCTTGGTATTCATCTAATGTTGCCTGAGCCTGAATTCCGTTCGTTTCCGTCTGCAAAACAGTCACTGCACGATTGCGAGCACGTTCAAACTCAATTGCTAGAAGTTTACTGGACTGGTCTATCGGATAACCTCGGTTTAAATCGTTGGTTACAAGCGATTCTACTCTATTAACCAGTTCGTCCATGTTGCTACCCCAAACACGCTCAGAGAACCGCTTGCCTTTGAAGTTTTCGTTGATTGCCTTTTGAAGATACTCTTCTTCTAGGCGCTCAGGCTTGAAATTCGGTTCTCTTTTGGTCTGTTTATGGTAGTTGTAAGCACGATTTAAGTAGGTTTCTTGGTAGGTTTGCTTGAGATGTGTTTCTATTCGCTTGTTGATTTTGCCAGTCATTTCAGCGATATCCATCTCAACACCAGCAAACAAGGCATCTGCATTTGTTTTGACCTTTATTGACCTTGACCAATCTGTTAAATCAGGATGTTTCTTGACAAAGCCAGCAATCTCTTGCTTGGTTTTTAATTGGTCGGTCTTAGTCAGGGATAACAAATAAAATGGCAATATGTCACTACGATTTTTAGATACCCTCTCAAACGCCTCTAAACGCCCTGTAATGCGTTTTAGTGTTCTGCGGTATAAATTATCGATGTAGTCTATTATCTCGCTGAGGTCGTCAATCTGAGCCAGCTCATATAGTAATCTGTCTTTCTCTTCTCGGCTGAGGTCGTCAAGGGATTCGATAAAGGCAATTTTCTCTTCTTTATTCAGCTTCCGACTCATGCTCTAACTCTTCCATATCGTAGGCTTTTTCAGGGCGTTCCTCTTGGTCAGCTTTCTGCAAGCGTAGTTCATCCTGCCAATCTTCTACAATTGGATTCGATTTAGCTACGTTCTCTCTTGAGGTGATAGTTGCAAGAGTAGAAACTACTTGAGCCATTTCTGTATCGTTATTGATTGAGTTCCGTGTCCATGTTTGCTTGATTTTGAGTTTGTCGGAAAATCCTAGATGTTTCAAGATCATCTTAACAAGCGTAGCATATCCACTTCTAAACTGAGTTTCCATATTCCCAACTTTTAACTCTAAAAGTGAGTATAGGAACTTCAAAGCAACACCAGAACTGTTCCCCAGCTTATCTGTTTCAGGGTTAACCCCTTGACCACTGATAAAGATTTGTTTCTTAGTCCGCTCTAAAATCAGATTTCTTGCTTCGGTTGGAATGTCAATCGCAATAGTTGTAACTCCCGACTGATCTCCCATGCCGTCGTTGTCCATCTTAATCATCTTGTAGCGTTTCAAATCTTCTAGAAACTCTTGCTTGTCCTGTCCACCGTAGTTTGTAAGAACAAAGATAACCTCTTGAACATCATCTGTATCATTGACAAACCCACTAAACACCTTGTCGTAAACATCGACTAGGTCTTTGATTGGTTTCAAGTCGTTGGTCTCGATTTCATTATTTTTGAATGGAATAAAAGGAACAAGACCAAAATCATGTTTGAAAGTGTTGTCGCTAGAGCGGTCGCCATTCATGGTATCAATCAAAGAGATTGCTTGGAATGTCTCTAATTCATCCAGTGGCTTATTTTCTTCATGACGATAGAAAGAGCACTCTTTGTTGTTCCAGTATTCGTAAACAGTATAATTCTTACCGTCTGTTTCATCTATGCTAGAATAAACTCGCAGTACCCCAATCAACTTCTTATCCAAAGACTTTGAGTAGATTGGTATCACTTCTTTTGAGTCCACGCAAGCGTATCTAAACGAATTATCACTAGCGTCTTTCCAAACGTGAAGCCAAGCGATGCCAGCATTTCCTGCATTCACACAAAGTTGCTTGCTGATACGTTCATAATCGTCTCCTAAGACGTCTACAATCTTATCGTTGACGCTTTTATCGTCCACATCAAAGGTAGGCGGATAGGTCAACGCATAAGCCTTTTTCTGGTCAAGCAATAACTGGTGCCAGTTGTGACTAATACGGTTGTCAGCATTACGAAAGGCATTATCTTCTGCTTTCGCTTCGTTCTCTGCACCTTTCTTGTCGGCAGGCTTACGCTTTCGTTTAATATCATTCTCGTTGCGATAGTATTTCTCAGCTTCAGCTGCTTGTGAGACAAACTTTCCATGTTTGACCATCTGCGACGAGATTATTTTTTTAATTACTTCTATTTCCAAACAGTCATACCTCCTGACTTGAATAATACTGTATAGCAGAAATAACGCAGGGCGTCCATTGCGTGGTCGAACTGTTTGATAGGCTTGTCCTCGCCATTCGCAGAGGCTTTCTCGTCCCAGACATAAGCGTGGAACTCTTTCAACGTATTCACACAGCTCTCATGCACTGCTATTTTCTCTTGACCTAGCATAGACCCAACAAAACGAATACCTTCAAGGACATTATTTCTTGCTTTTTTGATTTTATATCCTCGCTTCTTCAATTCAGCAATGAATGAAGCAGCAGACGGGTCAATAATAATACGGTCGATGTTCGTATCTCCTAGCCAAGCCGTTAAATCATCAGCATACTCAGCGTTTGTTTTCTGCACGTTCTCGTCACGACCTGAATAGTAGTATTCCCTTGTTAAGTAATACTTGCCATTGATGTCTTTTTCCCACAAAAGAAAAACGGTCGCATTTTGCGTACCGTAATCGACCGAAACATATTTGCCCAGCTTGCTCATTTCTGGCAAGGTTGATACAACATGCTTATCCTTACTGAACATATCGTAGACAATACCTTCTGCAACCGTCCAAAGTCCTTGTATATAGCGCTGATAGAAAACACCTTGATATTGACTTCTGTATCGCTTCTTGATGTTCTCTGAAAGAGAAAGGTTATCGTCCATATCAAAATGCAGATAAAGCATATTCTTTGTTTCTGCTTTGTCTATCCAGTTGACTTTAAACCAATGGTAAGGCCCGTCTGGGTTGCAGTTAAACCACCACTTGGAGCCTGTAACAGAGCAACGCCCTGTACCTTGGTTAACAAAGGACTCAGGCATAAGCGCCACTTCATCGAAAAAGATTCCTGCCAGCGTTAAACCTTGAATAAGATCCTGTGAACTCTCGTCCTTACCGCCAAAGATATAAAAATCATTCGACACGTCGCCTTTTGAGATTTCTATCAAGTTATCCGTCCGATGATAGACGTAGCTAAAACCTCTTGACTGTATCATAACCAACAACAGTTTCAGGACGTTACGGTTGAAAGAGCCGATTGTCTTCCCACACATCGCAAAGTTCTGATGGTTGAATGATGTCATCGCCCAGATAACAAAGGCTAGGCTCATAGAGACAGTCTTACCAGAACGGATAGCACCATCAGCAATAATGCCTTCTGACTCATGAACTGGAGAGTTCCAAAGCCACCAACTTAGCACCTTATTCTGCTTTCTGCTAAAAGGTTGGAATTCGAATGTACTGGTCTTTATTTTTCTTCTCGCCACGTTTCTTCGACTATCCCTTCTAATGCTTTGATAAAGCCATCATCATGAACGTTCTCAGGTTCATTGTCAGGTAGTTTAGATTTCAGAATTTCAATTCTCAATCTCTGTTCCTCTGTAGCAAGGCTTGAGCGAGTCAATTCATCATATGTTTTAATCATATTTCTAAGTTCTGACTGTATTCTTGCAATTGCAGCTAATGCCTTACCCTGCTTATCCCAAGCAGTGTGAACTTCATAGCTTTCTCCGCCTTTTGCTGTGCTTGCAATAAGCATAGTGGTTGTATCATCAACGTCCTGAACGTACAGAATGCGCTGGGCATGTAAAAGATTAGCATAAGTTAGCTGAATGTTCTCCCAAAGAATATCAATTGGTTGCTTATCTGCCAGTTGCTCGTATATCTCATGCACTCCTTGCGGTAGATACTTAGCAAACAGGCCGTGTTTAAGGGCATTTTGCGAGCCTTTAGGCGCTCCATGACCAACTGCGTTCTTATTCCCTTTGGGTGCACCTCTTGGATTTTTGGGTGCACCCTTTTTTATACGAGTCCAATTATGCCTACGTTGCCATGATTTGACTGTGTTGATTGAGACATCATGTTTAGTAGCAATGTCTTTGTACTTCATTCCTGCCTCATAGTCTTTGCGTGCTAGTTCGCTTTTTTCCATGCCCTCCTCCCTGATTTGTTTATTTTGTAAATCAAAAAAGCCACACGATGTGTGACCTTTCGGCAAGACGACTACTACCTTGCTTGTTAATTAGAAATCAATTTTCTGATTTATTTTTTTGTAGTCATTACGGCGATGCTCGGAATCGAACCGAAAAGTTTGAAAATACATAGGAAAGAAAACTACTTACCTGTCACCGCCAAAACGAGGCCGAAACCTCGGAAATAAAATGAAAAATATAAAGGAGACGTCAATGAACGAAATAGAGGGAGGGACTCGAACCCTCAACGCCTTTACGACACCCTGATTTCAGGTAACCATCTACCAAATTCTGAGACCTCTCTTTTCAATTCTTGACACTACCATTCTAACAGATTATCGTTACAGTGCACATCAAGATTATTTTGATTAACACATATTCTCAAGATATTCTCCAGATAACTCAAGAAATTCCAAATTATTCCAAAATCACCTCCAGCTCTTCAATAGCAATCTTACGCATGCTGTAATACGAGCTCTTGCTGATTGATAACTTATCACAAATATCCTCGATATACGTTTTAGTAATATATGTCATTCTCAAGATTGCTCTGTACTTTGGATTTTTAAGCCTGTTGATCATTCTACCTAATTCAAGTTTTCTGTTAATGACCACTTTAGTATCCTGCTCTATAGCCTCTTTCATCACGACAAGCTGAGTATAGACGTCATCAACTTTTCTAGTTTGACCACCTTGGACTTTGACATCGGACCACTTAGGACTTGAGAGCAAACCTGCCTCAAGCTCATTGATTTCATCTATACGGCTTTGGATGTCCATGTCAAGGTCTTGTAATTCTTTCAATAGTTCTTTAGCCTTGTTCACTCTCTATCTCCTTTGTGATATAATAATATTATTGAGATTATAGCTGAGACAGAGAGTGTCTTGGCTTTTTTATTTTATTCTTTATTCGTGATCACACTACCTGCACCATTAACAGTGACCCAGCCATGCTTCTCTCTGGCTTCTGCTTCTTTCATTCGGATAAGATTATCTGTGATTGAATCTGACTTAGCTTTGTTGGCCTTGGCTTCGCCTTCTGCTTTGATGATACCTGCGTCTGCTTCGGCTTGAGCTTGAACTTTCTTGGTATCGGCTTCAACCTTAGCTTTTTCCTGTTCCTGTTTAGCTGTATCTATTTCCTTTTGTTTGACCGATTCATTTTTGATTGCTGCTTCAATCTCATCTCCTGCGTCTTGGTCTGTGATGGTAAAGGATACAAACTCCAAATCGTAAGACTCAAATTTTTCTTTGAGAGCTTTGTCGATCATTTCATAAACTTCTGTACGCTTATTACCGAGGATATCGTAAATATCGTAATTACCTGTTACAGATTCAATAGCACGCTGAACAGCAGGAGATACTACGCTATTATTAACGTTTTCTAAGTCTGTGTAATTAGAGAAGACTGTCATAGCCTTTTCTTTATTGACACGATATTTCACATCGATATTAGTATTTAACCATTGACCGTCTTTTGTCTGAGTTGTGATTTTCTCCATCGTTTTTGTTTGAACAGATGTAGATAAAGTGTAGACTTTGTCAATAAATGGCATTTTTAGATGATATCCTGTTTGCAGGGTGTTTTCTTGAACACCACCAATTGCGCTAACCTTAACCCCAACTGTATTAGCTGGGATACGCTTCACAGCCGTGAGACGAAAAATACCAAGTGAAGCAACAGCTACCACTGTAATGATACCGCCCTTAGCAAGTTTTGTAAGTGTCGTTTTTCCTGTTTCGTGATTGTATTGTGTAAACATTGTTTTTACTCCTTTTTTAAATTATTTTCCCATCAAAAACTAGTGTTATTGTACCTGTACCATCTTTGTGTTTAGATACTAAAGCACGGCAATCTGAGCCTAATTCAATACCCTCAACTGTGATACTGCGCTTTATCCTGTCAACATTGATGATTGTTCCCATTAATGTTTTAATTCTCATGCTCCATCTCCTCGATAAGCCAATCAAGGTTCTTACGTGCTTTCTTCAGGTCTTCAAGACCGTTCTTTTTCTGAAACCGAAGCATATACTTGATTGCGTTACCCCAGCTCCATGCTGCCTTTCCTTGCAGATTACCAATAAAATTATCAATCACTTCAATACCTTCAAGACCGTTTGCGCCTTGGTAGTGACTTGGTTTGTTTATGTTATCAATTATTTCTGGGTTCATTATTTTTCCTCCAAAAGCTCTGGGTTTGCGTAGATATTCCCCACGACCTCGCAATCCGTATGTCGTAACCACAATTCACATTCGTGTTGTTTAGATTCAAGACGATATGCTCCACCTCTATGTCTTACAACCTCATAATAAGTCGGTTCAGAATAGACATCCTTAGACATTTTGACAACATCCCCCTCAAATATTTCCTTGCCGTTCTTATCAACCAATCCTGTTGACTGCATGAGTACGATTTCGTCAAAATTCATGAAATTTGTTTCACCAAATTCCCAATGCTCACCAACTAAAACACCTTTTTTAAAATCTATCAAAGAAACATCTAGCATTGTTTGCAATTCTTTATCCCACATTCTGTACTTCGGTATCATGCCAAATCCTCCTTAAATAAACAAACTAGCTAACCATATCAAAAATGCACATGTAATGATTTTTGAAATACTACTTTTTACAGCATACGAATAATCCTCTTCAGATTCTTTTTTGCTAGATAATACGGGCCAGATGAAAGATAGTAGTGCATCCATCCCTAATGCTTGCCAGACTGTAATTTTACCAACTGGGACAATCGTTGTGATGATTTCATTCCATCCATACTGAACCACAAATGGCGATACAACGATTACAAATACAGCACCTAAAACAATACCTAGTTTTTTCATTTTATAAATCCTCCTCTTTTACAAACGAACCATCAATCCATTTACCCTTGCGGTCTTTGATTTCTTGGTAAGCCAGTTCAAAACATTCTTCGAAGTCATATCCGAGAGCATTGCTGATTGATTTTAACCAGATTACTGTATGTATCAAGCTTGATTTACGAACTTCCTTAGCAAAGTAATCATAATATAATTGAAA
>ERZ773234.152-NODE-152-length-22210-cov-20.306928_pt1 | contig 22210 bp, 15 predicted proteins | sample MGYA00580523_ERZ773234 | MGnify/ENA primary metagenome ERZ773234 (study PRJEB29015, sample SAMEA2738167) | human oral metagenome | biome: human oral; feature: human-associated habitat; material: saliva | place: China | collected 2262 ...
ATGAGCTCAAGGAGCTCGTGGCTGACATGTACGAGACCATGGACGCATCCAACGGCGTGGGTCTGGCGGCACCGCAGATCGGTGTGGGCCTGCGCATCTTCACCTACAAGATGGAGAACGAGGACGGCGTTCCCCCGCGCGGCTGCATCATTAACCCGGTACTGACCCTGGGCAAGATTTCTACCGCTGACCCGGACCCCTACGAGGAGGAAGAGGGCTGCCTGTCCTTCCCCGGTTACGGCTTCCCCCTCAAGCGCGCCGAGTGGGTGACTGTGAACGGTCTTGACGAGCACGGCAACCCCGTCCAGTTTGAGGCGACCGGCTGGTTCGCGCGCTGCATGCAGCACGAAACCGACCACCTGGACGGCAAGCTGTACGTGAACCGCCTGAACAAGAAGTGGACCAGCAAGATGAAGAAGGTCGTCAAGAAGGAAGGCTGGACCGTGGACGGCAACTCGTGGATGCCGGGCGTAGATCCCGATCCCTTCGGCCACTAATCGCGGACTCCCCTAGGGCCCCCTAGAGGTCGGGCGAGCCTCCCGCGAAGCTTTAAAGCGAAGACCGCGAACGCATTAGAAAATGCGTTCGCGGTCTTCGCTTACCATCTGCGGATGGTGACGTGAAAACGGGTCATCCTATGAGCCGGGTTCTGTCTAAAACGCCGCCCGAAGGGGCGTTTCGAGGCAATCATCTATCTAGAACGTACGTTGCCGCACGTCTCAAGCAGCCTACCCGAATACGCACCCCGAGAACCGGGGATCGGGCGCACTACCCTACCATGGCGTATCCTATTTGACCTTGCTCCGGATGGGGTTTACCTAGCCGGGCACGTCACCGCGCCCGCTGGTGGTCTCTTACACCACCCTTTCACCCTTACCGCGGCGAACCGCGGCGGTTTACTTTCTGTGGCACTGGCCTGCGGGTTACCCCGAGTGGATGTTATCCACCATCCTGTGCTGTGGAGCCCGGACTTTCCTCGAAGCATTCGAGTGCCTCGCGATTGCCCGGACGGCCCGTTTTCACCCCACTCATTATACGCATACCTCTCGGGGCGGTTATTTTCCGGGTTTGTCTCGCGGGTACACTGGATAGATGCTAATTCTTCTTCCCCCGTCTGAAGGTAAGACCCCCGCCCCGGCGGGCAACGCCCCGGTTTCTTTTGCCGATCTCTCCTTTCCGGAGCTCACGGCTGAGCGTGAGAGCGTCCTGGAGGAGCTGACCGAGGTCAGTTCGGGGCCCGATGCCCTGGCGGAGCTCAAGGTGGGTGCATCCCTCGAAGCAGAGGTGGAACGCAACACGCGCCTGCTGTCCGAGCCGGCGCAGCCTGCGATTCGCACCTACACGGGTGTGCTGTTTGAGGCTCTGGATTACGCAAGCTTCTCCCCCGCCGAGCGCGATGCGGCGCACTGGTCGCTGCTGATTTCTTCGGCCCTGTGGGGTGTTCTGCGCCCCGAGGATGCGATTCCCGCCTATCGCCTGTCCATGGGCGTGAAGCTGGGTTCGATTGGTGCGCTGGCAAACTTCTGGAAGGGTGCGCTGGGCACTGCCTTGGAGGACACGGCGAAGAATCAACTGATTCTGGATTGCCGTTCCTCGGCGTACGCGAAGTCGTGGGTGACTCCCCCGTCGCAGACTCTGGCGGTTCGCGTGGAGCGAGTGGCGGCCGATGGTTCTCGCAAGGTCGTCTCGCACATGGCGAAGCATTACCGCGGTCTATTTGCCCGGTATCTGATTCAGTCGGGGCTGGCGGCGCGCCCCCTGAATGGTTCCACGGCCGGCATCGCCGAATTCTTGGAGGCGGTCAGCGAGGACTGGGCGGTGGAGTGCGCTCTGCCCACGGCTCGTAAGGCGGGTGTCCTGACCCTCCTCGTGCACGAGGGGCAATAAATCCCAGCGGGCTTTATGTCGTGATTTTAGCCGGGCGGTGCGATCGTGCTGCCCGGCTAAAAATTTAAATATTAAGAAATTTTTAACGTTAAAAGAGCTGCGCGCAATAACATTTTTTATCAATATTTTAGCATTTCCTCTCATCGACGCTTTCCTAATGCGCTCTACGGCAGAGGTATCACTCAGCGCACCGTTTTCTTTAACCATTCGATGTGTTTATAGTATTAATTAACCCCTCACCGAGAGGGATTGCATATTCACCTCGCGTTCTCTCGACTCAGCGCTATCGAAGCCCGATACGTCCTGCACGCCGATAGGTCTCGCTCGGATTATGGCCGAGCTACAGGTCTAGCGGCGGTATAACAATTCATTCAGAAACACACCGATTGGACACGATATGTCTACCTCGTCATCTCGTCGCCTCTTCCTGAAGGGCACCGCCGCCCTCGGTATCGCCGGGGCGCTAGGCGCTGGCCAGCTCGCCCTGCAGGGTGCACAGGCCGCAACCCTGGACATTCAGAGCGTTCCTCTGGATTTGCGGGTCAATCAGGCAATGATTGATATCAGCGGCTTTACCCTCTCCTACGAAGTTTCCGGTTTGCAACCGATTTTTGAAAACGGGCTATATACTCCCTATTTTGAAATCGGTAACTACACCGAGGATAAGGGATTTAAAGTATTCTATTTTATTTCCCTTGAGAAGAATCGCTTGGATACCGATAATGTGTACCGCCAGACGGTCATTCTTCCCACGGATATGACGACCGGCCCGAAGGGAAAGTACGGTATTCGCCTTACCCTGCGCCCCTACAATAAGCAGTACACCATTCTGCGTACGATGGTTTCTGACGTTGCCGTCAATACCGATTACGCGCGGACGCCTTTCATTATTGATCTGGAAGACGATGATCCGTACTCCTACGACGTGTACACCGTGTGCCAGCAGAAGATGATGCTCATCGACAAGAACCGCCGCATCTACCCTTACCGCACGGCCACGCGCGGCGACCTTATGGACACGCTGTACCGCACGGTGGGTTCGCCCAAGGTAGCTCTCCCCGCAGTTTCGCCGTACCCGGATGTTTCGCCGCAGGACCCCCGGTACGCCGCCTACATCTGGGCCGCGCAGAAGGGGCTGACGAGCGGCTGGTCCGACGGCAAGATGCATCCGGAGGCGGTGGCTCGCCGCACAACGATGGCCGCTTTCCTGTATCGCTTCAACGAGGCGTACCCGGTCCTTACCGAAGGGACCCACCCCACTCCGGTGGTTCCCGCGGATATGCACCCCGGTTCTCCCTTCTTTAGTGAATCCGTGTGGCTGCATACGCGCGCGAATATCGACCCGAATTTCGCGTACAAGAGCGCAAATTTCTTCCCGGACCAGGAGGTTACCCGTGCGGAATGGGCGCGAGCTCTGATTATGCTGCACGCGGATACCCTGTGTGCCAATATGCGAAATTAAGGATGGGCTACGCCCATCCCGACATTCTTCCAATTTTTCATCGCTAGATACCTAGTATTGCGATTGTTTATCAAACCCACCGCACGACGAGACTTATCAACTTTATGTAGTTGATAATTTGGTTTTTATCGTTCGTGCGGTGGGTTTTCTACCCTGTTTGGAGTACGGAGCTTTGCCTGCGACTCAGCGTTTGTGCTTATCAGCACAATATTTAGGCATATTTTCCACCTCATGCACATAGTTTTTAAAGTTATACTTCAGCTTAAGATCAGCCTTCTGGTGTGAAACTTTTTCCAAGTCCACAACCGCCCCAATTACGGCAGGTCTTATCTATTTGCTACGGTGTTGATACGCACTTCCACACAATGCGTCACACCGATAAAACCGATTGGATACCAATGTCCTCACTTCAGCGCCATCCGCGTTTCGTATTCTCCAAGAATATGGTGAAGGGCGGTTGCGCCCTCACCCTTGCCGGCGCGATGCTCCTGCCTCTCTCCCCGGCCATGGCGGCCCCCACGGCGAATACCCCGGCAGTAGCCGGTGCCGCGCAGCAGGGAGAAGCACAGAACACGCAGCACCTGCAGGTCACCTCCGGCACTTTCGACATCCTCAAGGGTGGCACCATCACCATTAACGGCTCCGGATTCTCCCCCGAGTTCGTGCACGATAAGTCCTTCCGTCTTTACATCGTGCCCAAGGGTGAGAGCATCGCTTTCCCGCCGCATCACCCGCGCAGCTACCCCTACTACGCCCAGGACGTGCCCTCCACCGCCTTTGCAGCGGACGGCACAGTGAAGCTCACCGCATCGGTGGACGCCAACTTCTTTGAGGCAACAGGCTCCTCCTTTGACGTGGTGCTCGGCTACCGCGACTCCGACCAGGACGGTTGGATTCCGGCGGGCGAGACTCGCACCGAGCTGAAGGTTGCCGCCGTTCCCACGGTTTCGTCCCCGACCCTGAGCTACAGCGCTTCGACTGTGGATGCTTCGGCAAACACCTCGATTACCGTGAACGGCGCTGGATTCCAGGACATCTCCTACAACGGCAACGAGTCTCTGATTCTGGCCGTGCGCGCCGTTGACCCGGCCACCGGCAAGCCGACCGGCCCCGCGCTGGCTCAGTCCGAGGCAAAGTTCACCTACTACTCGGCCTTCTTCGGCCAGTACATGGGCTACGTTAACGGCCGCTTCAGCACGAACCTGAACATCCCCGCGGGCACCCTGAAGGCTGGCACTTCCTACGTGGTGCAGACCTTCGAGTACACCGTCCCGGAAGACAACGACCAGGCGAATGAGCAGGCCCTGAGCACCCATGCATTCGTGCCGGTGACCGGCGTGAATGCCGTCCACGCAGACCCCTCGGTTACCCTGAGTACCGATTCGGTGGATCTGGGCTCTTCCACGACGGTTCGTGTGAAGGGCTCCCACCTCAATGTTCCGGCCGGTTCTTCGGTCCAGGTTCTCTTCTCCGCGGCCGAGGCTGACGGTCAGCCCACCGGCGACCCCATCCAGAAGGTTGTGCTCCCCGCCAACCGCGTGTCCCAGGGCGCCTTCGAGACTGCCCTGTCGATTGACGGAACCCAGCTCGAGGCCGATGGCCACTACGCGATCTTCGTGAACGTGGTATCGGCCAAGGGCGAGAGCGAGCGCGTCTCGGCCACCTACCTGAACCTGACCGGCACCTCGCCGCAGCAGAAGAACGGTTTTGCCGACGTTCCCTCCACCCACTCCCTGTACAAGGCCGTGCAGTGGGCCAACGAGAAGAAGCTCCTGGATCCGCGTGAGAAGACCTGGTTCGGGGCGAACGATAACGCAACCCGCGGCGACCTGACCGTTGCCCTGTACCGCCTGGCGGGTTCGCCGAAGGTCACCCTTCCCGCAACCAGCCCTTATAAGGACGTGAAGACCACCGACCCGAACTACTCCGCCTACATTTGGGCTCGTCAGAAGGGTATTACCTACGGTTGGGCCGACGGTAATTTCCACGCCGAGGCCGGTGTCTCGAACGCCACCGTGGCGGCCTTCCTGTACCGTTACGACGGCAAGAAGCGCGTGACCGTCACCCAGGCTCCGTACACGGACGTCAAGGTGGGTTCGGCGTTCTACCGCGAGATTACCTGGGCTAAGCAGCGTAATCTTCAGGTGTTCCCGGGCAGCAACTACTACCCCACGGCTCTGGCAAGCCGTGGCGAGCTGGCCGGGTTCCTGATGAACTACGCGGGCCGCTAAGGGCTGACAAAGCCTTCTTCTGCCGGGCGGATGCGAATGTTACCGAAAGGTGCGTCGCGCATCCGCCCGGCGGATTTTTGCGGGGGTGGAAGCCGCGCCGATCGCCTGGCTCATCCCTCACCGTTGAGCCTATTTCTATAAAACCACCCCGAGTATTCCAGCTTGTCCAAGGTCTTTCAGCGGGTTGAGTTCGCATTTTGGGTTCCGCGGTTTTATGCTAGGTCTATTGCATATCCGTGCGCGTATTCCCCTTTTCCGGCGGGGAACACGCGGTAGCGCGGTGCCAGAAACACACCGATACACCAACCACATCGAGGATTTATGTCCCGCAACGCGAAGCGTTCCGCCACGTCTAATTCTTCACCGAATCATCACGAGTCCGCGCAGGTTCTCAGCCCCGTCGATTCTGCCGACGCATCCGCCGAGCAGCGGAAGAAGTCGACTTCCCGCCGCCGCATTGAGCTGGGCGTGGGCGCGGTAATCCTGGCGGGTGTGCTGTACCTGCCGTTCTCTCCCCTTCTCTCGATGGCCGATCCCTCGCAGGCGAATACTCCGGCGGCAGATGCCACCGTCCCGACATCGGCCAGCCTTCATGCCTCCGCGGATGGTAGCCCCTCGCTAAGCCTCTCTTCCCCCGACACGAAGCTGCACCGTCCGGTCATTGCCTCGCCCGATTACCAGCCCGCTTTCGAGGATGTACCCGAGGGTTCTGCCTACTACGATGGTGTGCGCTGGGCCGTGCGCGCGCAGGTGACGGATCCCGATTCCGAGACTCTCTTCGGCGCGGATAACACGGTAACGCGAGGCGAACTGATTCGCATCTTCTATCGTCTGGCGGGCTCGCCGTCCGTGACCCGGCCGGGCCATTCCCCCTACAAGGACGTTGACGAGTCCGACCCGAATTACGATGCCTACCTGTGGGCGCGCGATCAGCAGATTACGAGCGGTTGGAATGATGGCAAATTCCACCCGGAGGCACCCCTGTCAAACGCCTCGACCGTCGCCCTGTTGCACCGTGCTGACGGCTCCTCAAAGATTCAGCTGACGGGCACCCCACCGTTTAGTGACGTGACTTCCTCGACCCCCTTCTATCGCCAGATTGTGTGGGCGTCTCGCCGCGGCGTGTCGACCGTGTCCGAAGGCGACGCGTTCGCCCCAACGGAGCACACGTCGAAGGCACGCGTGGCGATGATGCTGTACCTGTACTTCCGCACGCTGTAGCCGATGGCCCACGGGGTCTTAGAGATTGAAATAAAGGGAAACATTCAACTCATCATTGAGCGGGTCTGTGATTTCCGGTTGAGGGTTTGGTAGGGTGAAATCATCCCCGAAACCGACGGGGACAACCAACCAACCCATCGTACCCGCGTCCCCATACGCGCGGGGGTGCCTCACCGTTTTCGGTGCGGTATTCCGCAATGTTGCGCGCCGCTTCCCGCGGTACCGCACACCGCGGTGCGAGACACAATAGAACCGATAGGGATAATGATGTCTTCTCTTCTGAACTCTAAGGCCCCTTCTTCTTTTGCCCGCGCAGCACAAGGATGCGGTGCGCTGGTTCTCGCCGGTGCCATGGTGTTTCCCATGAGCCCGGCGCTGGCTCAGAATGTGACTGCGGAAGCACCCGCGGCCGTTGCCGCTGGCTCCCTGCCGGCTAACCCCACCCCGAAGGCCGGCGGTGACCAGAAGGCTGAGACCAACGCCTTCACCCCGCACTGGAGCTACAGTGCCCTCACCGATACATCCAAGGACCAGGATCTTCACTTCAACGGCTGGGACTTCAACGGCGATATTAACTCCCCCAAGGGCGTGCAGATTCTTATTCGTGAGAAGGGTTCGAACACCCCCGTCCTGGCTATCAGCAACATTGTCGAGTACAACGACCCCGAGTATGCGTTCCAGTACCAGCACGGGTACCTCATCGGCAACGTTAAGATTCCCGCTAACACCCTGGATCCAGCCAAGCAGTACACCATTGAAGTGTGGGGTAACAATGGCTACGAGGGCGGCGATAAGCTCGTGACTCCCGTCGTGGGTCGGGCTCCTGAGGGCCGCGGCATTCTACTGGCCTGGCAGGATTTGAATTTCAAGGGCTCGGACGGCGCTCAGGCCGCCAACCTGCCCACGGCTCAGGACAACGACAAGAAGCCCGAGCCGAAGCCGGATCCCAAGCCGGTGGAGCAGAGCACCACTTTTGAGGTATCCATTCCTAACGGTTACAAGTACGATGGCGTGAATACTTTCCTCGTCACGACCGAGGGCGGTACCGTTCACGTGAAGGGTTCGGGCTACACCAAGGAGTGGCGTGCCCAGCACGGCACCGTGGCGCTGTACATTGCCCCCGCAAAATACGCGCCCTCCGGCTATGAGATTCCGACCTCGGATATGCTGCGTTTTGTGGAAGGTCAGGACTTCACCATTGCCGATGACGGCACTTTTGAGGCTGATCTGAAGGTTGAGGCGTACAAGCTGGCGGCCTACTACTTCGTTGATGATGACAACTTCCACGACCCGACCGGCGGCACCAAGTACGATGTCCGCTACGAGATTCGTGTGGTCGCTGAGCAGAAGGGTCAGAAACCGCTGACAGCTGAGGAACTGTGGACCAGCAAGAACGTGGTTCACACTCAGGTGCTGAACACTCTGGGCGAGAAGGCGGCCCCGTTCGCGCCGCGCCTGAGTTACAACGCTGTGGGTAACTCCGCACAGGCACAGGTGTTGGACGTTGGCGGCCAGGGGTTCAACGGCAATATCAACTCCGTTAAGGGCGTTCAGTTCGTGGTTCGCGAGAAGGGCTCGAACACCCCGGTTCTGGCAACCAGCAACATTATCGAGTTTAATCACCCCACCCAGGCTTGGGCCTACCGTGACGGCAACCTGCACGGTACCGTGAATCTTCCGGCAAACACCCTGAATGCTTCGAAGAAGTACGTGATTGAGGTCTGGGCTAATGACGGTTACAGCGAGAGCGGCGAGCTGCTCGCGCCGGTCGTGGGCAAGTCCACCGAGGGTCGCGGCACCCTGCTCGCATGGCAGGACCTGGATCTGAACGGCACTAACGGCTACAAGGACGCTAACCTGCCCAAGGCTCAGGACAACGATAAGAAGCCTGACCCGGCACCTCAGCCGATCCCCAAGCCCGAGCCGAAGCCTCAGCCGTCCCCGCAGCCCGACCAGAACCAGCTTCAGAAGGCCACCCGCGGTGAGCTCACAGCTGCCCTCTACGTGCAGGCGGGTACCCCCGAGGTGAAGCTCCCCGAGACTTCCCCGTGGCCGGATGTGAAGACCACCGACCCGAACTTCCCCGCCTACGTGTGGGCTCGTCAGAAGGGCATCACCTTCGGTTGGTCGGACGGCAAGTTCCACGCTGACGCCGGCGTTTCGAACGCAACCGTTGCGGCTTTCACCTACCGCGCGGCGGGTTCGCCTGCGGTAACGGGCACCTCCTCCTACAAGGACGTGACCCCCGGTTCGGCTTTCTACCGTGAGATTCTGTGGGCTCAGCAGAACAAGGTGGTGCTGAACGCTAACGGCACTTTTGACGCTCAGCACATGGTGACCAAGGCTGAGCTGGCCACCCTGATCGCGGCATACCAGGCTCGCTAAGCGTCGCATCGGTGCGCTCGCGTCTCCCTCGGGTTTTACCTTGAGGGCGTGTGCGGCGCATCGGATAGCTCGCTGGTTCCCCGTGCTCCCGAATGATTTTCTGTTCGGGAGCACGGGGTTCAGCTTTTATCAGCTAACCGCTGTGTGAGATTTCCAAGAACCTTCAAGTATCCCTTGAGTGTTTCCTGACAATCGTTCAACGCTTTGATAGGGTGAGGATATCCCCGAAACCGAGGGGGATTTTCAACCACTTTTCTCATGGGGTGTACGCAGATTCGACGGTAGATTCCCGGCCTGCCGGTGAGCCCGCGCGGCCTTGAAGAAATAACCTTAAGGATGTCTCATGTCCTCGCTTCCGAACTCTAAGTCTTCATTCTTCCACGCGGCTCGGAACTGCAGCGCGCTCGCACTGGCCGGTGCGATGGTTCTGCCAATGTCTCCAGCGCTTGCCCAGAACGCCACAGCAGATGCTCCTGCAGCGGCTAGTTCTCAGTCGGGTAATCGCGTCCGTGAGAATCCCGCTGATACTTCTAATGATTTCACTCCCCACTTGGGCTACCACTCGTTGAAGAACACTGATGAAGATCAGGTTCTGGAATTCTCGGGTTGGGGTTTCGGCGGCGAGATTAACTCCCCGAAGGGCATCCAGATTGTTGTGCGAGAGGTGGGTTTGAACTCCCCGGTTCTGGTGGTTAGCGACATCGTTGAATATAACCACAAGGAACTGGCTTTCGCTTACCAGGACGGCTACATCCACGGTACGGTGAAGGTTCCGGCAAACACCCTGGATAAGTCAAAGGATTATGTTATTGAGGTGTGGGGTAACAACGGCTACGAGGGCGACGAGTTTATTACCCCCGTCGTGGGTCAGGCACCCGAGGGTCGCGGTACCCTGCTGGCTACCCAGGAGCTGGACTTCGAGGGCTCTGACGGCACGACAGCTTCGGATATTCCGGGTAAGACTCCTCAGAAGGCTACGTTCAAGTTTTCGTACGACAACAAGGAACAGCTGGTGTATACCTCCGAGGGCGGCACCATCCACGTGAAGGGTTGGGGCTACACCAAGGAGTGGCGTGAGAAGCACGGCAAGGTAGTGGTTTACATTGTTGCTTCTCAGGGTGTTCCTGACGGCGCTGATGTTCTGCCCGCCAATGATGTTCTGCTCCGTTTTGAAGAGGGTAAGGACTTCACCATTGCTGAAAACGGCACCCTGAATGCTCAGTTGACGGTCAAGCCCGGTGCGTTGCAGAGCTACTACAAGCCTCGCACCCCTTTCCTCGGCATTCCGCGTTACGAGAAGCGTTACGAGGTGAGTTACGAGATTGGTATGTTCACCGAGAAACAGGGTGAGCCCCAGCGGACGGTGGAGGACCTGTCGGCTGGTAAGAATGTGCTGTATCGTACTGTGCTGGACACTCAGGCGTTCCGCTCCAGCGCGTTTGCCCCCAAGGTGGATTACAAGGCTCTGGGTGACACCGCCGCTGATCAGAGCATTTACTTTTTGGGTACCGGCTTCTACGGCAAGTTTGCCTCCGCCGGGGGTGTTCAGTATGTGATTCGTGAGAAGGGTTCGAACACCCCGGTTCTGGCGACGAGTGACATCTTTTGGTATAACCGCTATCACCATTTTTCTGAGTTCGAGAACGGCGAGGTACGCGGCGTCGTGAAGGTGCCGGCGAATACTCTGGACCCGGCGAAGAAGTACGTCGTGGAGGTTTGGAGTAACGACGGCTATAAGAACGGCGAGTTTGCCGGCCCTGTGGTGGGCAAGGCGCCCGAGGGTCGCAGTACCCTGTTAGCTTCTCAGGACCTGAACTTCAAGGGTTCTGATGCTACTGACGGTAAGCAGCCCAGCCTGACCGATGAGCAGCGCAAGGAACGCGCTACCCGCGGTGAGCTGACGGCAGCGCTGTATGCGCAGGCGGGCAGCCCCAAGGTTGATCTCCCCGAAACCTCCCCTTGGCCGGATGTGAAGACCACCGACCCGAATTATGCCGCCTACATTTGGGCTCGTCAGAAGGGCATTACTTTCGGCTGGTCGGACGGCAAGTTCCACGCTGAGGCCGGCGTTTCGAACGCAACCGTTGCGGCGTTCACCTACCGCGCGGCTGGTTCCCCCACCGTGCAGTACTGGTCCCCGTACACCGATGTGACCCCGGGTTCTGCGTTCTTCCGTGAGATTGCGTGGGCTGGGCAGAACAAGGTTGCGCTGAGCACCAGCGGCACGTTCAACCCCAAGCACATGGTGACTCGCGGTGAGCTGGAAGTTCTGATGATGGCTTTCTAGGCTCGCTAAGCATAGCCAGCTGAATAACCCCGTGCTCCCCCGTCCTGGTCATGAGCGAGATGAAGCATTACATCCACGGCGATGATGAATACGAGAGGAGCCTGGAGGGAGGCTTCGCATTCGTCAATCTCAAGATTCCCGCGAACACACTGGATCCGTCCAAGCAGTACGTCATTGAGGCGTGGAGCGACTACGGCTATGTCAGCCAGACGGATAAGACCCTTATCACCCCGATTGTGGGTTTGGCCCCGGAGCACCGCGGCGTTCTTTTGGCGCACCAGGATTTGAAGTTTGAGGGCGTCCAGCGGTTCACGAATGCTTACGTGCCCGTAGAGGAACGCATGTACTTTTCTACGTCGCTGAACGACGAGGAACAGAAGCAGCCTGCCACCCGCGGTGAGCTGGTTTCCACCCTTTATGAGATGAAGGGCAGCCCCAAGGTGGACCTTCCTGCAGTCTCCCCGTGGCCGGATGTGAAGACGGACGACCCAAACTACGCCGCCTATATTTGGTCTCGCGAAAAGGGCGTTACCTTCGGCGGACCCGACGGCAAGTTCCACGCGGAGGAAGGGCTCACGAATGCAACCGTTGCCGCGATGGTCTACCGTGCGTCCGGTTCACCGGAAGTCTCGGGTGTTTCGTCCTTCCCTGATGTTACGCCGGATTCCGCGTTCTACCGTGAGATTCTGTGGGCTACCCAGCAGAATGTTATTACTCCCGAGACCGGCATGTTTGAACCGAACCATGCTGTGACCCGCATTGAGTTGGCCTGGATGATGTTCTATTACCGGCATCGTGTGCTGAACCCTATCACTACCGGCCTGTATCGCATTGCTAACTAAGTTAGCCCGGGCCGGCTCTAGCCCGGGTACCCCGTCACAACGGACAGGGTACCCGGGCTCTTGCGCAATGACTTTTGCACAATAACTCTTGGCGCTGAGGGAATCCGCGCGGATTCTTCTAGAGTTCTCGCGCTAGAGTTCCCACGCGGGGGCTGCGGCGGTGCTTGCCGAGTGCGCATCCTGACCGGTTGCCACGCCGGTAGAGACGGTGAAGTCCCACGGGTCGGTGTTGAGCGCGGACAGCTTCGTCTCGATGGTGAAGCCGCGCTCGGCGAGCAGCTTGCGCAGGCGGTCGGCTGCCGAACGCAGCCACAGCGATTCGCTGGCCGGGTGGGAGCAATCAATCAGCGCGATATTGCTGCCGGTAACTCGTGCGGTTTCGCGGAACTCGCTAGCCGGATGGTGGCGCAGGTCGGCGGTAATGTACACCTGCGCGTCGGTGGCGCGCACCGCGTCGAAGAGGGAGTCACCGGCACCACCGCAGAGGGCGATGCGGCGAATCGGCTGGTCGGCACGGCCCGCGATGCGCAACCCGCCGGCGGTGGGAGGCAGGGCCGCCGCGAGGCGCTCGGCAACCTCCTTCAGGGTTAGTTCTTCGGGCAGGGTGCCGATGCGGCCGGTACCCACAGTGTGTTCCTGCCCGTCGAGCACCTGGGTTTGCGCTTCGGTGAGCGGTTCACAGTCGATGAGGCCGATGGCGTCACAGAGTGCTTCGTTTACGCCCTCGACGGCGGCATCGGCGTTAGTGTGGGCGCCGAGCAGGCCGCATCCACCCTCGATGAGGGTGTGGAGGACCTCACCCTTGTAGGTGCTGTCGGGAATGAACTGGGCTCCGCGCAGCAGTAGCGGGTGGTGGGTGATGAGCAGCTGGGCACCTTCGGCGATGGCTTCCTCGGCGGTAGCGGCGAGCGCGTCCACGGCGAAGAGCACGGTGCGTACGGCGGCGGCGGCACGACCGGCAACGAGGCCGGAGGCGTCCCAGCCGGCGGCGAGCTGCGGCGGGAAGAGCGTATGGAAGGCGTCGACGACGTCTGCGAGGGTGGGGGTTGCGAGTTCTTCAGTCATGCTTCCATTGTGACAGGCTTTGAGCCGCTACCGCGGTGGTGACTCGTTTCTCAGCCGTCTACCGGACCGGGTGGCGGGCATGGTGCCCATCCTACCGGGTTCTGTGCGTGGAGGCGGGGGAATATTATGCCCCTCCCCCGCGTTGAATAGGGCGGATGAAGGTGCACAAATCGCGTCGGGCCGAGGCGGCCCGCGCGGGTACGCCCCCTCGTTATAGCCTCGATAAGGAGAGATTATGGCTGAAATTGTTCTTGCCGGTGGATGCTTCTGGTGCCTGGACGCCGTCTATCGCCAGTTCCGCGGCGTTGAGTCCAGCGTGTGCGGCTACGCTGGCGGCGACATGCCCGATCCCGATTACCGTTCGGTGTGCTCTGGAACGACCGGGCACCACGAGGCCGCGAAGATTACCTTCGATCCGCAGGTAATCAGCTACGACACCATCCTGGATATTTTCTTCATCAGTCACGACCCGACCAGCTGGGACCGTCAGGGGGCTGATACGGGTTCGCAGTACCGTTCGGTGATTTTCTACGAGGACGAGCAGCAGCGCGAGCTGGCGGAGCGAGCTAAGGAGCGCGCCCAGCAGCTCTTTGACGCACCCATCGTCACCGAGATTAAGCCGCTCGATATCTTCTACGAGGCCGAACCTGTTCACCAGAACTACTATGCGCTCAATCCGGCGCAGGGGTATTGCACGTTTGTGGTGAGCCCCAAGGTGGCCAAGGCTCGCCGCGCTTTCTCGCAGCTGCTCCGTTAGAACGGTTTTGTGACGGACGGTGAGTGGGATGAACGGGTAGCCCGGGTATGATGATTACAGTAGCTCACTCAGCTCTGATGAATTCTACCGAGAGGCTATGATGAACAGCCCTTCCCCTGTTTCTTCCATCTTGACCCGTCGCGCCGCCCTGCTGGCCGCCGGTGCCGGTGCCGCCGTGACGCTGAGCGCCTGCGCCCAGTCCGTGCATCCGCTGTCGAAGTCTTCCGAGTCGGCTTCTGAATCCGCCTCGGCAAGTGAGTCCGCGTCTTCCAGCGCATCGGCCTCCGCTTCTTCTAGCGCCTCGGCCTCTTCCAGCGCTTCTGCGTCTTCGAACAAGTCATACAAGGGCCCCCTGAAGTTCGATAACTACGAGAAGAACGGCACCTACGTTCCGGCCACCGAAACCGAAAAGGCCAAGAACGTGCCGAAGCCCCTCCCTCCGGAGCACATGAATGATCGGAGCCCCGAGGGAATCTACGAGTTTACGGGCTTCTGGCTGGCTTCCATCAACTACCTGATGCTCACCGGCGATTCTGAGCCGCTCAAGAAGGCTGATCCCGCCGATGTGTACGTTAAGCAGTTTAACGAGTACGTTCAGCTGTACCAGGACTACGGTGGATGGACTTACGGTGCCGATACCCTGATGGAGATGAGCCTTTTGGCGGATCTTCCCCGTCAGAGCACCAAGAACCCCAACCAGTACACGTGGAGTGCCAACCTCACCTTCAACCAGGATTTGAAGGCTCACGTAGACGGTTCTGCTCCCCACAAGATTGCCAAGAGCGAGGGCGGCCGCACGTATGTTGGTGTGGAGTATAAGAATGGCGTCTGGGTGATGCTCACCGGTCACGAGGATGAGGCTTCCGCATCGGCTTCTTCGGCATCGGCGTAGCGTCCTCTCCCTCCTCCCCCGTACACACTATTGTGGTTGTGTGCGGGGGACTTTGTGTTTTCGGGATTTCGTGTTTAAGTGCCTGTCCTGCGGCGTATTTCATACATGACGCGCGATAACGGGGCCTTCAGCAAGGACAGGTATGATAGGAGCGGTGGCTCACTCAACTTCCGATAATCTACAAACTTCGAAAGGCTACGATGACCGGCCCTTCTTCCGCCTCCATTACCCGACGCACCGCGCTATTAATCACCGGTGCTGCGGCTACCGTCGCGCTGAGCGCCTGCGCTCCGAAGGTACGCCCCCTAGCTGGTTCCTCCGCGTCCGCCTCGTCTTCTTCGTCTCCTTCGGCGTCCGCCTCGTCTAGTACGTCTGCTTCTTCGCAGGCATCTGCTTCGGCTTCTTCGGGTAAGTCCTACAAAGGTCCCCTGAAGTTCGATAGCTACGAGAAGAACGGCACCTACGTTCCGGCCACCGAAACCGAAAAGGCCAAGAATGTGCCGAAGCCCCTCCCCCCGAGCAACATGCACGACCCGTCGGTCGATGGTATCTACTCTTTCCTCGGCTACTGGATTTCGTCGATTAATTATTTGCTGCTCACCGGCGACTCCGGACCGCTGAGCAAGTCCGATCAGGATTATGTGGAGATTTTCCAGCGTTTCTCCGACATGTACCAGGACAAGTCCGGTTGGATGTACGGTTCTGATGCTCCGATGGGCATCTCGCTTTCCACCGATACTCCTACCCAGAAGTCCTCGGGCTCTAACCCACGATACCGTTGGAATGGTCGTTTGATTCTCGATCAGAATCTGAAGATTTATCTGAAGGGTAGGGGCTCCAACACCGCCTTTACCGCGGAGAGCCACGACATCTACATCGATATGACCTACAGGTCTGGCGGCTGGACCGTTATCACCAAAGATACGAGCGACGACGACAGCGGTAGCTCCGGAAGCTCCAGCAGCTCTCCCTCCCCCAACTCCAAGAGCCCGAAGAGCGGCAGCGGGAAGAGCGGCGGACTCAACGTCTAGTCAGCCACCCGACGGTGCGCCTCTATGCGGCGGATGCTTTAACGCCTAGTGTGCGAGCATCCGCCGCATTTTTTGCACTATCGGATAACTTCATATTGGGTTGAGAACCAGCCTGCGATATTCTGTTTTTAACTGTTCATGCACGTACATTACTCAGAAAGATTCTTATGTCTACTCTGTACACCCGCCGTACCGCGCTGACTGCGTTGGGTATGGGGGCCGCTACCCTGCTGGCCGCTTGCTCTTCTAACTCTTCCGAGTCGTCTTCCTCGCCGAGTGCGACTACCGCATCTTCGAGCGCAAGCATGACTCCTTCCGCCTCCGTCGCACCCACTCCGGAGGCGACGACCACTGTTGAGCCCGGACCCAGCATGAAGGGCGAGGTCGTTCTGGCCGATTACTCCTCGACCGGTACCTTTGAGGCCGGTACGAAGGAGCACAAGGCTCAGAACGTTCCGGTTCCCCTGGAGCCCGCGAAGCTGCGTGAGAACAGCGTTGAGGGCCTGCACGCGTTCATTGCGTACTGGCAGGCCACCCTGAACTACCTGTTGCTCACCGGCGACGGTACCCGCTTCACGAACATTGACCACACGGGTGACTACACCACTGTGGCCGAGCTATTCCAGAGCATGTACGCCTCTGATAGCGGCTGGGTGGTTGGTTCGGAGCGCCCTCTGGTCTTCTCGCTGACCGCGGATCGCCCCACGAAGGACACTCGCACCGGTTACTACACCTGGGCTACCGAGATGACGATTGATACCGCCGAGGGTGCTGGCGTGTACAGCAAGACCAACGACCGCACCCAGACCCTGGCTGATGTGTTCAAGTACCAGGGTAAGCCGGTGGCCGGCCAGGTTGTGGCTCATTACCAGGACGGCACCTGGCGTATGGTGCGCCGTACTCCCGGTACAGCTTCGCCTTCGCCGGCTGCTTCGGTGAGCCCGAGCGCTTCTGCGGAGGCTACTACCGCTTCTGCTGAGGCCTCGGCGCAATAGGTTCAACAGGCGCAGTAAAGTTTCTACGCCCTATACCGCTGAGAAGCCACATGTGTTTCAAACACATGTGGCTTCTCGCTTTTAGTCTTTGAGAGGCTCACGGCGGCACCGCAAAGCCAAACGCTTCTAACGAATAAAGACATAAATAAAAAAGCCTTGATTCCGAAGAACCAAGACTTTTTCCTAGTGGTGACCCCAACCGGATTTGTAACGGTGACGGAGGGGCATGATGCCGAGCGCGCGAGGAAATCCATCATGCCCCGGAGTGCCGCGACGTAAGGAGCGGCGCCGTGAGAGGCTCACGGCGGCACCGCAAAGCCAGAGACCTCTGGCGAATAAGCTAAAAACAAAAAAACCTTGATTCCGAAGAACCAAGGCTTTTTCCTAGTGGTGACCCCAACCGGATTTGAACCGGTGTTGCCGCCGTGAGAGGGCGGAGTACTAGGCCGCTATACGATGGGGCCGTGAGATTTACATCTCTTTTATCAGGTCTCCCTGACAACACATACTACTATACAGAGATTCGACGAAACGACCAAATCGAAATCAAGTGAAATGGCACACATTATCCAATGTTGGTTTCTGCCGTCACAACAGATATTGCCGACCGCTTCCCCGACCCACATCAGCGCCCCCCCATACAGATGCGCCCCGCACACTCGGTACGGGGCGCATCCGGAAGGACCGATAAGAACCGGTCAGATGCCGTTACAGGCTAGGACTTGCGGCGACGCAGCACTACCAGGGTGGCGCCGGCAATCAGAACGAAAGCGCCCACGGCGGCCAGGCTCAGAACGCTCTGTGCGCCGGTCTTAGCCAGCGAACCGCTCTGGGTCGAGGACTTCGTTGCAGAGGCGTTTACCTGAGCGTTAGAGCCCTTCGACTGAGAGGAGGACTGAGATGAGGAAGAAGAGTTCGAGGCCGGCTGCGACGAAGAGCTCTTCTTCGCGGGAGTCTTCACGGTGGAGCCCATCTGCTCCTGTGCGGCAGGGGCGTTCGAGTCAGCAGTCTTGGGCTGAGCGTTATCCTGCTGCTGGGCGGCAGGCGACTCTGCGGGCTGGCTCGGCTTGCTCGAGTCTTCCGAGGTGGCGCGGTTATCAGCCTTATCCGCGTCTTCCTGAACATCGTTAACAATCAGCGCACGAGCCGAATCGTAGTCGCGGTTCATAGCAACGTCGGAACCGGCAGTCACGGTGCCGAGCAGGTAGCCCTGGCCGTACTTCAAGGTGTTTGCCGGTACGCGCAGGGTGCCGCTGAAGGAGTACTTACCGGTCTTCTCGTTGTACACGAAGTCGCTGGCCGGAATAACCGTGGAGATCTTCTGGATGTTCTGCAGCTCGCTGTCGGTCAGCTTGTCGTTGCCGGGAAGCCACTCGCCGTCCTTAACCAGGAAGAGGCGAATACCCTCGGCCGGGGGCTTATCAAAATCAGCGCCGGTGACATGGAAGGTGTAGGGGCGAGTGATGTCAATCGTGCCCTCCGCGAAGTTCAGGGTGGGGCCGATAATCACGGGCAGCGCTTCCTTCGGGTAACCCTGGAAGGCCAGCTTGGAAGGAACAATCGTTGCGGGCGAGGTGAATTCGCCGTCGGCAAGCTCGACGTGGAACTTCATGATGGAGTTCGGCTTGAGAACCTCGCGGGTGGAGGGGATGGTCTTGCCATCGCGGCCAACCCGAGCCTTGGACATGTAGTTGTCGGTGGTCGAACCGTCGCCGGTCTTCGGGTCGAGAACGTAGGGCACGGAGGCGGTTGCGCCCTCAATGTCCTGCTTGTCCACGGCCACGACGGAGCCGTCGTCGGCGAGGGTCAGGTCGTTAGCCTTGCCGCCGTTCATCTCGACCTCGCCAATCACGCGGTCGGTCTTGGCATCGAAGATAGCAATCTTACCGGTGCCGAAATCGGAGACGTACACGAGGTCGCGCTCTTCATCGTTGACCATGGCCAGGGCCTGGGTGCCGAACTTGACGAACTTCTTGAACGCACCGGTCTTCAGGTCGTACACCGAGATGCCGGAGTTAACGCCCTTCACGCCCTGAGAGGATACGTAAATTTCATTCTGGGAGTGATCGATGGACACATCGGAGGGGCGAACCTCAACCGAAGAGTCCTCGCCCCGAGTCTGGATGACCTGCTCGGTCTTCAGGGTCTTGGTGTTAATCACGAAGAGCTTGCCGCTGGTGCGCTCGGGCACATACAGCTTGTCGCCGTCGATGGCCACATTCATGCCGATGTAGCGGGTGCCGCCGTCGGGTGCACCCTGCAGCTGAATCTTGGTGACCTCGAAGGTTTTCATGTCGATAGCCGAGACGTAGTAGCGGCCGGTCACGAACACCTTGCCCGATGCGTTATCCACGCGAACCTCGCGGGGGTGCTCAATCCAGTTCGGATCGGCCTGGGACATGCCGTGACTGGTCCAAATCTGCTCCATGGTCTCCTGGTCGAACACGGAGAGGGAGTTGTCGGTCGTGTTGGTGACCCACACGGTACCGTTGGCGTCATCGACGGTGATGCCGTACGCAGAAACGTAGCCGAACTGGCCGTTTGCGTCATATTCGAAGGGAAGGACCGCTACTTCTTCAATCTTCATGGTGTCTGCATCAACACGCGCGATGGTGGAGGCCAGGTTGCTACTGCCACCCACGCCAACCATCCAGATCTTGTGGTGCGCCTGCGAGTAGGCCACCTGGTACTGACCGGGCAGGCCCTGAGTAATCTGGGCGGTGGATGCGGAGACATCTACAACGCGGCTTTCAGTGCTTTCTGCGTCGGAGGAGGAAGCGGACTGGGTCGTGGTCGGTTGCGCGGTGTTCTGCGCTGCGAAGGAGGCAGGAATCATGGACGCGCCGGAAATGGCGAGCGCGAGGGAGCCAGCAACGATACCCTTCAGCGCCTTACCCGAAGAAGGAGTGAGGTTCAATGTGTGTCCTTGTAGAGATGTAACGGAAGTACTCCGCTGCCGCGTCGAGGTGCTAACGAGACACCTCGTGAGCGTGCGGTGACACGCTCAACGACAGCGGGAGCAGAAACGCAAGTAATGCATAAATTTACCTACCCTCTTATCCTCAGTGTTTTCCCAGGAAAATACAAGCTACGTCGAGGGCGTGTTCAATATTTTTGGGCGCATCCCGCGAATTTACCTTGAGCATCACGTGAACGTTGAACCCTTAGGGGGAGATTTACCTTCCCCGGGAGGCAAAAACCCTGGTCAGCCTGATATTCATTAGCTCTTATATTTACACATCAATGTAAAAATTTGCTTCACCCGGTACATTATTCCGATGCACTATTCTTCCCGCAACGACATCACTTTTCCGTTCGTGCGAACGCACCCAATAGCACGCAAAAGGCGGGCCCCTCCCCCGCCGCAATCTCGACGATTGCGGCGGGGCCGGGAGCCCGCCTCACGCAGCGGCTCAGAGTGACCGCTGAACGTTGCTACTCACCGCCTCCTTATGGCAAAGTCGGCGGTTACAGCTTAGGCCTTGCGACGGCGAGCCAGAATGGCCGCGCCACCCAGCAGGGCAACCGAACCCAAGGCCAGCAGGCCGGCCACGCCGTTCGCACCGGTGCTGGCCAGAGCCCCCTTCGAGGAGCCACCCTCGCGCTGAGCCTGCGAGGAACCGGAAAGATCGGCCTTCACGCCATCCTTGGAGGGGTTCAGCTCGTCCCGAGAATCGCTCTTGCTATCGGTCTTTGCATCGGACTTCGCAGTATCCTTCGCGTCGGTGGCCGAATCGGCCGACTGCGAGGGAGCTGGGGTCGAAGAGTTGCCCTTCTTAGCGTCCTCAGACTTCGGGTCAGTCGGCTTCGATTCCTCGGCCTTCACGCCGGTCACCGTCGGGTAGCCCGCGAACTGCAGGGCGGTCGGGGTGAGGGTCACGGGAGCCGCGCTCTCGGCGGTGTCCTTCAGACCAACCTTGAACTTCAGAATCGAGTTGGCCTTCAGCTGCTGAACCGATGCGGGCACGTCGTTACCCTGGCGGTCCTTGGTAGGCAGGGTGGTGTACTCGCTGGCGGTGCTGATCTCGCCGGTGGTGCCGTTGAGCACGTAGGGCAGGGTGACCTTCTCGTCGCGGTCCTTCTTGTCGAGGACCAGCACGGAGCCATCCTTGAGCAGGGTCACGTCGTTCGCGGCGGCGCCGTTCATCTCGACCTCGCCAATCACCTCGTCGGTGCGGCCGTCAAAGACCGCAACCTTACCGGTGCCGAAGTCGGTAACGTACACCAGGTCGCTATCCTCATCGTGCTCCAGGGCGAGCGCCTGGGTGCCGAACTTGACGAACTTCTTGAACTCGCCGGTGCGCAGGTCGTACACGGAAATACCGGAGTTGACGCCCTTCACACCCTGAGAAGAAACATAAATCTCATTCAGCGAGTGGTCCACAGCCACGTCGGAGGGGCGAACCTCAACGGTGGAATCCTCACCCTGAGTCTGGATGGTCTTCTCAACCTTGAAGGTCTTGGTGTCCACGACGAAGAGCTTACCGCCGGTGCGCTCGGGCACGTACAGCTTGCCGCCGTCCAGGAACAGGTTCATGCTGATGTAGCGGGTACCGCCGTCGGGGGCGCCCTCGAGCTGAATCTTCTCAACCTGCTTGGTCTTCAGGTCGATAGCGGAGACGAAGAAGCGGCCGGTCACGAACGCCTTACCGGACTCGTGGTCGACGAGCACAGAACGGGGGTGCTCAATCCAGTTCGGGTCGCCCTCCTTCACGCCCTCGTTGGTCCAGATGAGCTTGAGGGTCTGCTGATCGTACACCGCCACGGAGTTGTCGGTGGTGTTGGTGACCCAGACGGTGCCGTCCACGTCATCGACGGTCACGCCGTACGCGGAGGTGTAGCCGTACTGGCCCTTGTCGTTCTTCTTCACGGGCAGCTCGGCGAAAGCCTCGGTCTGCAGGGTGTCTGCATCCACGCGTGCCAGGGAGGAAGCAAGATTGCCTCGCGCACCCACGGTGGGCACGAACAGCTTGTGGTTCTTCTTGGAGTAGCCAACCTGGAACTGGCCGGGCAGGCCCTGAATGATGTTTGCAACGCTACCGGATGCGTCCACGGTGCGGTGTGCCTCAGTGGAGGGGGTGGTGGTGTCGGTTGCCTTGGTGGTCTTGGTGGCGGTTGCCGGGTAGCCCTGGAACTCGCGGGTTTCGGGGGTGAC
>ERZ773234.156-NODE-156-length-21738-cov-9.635060_pt1 | contig 21738 bp, 19 predicted proteins | sample MGYA00580523_ERZ773234 | MGnify/ENA primary metagenome ERZ773234 (study PRJEB29015, sample SAMEA2738167) | human oral metagenome | biome: human oral; feature: human-associated habitat; material: saliva | place: China | collected 2262 ...
CGCACCCCAACAGAAGCATTCAACGAACTCATTGCTACCACCCATTGACACCGCCGAGACTTTGCCGAACTCAGAGAGAGAGCTCGCCTCGTTCGATACGATCTCGAGCAATGGGTAATTAAACATCTACAAAGCGTGCAAGCCAATGCCCCAGAGCCTTTTATGAAAGAAACACAGGACGGAACACTGGAGAAGTTGAAGACCCACTGGACCTTAGCTTCTATGACACTCGAAGGTTCAACAAGTGCACAGCAAAAAACAAGGCTTAAAGAACTTGAAAAGGCTAATTCACGCTTCACTAGAGTAGCGCAGAATCCGTCAATGAAGAGGGTTCCACCCCTAATGAATCGGAGATTGTCAGACGCTATGGAAGCAAGGAAAGACTACCGCACTGCTTCCAACGTTGCGTCTACAACCGCAAAGAACATCAACCGAATCAATAATCTTTTGCTTGCCTACGAAGTAGCAACGAGCGACGAGCCATCTGCGACTGCAGTATCTGGTGTTGCTGGCATCGTTGGGGGATACATCGGGTCATCGCTTGCAGCGGAAATTACCGTTACACTCACTGCTCCTGCTGTCGTTCTAGCTGGCAGTGAGGTAGTGGCTGCCGCGGCCGCGGCGGCCGGTTCCGCCTATTTAGCCAAGGTTACTTACAAACAGGTACCTCTTGAATATCGTGAACGCATCGACAACACTCTCTGGCATCTGCCGTACTACGTCGGATTAGGCTGGTGACCATGACTCGATCGCGACGTAGGGGGTTCGGCGGATTCCTCTCCAGCATCTTTTCCAATCGCACCGAGTCGCTCGTGGGTGAAGATAGATGGCGGCGCAACGAGTGGAAACGTGCACTAATTGGAACCGTCATCCTCGCTCTCGGGATAGCGATCGTTGAAGGAATCTATCGACTGACACACTATGGCGATTTTCGTTTCGCTGTCTATCTGGCTTCAATTCCGCTAGTAGCTGGGGTTTCCCAGATGGCATGTGACTCGATAGTTCCCTATCTGCGTCCCCATGTTCGATTCGTCAACGGCCACGTTGTCATACGAGGTGAGCGTCTCACCAACATCGGATACCTCACTAGCTACGCGATCCTCTGCATGACCGTCGTAGGAGCACTCATGCTCGGTTTCTTAACGCACGCCTTCAAGACAACTATCGGTATTGCGGTGGTAGCAGCATTTTTTGCCTATCATCTCTTTTCTGAGAATCCAATGGAAGACCTGAAAAACACCATCAAGGATCGTTCAATGACGGTGTTATCCCCAGATAGCATCGACTTTCACGCGGCTCCTCATCTGTCAATCCATAAGTATCTGGAATCCGCCTGTGACGGATGCGGCAGCGACGCCTCCTTCCGATGGGACCAGAACGTGCGAATTTTTGACATCAACACCGTCAAGCATCATGTTGATCTATTTGCAGATCCGGACACGTATGACGGGCCGTGGGGCTTGTGCTGCCGGACGATCGGCATCCCCTTCACCGGCCTCGACGCCCTCATCCGGCACTTCAACGAGCACCCCGAGGACCGCCCGCTCCTGGCCACACCGCAGGGCGTCGACCTCGTCAACGACATCCTCTCCCAAGCACGTTCAGAACTCACCACCAGGAAAGGCAAGCACGCATGAAGTCTAAGAAACGCATCCTCGTGACGCTGATCGTCGCGGTCCTGGCCGCGATCGTCATCTTCCCGATGCTGCCCCTCGAATACCGCGACCGCGTCGTCGCGATCCTCACCCACCCGCTGTACTACCTGGGCCTGAGTAACTGGTAGGACGAGGCCTGGGCTTGGGTAACTGGTAGGACGAGGCCTAGTCCAGATCCATAGGCAAGGGGGTGGGCTCCCAACCGGGAACCCCACCCCCTCACTCACGAAGCCACAGCCTCAGAGATTCTCGACGACCGCAGCGCGGGGGCCGCGCTCACCGGTGGAAGCGTCGCGCCAGGCCTCAAGGGCCCGCAGGAACGCGGTAGCACCGGGGTCCTGGAGACCGATCGACCGGTCCTGCAGCCACGAGGCGCGGCCACGCTGCGACTGAAGGTCGCGCGTGGCGACCACGGCCTCGCCGGCGTCCACGATGGCACTATCGAGGGCCGCCGCCGCGAGCGCGCTGTCCGAAGCGACCGCGGGGTTGGCCTCGATGCTGCGGGCGAGAGAATCGACGGCGGGGAGCATCGCGTCGAGGATGGTCTTGTCGCCCACCTGGCTCTTACCGCGGTGCGAGATGGAGCTGGCGGCCGCGCGGATGAATGCCTCGGCCTCGACGGCGGTGATGTCCTCGCAGCCGACCCACACCTTGGACCCGGCGAGGAGGCCTCCGGCGACCAGCGCCGCCATCGTCGACGGGTTGGCGTTGGCGAATGCCTTCGCGCAGGCGCGCGCCACGTCGGAGGGGGCGGGTTCGGGCTCGGTCGGCATGGCCTTGAGCGCCTCGATGACCGCGCGGGCTCCCGCGGAGATCGTGATACCGAGGTCGCCGTCGCCGAGAACCTGGTCGAGGTCACGCAGTTCGTCCGATGATTCGATGAGCAGCGTCATCGAATCCTGAATGCGCTGGATGAGTTCGGGTGAACGCATTTGTCATGCCTCCCTGAAGAACGGGGACTGTGCGGGGGCGTCGAGGAGCTCGAGGAGCTCGTCGTCGACCTTGAGCAGTGAGATCGAGGCACCGGCCATTTCGAGGGACGTCGCGTATTCGCCGATGTAGCGGCGTTCGATGACGACTCCGATGTCCGCGAGCCTCTGGTGGGTGCGGCGGTAGAGCAGGTAGAGCTCTTCGAGGGGCGTGGCGCCGAGGCCGTTGACGAGGACGGCCACACGATCACCCTCAGACAGGCCGAGGTCGGGGATGACGGAGTCGAGGATCTGGTCCGCGATCTCGTCGGCGGTTCCGAGGGGTCCGCGGTGGATGCCGGGTTCGCCGTGGATGCCGATGCCGATTTCCATTTCCCCTTCGGGCAGGTCGAAGGACGCGGCGCCCGTGGTCGGGAGAATCGTCGGGGACAGGCCGACGCCCATGGTGGCCGTGTTGTCGACGACCTTCTGGGCGACGGCGGCGACCTCGTCAAGGCTGTCGCCGCGCTCGGCGGCAGCGCCCGCGGCCTTATAGGCGAAGAAGATGCCGGCCACACCGCGGCGGTCCTTGGCGCGTTCCTTGGGCTGGGAGGCTACGTCGTCGCAGCCGAGGACGGTGCGCGTCTCGATGCCGTCGAGTTCGAGGAGGTCGACGGCCAGGTCGAAGTTGAAGACGTCGCCGCCGTAGTTGCCGTAGAGGAAGAGCACGCCCGCTCCCCCATCGACGGCCTTGGCGGCGTCGGCGCACTGCTGGACCGACGGGGAGGAGAACACGTTACCGATGGCGACGCCGGAGCACAGCCCCTTGCCGACGTAGCCCTTGAAGAGGGGGAGGTGACCGGAGCCGCCGCCGGTGACGATGCCGACCCGGCCGGGTGCGGGGCTGTCGGCACGGACGAGGACACGCCTGTCGTCTCCGGGGGTGCGGACCTGGTCGGGGTGTGCCAGGAGAATGCCCTCAACCATCTCATCGACGAACTGGTCGGGGTTGTTAATGATCTTCTTCACGATCATTTCCTTTCTGTTGCGCCGCTATTGAGGGCGGCTGCTGGTTGTGGGCGCCTGAACGTCGATGTCAGGCGTGTTCGAACGTCTTTCCAGTCGACGCAGTCGAGAACGAGGACGCCGATGAGGATGACGCCCTGGGCGATTGCGTACTGGAAGGCGGACAGGCGCATGGAGGTGAAGCCGCTTTGGACGACCTGGAGGGTGAGGGCCGCGAGGAATACGCCGCCGACGGTGGCGAAACCGCCGTTCGGGTTGGTTCCGCCGAGGACGGCGATGACGATGACGAGCAGCACGTAGGAGGCGCCGTAGTCCGCCGAGGCCGTGGGGTTTCGTGCGATGAACACGATGCCCGTGAGGGAGCCGAGGAATCCGGTGAGCAGGTAGGAGCTCAGCAGGATTCGGGAGGAACGAATTCCGGAGAATCGGGCGGCCGTCCCGTTGGATCCTTCGAGGGAGAGGGACAGTCCCAGCGGGGAGCGGTTGAGGATGAATCCGACGAGGAGGGCGACGAGTCCGAAGACGATGAAGAGGAGGGGAACTCCCGCAACTGCGGTCTTTCCGAACGCCGTCAGCGCTGCCGGGGATCCGTAGAGGGTTTTGCCGCCCGTCCACACGACGGCGAGGCCGTTGAAGATCTGCATGGTGCCGAGCGTGGCGAGGATCGGGGTGACGCCGACGTAGGCGATGAGGACGCCGTTGACGAGGCCACACACGAGGCCAACCCCCAGCCCGATGAGGATGATGACCGGTCCCCACTGTTCGGTTCCACCCAGCGCGCTCGAGGTGTACAGGGTCGACACGGTGATCGCGCAGAGGTTCGCGATGGCGACGAGCGACAGGTCGATGCCGCCGGTGACCATCGAGATCATCATGGCGATGGAGAGGATGCCGATTTCTGCGACGGCGAGCAGCATGTTCTGCAGGTTGAGGCCTGTCAGGAACACGCTCGGGGAGAGGATCGAGAAGATTCCGATGGCCACGAGGAGGATGACGACCATGCGGGCGATCGACCGGTCGCGGCGCAGCCGGGAGAGGATCGAGGCACTGAATTGATCAATCCGGGAGTTTGTGTCGCGGAGTGTGTTGTTCATGGGACTCATCCTTCGACGGCTTGGGGGACGGCGTTGCTGTGGTCGACCTGGGCGCTCTTGGCGCGCATCGTTCGCGCGCTGCGCTTTGCGGCGAGCGCTTGGATGCCGACACCGGCGACGAGGAGCAGGCCGACGGCGGCACGCTGCCAGGCGCTGGGGACGCCGATGAGGATCAGCGAGTTGTTAATGAGCTGGACGAGCAGCACACCGAGGATTGTTCCGCGCACGGACCCGCGTCCGCCGAAGATCGAGGCGCCTCCGAGGACGACGGCGGCGATGATGTCGAGTTCGTGGCCGACGAGTTCTTGGGGGTTGGCGGACCTGCCGAGGATCATGTAGACCATGCCGGCGGTTGCGGCGAGGGTTCCGGCGATGACGTACACCCAGATTTGGGTGCGTTTGACGTTGATGCCGGCTCGGTGGGCGGATTCGGTGTCGCCGCCGATCGCGTAGATTGCGCGCCCGAACATGGTCCGGCTGAGCACCAGCGCGATGACGATCGCGAGGATGATGGCCGGGATGATCATGGAGTGCAGCAGCGCGACGCCCGTCGATGTTTCGACGGAGACGAGGTTCGCGGTCGAGGCCGACGCCATGCCCTCGGGCAGCTGGGCGATGTACTTCGAGCCGATGTACGCCAGGAGGAAGCCTTGGAAGATTCCCTGGGTGCCGAGCGTGACGATGAGGGTCGGGAGCTTGAACCTGGAGATCAGGTATCCGTTGAGCAGGCCGAGGAGCGCTCCGATGGCCAGCGCCATCGCGAAGGATCCGACGAGGCCGATGTTGATTCCTCGGCTCAGCTGGAACACGATCGTGGCGTAGGAGGCGAACGAGGCGATGGCCGCGAAGGAGACATCGATGCCGCCGGAGATGATGACGAGGAGGACGCCCAGCGCGTAGATCATCGGGACGATGGAGGAACGCAGGAGGGAGAAGAGCGTCGAGACCGTGAAGAACGCGGGGCTGATCGCGGACATGATGATGGTCAGGAGGACCAGGACGGACAGGACGATTCCTTCGCGGTTGGGTCCCCAGATCCAGCGCAGGACGCGCCGTGCGACGGTATTCATGTTCATGACACAACCATCTTTCTAATCGTTCGAGCATCGACGTCCTCGCCTGCCAGTTCGGCGGCGATGTGGCCGCCCTTGGTGATGAGCACTCGATGGCAGCAGGAGACGAGTTCCGGCGCGTCGTCGGAGATAATGACGATGGCCATGCCGGCTTCCGCTTGTTCGCGCAGAATGTCGAGGATCTCGGCTTTGGAGCCGACGTCGACGCCGACCGTGGGCCCGTTGAGGATGAGGACCTTGGGGTTGCGCGCGAGCCATTTCGCGAGGACGACGCGCTGGGCGTTGCCGCCCGACAGGGATCGCACGGGGGCGAGGACGTCGGGGGCTTTGATGCGCAGCGACTCGAAGTAGTGGGCGATGGTCTGGCGGATCTTGTCTTTGCGCAGCGTGTTGAGTTTCGAGGTGTGGTGGTCGATGGACGCGGCGATGACGTTGTCGGCGATCGACTTGTCGAGGAAGAGACCCTCGGTGAGTCGGTCTTCGGGGACGTATCCGATGTGGGCCTTGATAGCCTGTCCGATGGAGCCCACCTCGACGTGTTCGCCGTCGATGTAGACGCGTCCGGAGTCGATGGGCAGGAGGCCGAAGAGGGCCTGGGCGATTTCGGTACGTCCGGATCCGAGGAGTCCGGTGATGCCGAGGATTTCGCCCTTCTTCACGGAGAAGCTGACGTCCTCGAAGCCTCCCTGGGAGGTGAGGGATTCGACGCGCAGGCGTTCCTCGGCGTCCTGGGCGAGGGGCGGGACGCGTCGGCTCTGGTCGAGTTCCTTGCCGGTCATGTAGTGGGTGATCTTCTCACGGTCGAGGTCTTCGACCGGCGAATCGATGACGTTGCGTCCTGAGCGCATGATGGTCACGCGCTGCGAAATCGCCATGACCTCGTCGAGCTTGTGCGACACGAAGATGAGGGCGACGCCCTGCGCGCTCAGCTTTTCGACGACCATGAACAGGCGCGCGACCTCACGCTGGGTGAGGGCGGTCGTCGGCTCGTCCATGATGAGGAGCTTCGCGTTACCGGCCAGGGCACGGCAGATGGCGGTGAGCTGCTTGTCCGCGACGGAGAGCTGTTCAACGTCGGCGTCGAGCGGGAGCGGGACTCCGAGGCGCTCGACGATCTGCGAGGCCTGCTGCTTCGCGTTCGTGGCGCTGAAGAACTTCTTCTTTTCTGTCACCGACGAGGTCATCATGATGTTCTCGGCGACCGTCAGGTTCGAGAACAGGCTGAAGTCCTGGTAGATGACCTGGATGCCGGCGTCCATGGCGCTCAGCGGCGTCAGCGAGGAGACGGTGTGGCCGTCGATGAGGATGCGTCCCGCGTCGGGCGCGTGCACTCCGGAGATGACTTTGATGAGAGTGGACTTTCCGCAGCCATTCTCGCCGGCCAGGCACAGCACTTCTCCTGGCCAGACGGCCATGTTGACGCCATCGAGGGCGCGAACACCGCCGAAGTTTTTGACGATATCCCGAACCTCTAGAAAGGGGTTCTCCTGCACGCTGACGCCTTCTCCGTGGGGGCGCGGTGCTTCATCCACATTGCTGCGCATGTGCTCTCCTTCGAGTGTCTTGTCGACTGCGCTGTCGTGGGACGCCCGCCCCGGCCTCGTGCCGATGTGTCACGAGGCCGGGGCTGCGTGATCAGAAGTCGTAGTTCTTCGCTTGCTCGGCGTCCGCGGCGATCTGGGCGTTGCCGACCCAGACGTTGTCGTAACCGTCGAGCTTGTGGAGGTTGTTGTAACCCTCAATGCCGAGGTCCGTGCCTTCGGTGATGGTGCCGCCGTCAGCGAGGATCTTCGCGATCTGCAGCTGGGCCTTGCCGGCGAGGGCGGGATCCCAGAAGAAGATCTTGTCGATCGATCCGGTGGCCAGGTACTTCGCGGAGGCCGAGGGGATCGAGGTGCCCATAACGCAAACCTGGTCGGACAGGCCGGCCTCTTCGATCGCGCGGGCGATGCCGGGCACGTCGTTACCGGCGGAGCCCTGGAAGGCCTTGATGTCGGGGTACTTGCCGAGGACTTCCTTGGCCTTTTCGTATGCGGCCGTCTCGTTGTCCGTGGACTCGATGGGCGTCTCGACGCGCTCCATGTTGGGGAAGTTCTTCTGCTGGTAGTCGTAGGCTGCCTCGACCCATTCCATGTGGGTCTTGGCGGTCAGGCCACCGACGAACTGCACGTACTTGCCGGTGCCGCCCGTGCACTCCCCGATGTTCTTCATGATGTCGACGCCGTAGGAGGCGTTGTCGAATGCCTCGATGTCCACGTCAACGTTCTTGATACCGGTCGCCTCGTGGGAGACGACCTTGATGCCCTGTGCGCGCGCCTGTTCGAGGACGGAGGAAAGGGCCTCGGGCGAGTTGGGGACGACGGTGATGGCGACCGGCTTCTGTGCGATCAGATCCTGGATGATCTGGATCTGCTTTTCCGGCGCGACGTCCGTTCCGCCCTCGGTCCTCGTGTCGTATCCATTCTCGGCGCCCCATTCCTTGACGCCCACGTCCATGCGATCAAACCATGCGATGCCCTTGACCTTGACGACGGTGACCATCGTCTTGCTGGAATCACCCGCGGCCGAGCCGGTGTTTGATGAGGAGCTATCGCCTGTCGTCCCGCCGACGGTCGAGCAGGCAGTCAGAGCGAGCATCGATGCAATGGACACCGATGCCGCCGTCAGTCTTCCGATCTTCATGTCGTCACTTCCTCGTGATCTAGTTGTCCGACGTTTCGGGTTCGCCATCTCCTGCGATGGCGCACGCATCATGGCGTGACCCGCGTCGCAATCACTTACACTACACGCGATATCGTGCAGTGGCAACTCGCTTTCGCGCATGTCAGACGGCTTGATTCACTGACAACTGCCCTTCCGCGCGCAACATGACGCACGGTTATACGCAAACGCTGAGCGAAAAACGCCCCTCTGGGCTGGCTATATAAGCAAATACTCTAGTTGCGCGGTATCGCGCACATTCGCGCCGAAAGTTCGGTACAGTGTCAAGCGGGCGGCGATCACGATGCACTGTTGCAGGCATCATCTGTACCCCTCGTCGCACCCCGCGTAGACCATAGCCACCAGAAGGAACCATCGTGACCCGGCAAGACACCATTGTCTCCATGATTGAGGCAACCGGCTTCGAGACCGTGTCCTCCTTGGCAGAGGCTCTCGACGTGAACGTGTCAACCATCCGCAGGGACCTGGAGCACCTGGCCGAAGCCGGCCTCGTGCGCCGCACCCACGGTGGGGCGATCCCGATCCCCCAGGACGAGGACACCGAGGAGTTCCTGCAGGATTCCCCGAACCGCGCGGAGAAGCGGGCGATTGGCCCGGCCATGGCGGAGCGCATCCTGGACGGCCAGTCCGTGTTCATCGATTCGGGGTCGACGTGCCTCGAGGTGGCTCGGGCTCTCGACGCGCGCCGCGTGACCGTGGTGACGCACGATCTGCTGGTGGGCCTCGAGATTTTGAAGAAGCCGTCGCTCAACCTGGTGTTCGTGGGCGGCGAGCTGCTGCCGAACCGGACCCACATGTGGGGGCCCACCGCCATCGATCAGCTGGAGCACATCCGTGTGAATACGGCCGTTTTCGGTGCGAATTCGGTGATGGAGGACGGCATTTACGCGTCAACCGGGTACTCGATCGAGCTGCAGCAGAAGGTCCGCTCGATCGCGTCGACCGCCTACTTCGTCGCAGATTCGACGAAGTTCGGCCGCAACGCCCTGTACAAGGTCCTGGGCATCGACGCGTTCACGGCGGGCATCACGGACTCGTTCCTCTCCCCCATCTCGGCGGCGGCCTACCCGATCCCGTTGATCCGGGCCGAGGTCGCGCAGAGTTAGGCGTGGGATGCGCCGCACTGCTGCGGCGCGACCAAAAACACTTCCCACGTAGTTAACCGAGAACGAAGAACCCCTTATCAATGTCCACGCAGAAGCGCCATTCCTAAGGACGCGAGCCCACAGATAAGTAGAGTCCCGTAGAATGGCCAGATCGCCCACCCTTTAATGACTGAGCAATATTCCAAGAATCGGGTTCTCCAGGTTTCCCCAGAGCACTGGTAATTCAGCGAATATGGAGGAACATCAGGGTCACTGGCCGCTATACGCTCGTAGAGGTCGCGATATTTGCGCTCAGTCCTCAGGTATCCAACATCCAGGAATGCGAAAACAACCGTAGCAACGATGCCTAGGAGAGCAAGTGCGACGGAGCACTTCGTGAGTGAATACCCATAAGCTGCCGTCACTACGGGAAGCAACCAACTTTTCGTGTTGGAAGACGATTGCGCCATACGACTGATGACGTTCTGAGCAAAGGATAGATGCTGCCGACGATCCTCAGGCGTAACGGAACTATCAGGAAGAAGAGTTGTTGCGCGTAACTTCGCTAAAACCCGGTCCTTCTCCTCATCAGAGAAGTTTGTCTTGGATGGCCAAATTTCCCTAAAGGCATCGCCATCCCACCGGGGCACAATATGTACGTGGACATGAGGAACAGTCTGTGTAGCTGCCTCACCGTTGGATTGGATGATGTTGATTCCATCCGGATGCTGGGTTTCGCGCAGGCTCATAGCCACGGCTTGGGCTGAAGTCATCACCGCACTAACCTCGTCAGAAGTCAACGCGGTGAACTCTTCAACATGGCGGCAAGGAATCACCATACAGTGACCAAGGACAGCAGGCTCTGTTGGGAAAAACACTACAACCTTGTCATTACGTGCAACTTCGCGCACAACTGCATCTTCTCCTCGAACAATCGAGCAAAAGGGACAGGGACAGTACTGTAGGCTAGTCACTTCCTGATACGTCCTTTCCCTACCCAAGATTTCAAGTTCAACGACAGTTCAGCGTATGTAGCCTTAGAGTCAATCCTTCCCCAAAAATCACGCTGCGTGGGGTCAAAGATAGGAACCCCCGGATTTCTTCCAGATCCGTTGATGCAACAAAAAGGGTCTGCTCCTTCAGTGTCTGTAGTCCCTATTGACGAAAGTCCGTGAATACGTATTCCAAGGAGAGGCTTACACAGTTCCCATGCTCGCTGAATCTCGTACTTCACCCATGGACGAGAAGCAGTTTGTGCACCGATAAGTACGACGACAGCACTCTTCCCTTTCATCTGTTCGTCAATCCAATTGCAGATAGCCTTTTCCCCTTTTTTGCCAACTTCCTCCCACTCTTGAGCGTTGAGAAGTTTTTGCCCTTCAACACTCCCTATGTTACGGATTAACTGGACACGATAAACATCTCGTTCATAGTGAAAACTATAGAAAACAGCCATTTGAATTATGCCTTTCTTTTGGCCTGGTTTGGTTTTGCAGAGCAGGCGTTTTAAGGATCATTGATTGAAATTGCTGGTGCCGCTTCCATCGGCGCACCGATTGCTTGGACAAGAGCCGGACCACGCCTCCTCTATGTACACCGACTCATTATCACGCGCCCTCTTGTTGCAGTAGCGCTCAATGGACAACCACTAGGTCATCCTCCTCCTTAACATGCAAGAGATAGTCAGAGTGCAGTGTCAGTTGTTCAGCCGACACAATATATGGGTTATCGTCACTGCCTTCAACCTCAATGTAGACCATGTCGTCGATAACCTTGCCGGCACGGAACCGATCACCTGCATGCAGCACCAGACCACCGCCACACTCAACGTCGGCAGAGACTGTATACAGATCAGAAAACCCATCGGCACTGGATTGAGCGAACTTTGCTCGTGCCCAATCAGCAAGCTTAACTTCAGCGGTCTTACCTTCGCGCAGTCTTGCACCGATATTGAGTCCAGTTCGAAAGATAATCACACCGCCGAGCATAATCACTCCTGTTGCCTTGGCAATTGCAGGACCAGGCCCTCCCAGTGCCTTAATTCTCGTAGTGACCATCTGATATGCCCCGAGATTACTCATCGCAGCTCTACTTCCTTCCTTGGACCATGGGCATGCAGCGTAGCAGCCCGAACACTTACTGAGAAATATACCCAAAGCTGGCCGAGACTATCAACGAAACGGCGGAAACACATACCCAGCACCCCGCAGCTACTGCTCACCGACACAGCAATCCCCTTGTACCCCCCCACCCACCACGCCACCTAGCTTGTGTGTCGTAGATTACCCGCTATTCTTGGTCGCATGACTGCTGCGCGCGACGACGACTTCATGGCACTGCCCGGTATGGAAGCGGATTCCACCGACACCCACCACAGCCGGGAACATTTGTCAGGCGACACCGCCACCACCTCACCAAACACCTCCTCAAAGTCCGCTCTCGATGCCCTGCTGGACGAGTATCGTGCGCGCGCAAAGAGCGAGCGCGAGAAGGGCACGCTCTTCGAGGAACTGACGCGCCAGTTCCTGCTTCACGACGCGCGTTTCGCGCACCAGTTCAAGGAAATCTACCTGTGGGGCGAGTGGCCGGAGCGTCGCACGGGCGACACCGGCATTGACCTGGTGGCGATCCCCGTCCACGACGGCGAGGGTCCGGTGGCCATCCAGTGCAAGTTCTACGCGCTGGGTCACCGCATTCAGAAGGCCGACATTGACTCGTTCCTGTCGGCGTCGGGTAAGGAGCCTTTCGGCCGCCGCATCGTCGTGGACACGTCGGGCGCGCCGTGGGGAAAGAACGCACAGGACGCGATCGAGGGCCAGCAGATCCCGGTTTCTCGCATCACGCTGGCGGATCTGCGCGATTCGGACATCGATTGGCGCACGTATTCGCTGGGGTCGACGCAGGCTCCGAAGACCCGCGAGCGCAAGGTTCCGCGCGACCATCAGGTGCGTGCACGCAGCGCGGTGATGGCGGGCTTCGAAGAGCACGACCGCGGCACGATGGTCATGGCGTGCGGCACGGGTAAGACGTTCACAGCCCTGACGATCGCGCGCGAGTTCGTGGAAAAGGAGGGCGGCACCGCCCGAATCCTGTTCGCGGTCCCCTCGCTCGCGCTCCTCAAGCAGACGCTGGACGATTGGGCGGCCGAGGCCGACGGCGCGTTCACAGCGTGGGCGGTGTGTTCGGATACGAAGGTGTCGTCGTCGGCGCGTAATGACACGGCCGAGGAGTCGGCGGTTGACCTGCCGATCCCGGCGACGACGGACGGCCAGCGCCTCGCGGACTCCCTGAATGCGAATAACGCAACGGAGGGCCTGCAGGTCGTCTTCGCGACGTACCAGTCGATCGAGGTCATTCACCGCGCGCAGGAGATCGCGGGCGATGAGTGGCGCGATTTCGACCTGATCATCTGCGACGAGGCCCACCGCACGACGGGCGCAACGCTGACTGGCGAGGACGAGAGCGCGTTCACGAAGATCCACAGCAACGAGTTCATCCGCCGCGCGAAGACCCTCTACATGACGGCGACACCGCGTATTTTCGCGGAAAACGCGAAGAATAGGGCCTCGGAGAAGGACGCGATCCTGACCTCGATGGACGACCAGGAGAACTACGGTCCGGTGTTCTTCCGCCTGGGCTTCGGCCAGGCGGTGAAGGAGAACCTGCTGACGGACTACAAGGTCATCATCCTGACGGTCAGCGAGGAGGAGGTGTCGCAGCACTATCAGGCGATCGCCGAGATGGGCGGCGAGCTGAACCTCGACACGGCCGCGAAGCTGACGGGCTGCTGGAATGCGCTGGCCAAGCGCAAGAACCGCGGCTCGGACGTGGACTACGGCGAGGATCGCGCGCCGATGCGCCGCGCCGTGGCCTTCTGCAAGGACATCAAGGCCTCGAAGGCGGTGGCGACGCAGTTCCCGGACCTGGTGAACGGCCCCTTTGGCTTGAGCGACCTGAGCAACGACGACGCGTCGGATAACCTGCAGGTCGAGTGCTGCCACGTGGACGGCACGATGAACGCGGCGGTGCGTGCGCGCGAGATGGATTGGCTGACGGAGGGCGCGGGCACGGACGAGGTCCCGGTGTGCCGCATCCTGACGAACGCGCGCTGCCTGAGCGAGGGCGTGGACGTGCCCACGCTGGACGCGGTGCTGTTCCTGTCGCCGCGCAAGTCGCAGGTGGACGTCATTCAGGCGGTGGGCCGCGTGATGCGCCGCGCGGAGGGCAAGGATTTCGGCTACATCATCCTGCCCGTGGCCGTTCCGGCGGGCATGGCGCCGGAACGCGCGCTGGACGACAACAAGCGCTTCCAGGTCGTGTGGCAGGTCCTCAAGGCCCTGCGCGCGCACGACGAGCGCCTGGACGCGGCGATCAACTCGATGGAGCTCAACGGCCAAGGCCCGGAGAACATCATCGTCGAGCAGGTCTCGCTCGAGAAGGCGAAGAAGCAGAACGATCCGCTGGATGGCTCTGCGCCCGATGGGGACGAGGCCGGGGCCGGGTCCGGCGCGGACGGGGTGGCCCAGGGGATCCAGGGCCAGCTGACGCTGCTGCCGTCGGATTGGAAGGAGTCGGTGTTCGGCCGGATCGTGAAGAAGGTGGGCTCGTCCCTGTACTGGGAGGACTGGTCCAAGGACATCGCGACGGTGGCAGACCGCTACATTCACCTCATCGATCGCCTGCTGGAGGATCCGGAGCGCCAAGACGCGTTCCAGGAGTTCGTGAATGCGCTGCGCGCGACGCTAAACCCGGCCGTGGACAACGAGTCCGCGGTGGAGATGCTGGCCCAGCACATCCTGACGGCCCCGCTCTTTGACGCGATGTTCCCGGATCATTCGTTCTCGAAGCAGAACCCTGTGAGCCGCGCGATGAACACGATCGCCGAGATGCTCACCGATCATTCGATGATCGAGAACGAGCGCCGCGATCTGGATTCCTTCTACCGGGCAATGATCGAGCGCATCGAGGCCGTGCACACCCTGTCCGGCAAGCAGGAGATCATGCGCACGCTCTACGATCGCTTCTTCTCGCAGGCGTTCCCGCGCATGAGCGAGCGCCTGGGCATCGTCTTCACGCCCGTCGAGGTCGTCGACTTCATCATCCGCAGCGCCGATGACGCGATGCGCACGGCCTTTGGCCAGAGCCTGGGGGATCCGGGCGTCGCCATCATCGAGCCCTTCGCCGGTACGGGTACGTTCGTGGCGCGCCTGCTGCAGCTGGGCGTCATCCCGCCCGAGGCCCTGGAGCACAAGTACAAGAACGAGATTTTTGCGAACGAGTTCGTGCTGCTCTCCTACTACATCGCATCGATCAACATCGAGCAGGTGTACCACCAGGTGCGCACCGAGCAGGGCGTGGACGAGGGCTACGTCGAGTTCCCGGGCATGACGCTGACGGATACCTTCCAGCTCCACGAGGGCGACGGCACGATCACCGAGGACTTCGAGGGCCTGGCCGCCAACAACGAGCGCGCGAAGGCGGAGAAGGATTCGGCGATCACGGTGATCGTCATGAATCCGCCGTACTCGGCGGGTCAGAACAGTGCGAACGACAACAACCAGAACCTTGCATACCCATGCCTGGACGAGCGTATTGCGGATACTTACGCAGCTCAGTCAACCGGAGCAAACAAGAACAGCCTCTACGACTCGTACTTCCGTGCCCTGCGCTGGGCGTCGGACCGCATCGGGGAACGCGGCGTCATCGCCTTCATCTCCAACAGCTCTTTCGTAGATGGCAATTCTGCGGACGGCGTTCGCCTGTCGCTGCAGGAAGAATTCTCGCAGATCTTCATCTATAACCTGCGTGGCGGTATCCGAGGAAAAATGGGAGATGCCGCGAAACGTGAAGGTGGAAATATCTTCCCCATCATGACGGGTGTCGCTATTAGTGTGCTCATCAAAGACCCAGCGCACACAGGCATCGCGGAAATCTTCTACGCGGAAGCAGAGGACTATGCGACGCGGCAGGAGAAGCTCGATCAGATCAGGTCCTACCAATCAATCGAAGGTATCAGCGAGGCTGGCGCATTCCGCACCATCACGCCGAACCAGCACGGCGATTGGATCAGTACACGCGACGAGCGCTTCACAACCTTCCAGGAGATTGGAAACAAGACGCTAAAGGGCAAAGAATCAACGCCCGCCGTATTCCGACAGTATTCCGCTGGACTCCAAACTAATCGAGATGCATGGTGCTGCGGTTTTTCCGCAGACAACATCATCGCCAACATATGCAAGTTAATCACAAACTATAACGAAGGGATCAAAAAGAATGAAGCTGATTTTGATGCCACCAAGATCTCATGGACACGCTCCCTAAGAAGACGTTACGAACAGAATAAGCAACTCAAACAAGATAATGGATCTATACGACAATGCGCATATAGACCATACATCCGGCAATATCTATATTGGTCTTCAGATCTAATTGAATACACAAACCAGGTTCCCCATTTTTTCCCAACAGAAGCACATCAGAACATTACTCTTGTGTTACCTGCAGGACCATCAGCAGCACAATTTTCGCCAATTGTTTACACGCTAATACCTGCCGTAACCCCTAACGGTGGCAACCAAATGTTCGCTCTCTACACCTGGGAGCCCCTCTCCCCCACCTCGGGGAGCGAGCCTGACCTGTTCGCTGACCTAGCAACTACCTCGGAAAGCCGGGCGGATGGGGCGGCCACGGCCTCGTCCCTGGATTTCTCGCGGCCGATCGGCGACCAGATCCCGGTGATCCTGGACGGGTACCGCCGCGTCGATAACGTCACGGACGCGACGCTGGCCTCGTACCGGGAGCACTACGGGGATGCGGGGATCACGAAGGAGGACATTTTCTTCTACGTGTACGCGCTGCTGCATCACCCGGAGTATCGGGAGTGCTACGAGGATGATTTGAAGAAGGTGCTGCCGCATATTCCTCGCGCGGCGGGTTTCCACACGTATGCGAGCGTGGGCCGCGAGCTGGCGGACCTGCACGTGAACTACGAGCGGGTGGAGCCGTATCCGTCGGTGCAGGAGGAGACGAGCCTGCACGCGCCTGCGGACCCGTGGGAGCTCTACCGGATCGGCGAGCGCAAGATGCGTTTCCCGAAGCTGGGGCGCCGCGATAAGGACTTCACGCGCTTGGAGTACAACGACTACGTGACGCTGACGGGCATTCCTGCGGAGGCGCAGGGGTATTCAATTTCAGGCCGCAGCCCGCTCGAGTGGATCATCGACCGCTACCACGTGAAGACGGACAAGGCGTCGGGCATCGTCAACGACCCGAATGACTTCCTGCGCGAGCAGGGCCGCCCCGACGCGGTCGTGGACCTGATCAAGCGCCTGGTCACCGTCTCGATGCGAACCCAGGAGCTCCTGGCGACGCTGCCGGCACTTGAGATTCCGGAGGTGCAGAGCTGAGTTCCACGCGGATGTGTAGGCTCGTTCCGTGGGCGTACTGCCTCTGATCCTGAGAGGCTCATGGTCCGCGGGAGCAAAGCCGCGCGTCAGTGAACGACTACTCTCCTCTGACTGCCCCGCCATGCCGCAAGCAGCTTAAGTCGTCGCTCTGCCAGCATCAACATTTGGTCTCGATCCGGGCTGTCGCCCGTCAATCTATTCATGCAGCACACCAACAAAGCTCTGAGCAACTCAGATCAGACCACTCTCACGGAGTATACGAATCTCCCGAATAGCCTCTCTGACTTCCGACTCGTAGCCATTTGTAGCGCCAATATAGAACGCTCGTAGCCCTTTACTTCGCAACAGCTGCGTGACGAGAACAGCGGTAATACCTGCCTGTGAGAAGAGGAAACAGACCGGCTCGCTGCCATGCTCCCGAGTCTTTGCGAGGAACGAATCGACAAGCTGATCGGCCACTTCTTCGTAGTCGTCAGCCTTGATTTGTTTGGCTTCAGACTTCTTCAAAGCCACTTCGACTTCTGTGACTGCACCATGATCGAGGAGCATCTGTACACTGTCCGCTCTCCCCATAAACGGGACTTGATATCGCTTTCTGATGGTCGCGTCAACGAAGATGTAGTCTTTATCTTTCTCAACACAGTAGGGAATCGATTCAATCGGAACCTGTACTACATTGAGGCGTGAGGTTTCAACCATGCTTTGGAATTCCTCGCAGGCGCGACTCAAAGCAATAATTAGTTGCAATATCAATATTCCAACGGTACCTACAAAAAACCACCAAAGCGCATATTTGCCTGCATCAATTAATTTCTGTTGCGAGGGCGCAGCTTCTGTAATACTCAACAATGCAGCAATACATACCAGGATAACAAATTGGATGAAAAGTGTTACGAGAGCTTTGACTACTTCCCTAGTGCTCCTAGTAAATCTACTTACACGCTTTTCAAGACTATAAGAATGGACAATATCTTTGGCAATTTCACGCGTCAGCTGCTGTCTCACCGTATTTGATGTTTCATTCCTAAATCCGAGCGCGCCACGCTTTTGAAAAATGCGCAGATACTTGAGCCCTTTCACTTTGCGTCGATAACTAAACCAATTCTTAAAATCGAAACCATTCTTAATTACCTTATAAATTTCGATCGCCAATTTTGTGAATGTTCCGAGCGCTACGAGGAAACCAATGCCTTTCACAGCATAGTCAATCCACTCCACAACTACTCCTTCGTTAGTCAAGTCATGTCCACATCGACAGCCTCACTAACACTTTATCACCAGACATTACTTCACCAACATAGGTGTCAAACTGCGAACGCCCCACAGCAAGCTATGCGCCATTCAAGCGTTAAACAATTTAATGGCTCTTCCGAGTTGAGTGTGGGTGAGTGGGTGTTGGTCGGGGGGTTGGGGGTAGAGGTCAAGGTCCTTGATGATGAACGGTCTTCTACCCCCTATCGTCAAGGACCTCTACAATGGCTCACCTACCTGTTGCTGTCCCCTTTCGCTTGCCCGCTTCAAGCGGTGTGATCTGCTCGTCGACGTGAAGGGCTTCCACCCGATCGCTATCACTCAGCGCGAATACAGCGTGGTCTTGTAGATCAAGTCTTGCTGCCAGGTGGTGGGGTGCCCTTCGTGCGGGGTGATCACACAAGGGCATGGCCCGCTACTGGCAGAGGTCTTTGACGCGCGTTGGGCCGGGGTTCCGGCAAGGATCCGGTGGCACAATACGGCGCTGGATGTGCCGCGAACGCACCTGCCAGACGGTGACGTTCCTGGAGCATAGCGAGAAGGTGTGCGCACCCCGGGCACGTTTGGGTGTGCGAGCGATCCGCTGGGCGATCCGACAGTTGCGCTTCGAGGGAACCACTATCTTGGGCCTGGCCCGCCAGTGAGGAACCACGTGGAACACCGTGTGGTCCCCTATCAAGCCGTGCCTGCACGCATCTGGTTCATCGACGACATCATCCCAGCCGGGATCTAAACGCTACGCGGCTTCTCTTAAATGATTCAGTTCCGTAGAAAGTCATTTGCTTCTCGCCCCACCACGTGAGGAATTGTTGAGCAGATTCGCCATTGTGTTCAATGTCGAATGCGCTGTCGAATGAGGCGATGACTCCGTTGGTTGCTTCAGCAAGAGCTGCTGCAACCAGCCCGTACCCTGTCGATGCAACAGCAGGGCCGCCCAGGTTTCGGTATTCATACCAGTAATGATCTTGACGAAGTACCTTTGCTAGCTGCTCGGGTGGCAGTAGATCCTCAAACTCCTCGACGATGCCCCACAGTCCAAGATGTTCTGGTTTTGAGTTGAACGGATAAACGAGATCTTCTTCAGTGATCCGATCATCATCCTCGACAGCGAAACAACTAGGCCAAGAGGTGGAGTCCCACTCGCCGTTAATCCAGTAGCCAAAGCCAAGTTCCATACCTGGTTCCCAGGCCAAACTTTCGTCAACGAAGCGGAGCTGCGAGCCCCCCGCAGAGGGGTAGAACGCCTTGACTTCGATCCGAGAGCCGACTCCGTGTCTGTCAAGGAGCTGCTGGAATAGCTCCTGTGTGCGGGCGCGTGTCTGCTCCACGAGCGGCATGAAGCTCGTTGTCGGATAGACGTCGATGGTCGTTGACATACCCCAATTCTAGAGCCCGAATGAGCGTGAACACAGGAGGAAATTCCCATGGCTGACTCATCTTTGGGGCTCTTCATAATTTGGGGTGTAGTTGGGGTCTGGGCCTGTGCGCAAGTTGTTGACGGTTTGTTTATGCGGCTGTTGTCCAGGCCGCTTGGTGCAGTTCGTATTCGATGGGGTATCTGCCGCCGAGGCTGGTGTGGATGCGGCGGGGGTTGTAGAAGTCTTCGCTCCAGGTGGCGACCCCGGTGTAGACCTGGACGCCTATGGTGAAGGTGCGCCGGTAGTAGTACTCGGTTGTGAGGGTGGCCTGCAAGGATTCAGCCACCCACCGTCCTCACGGCGGGTGGCACGTGCCGAATCGAAGGTGTAAGCGACTCTTGGTGGGGTCGGCGATGACCGAAAAACTCGGTGTCGCCGACCCCACAGACGGTCAGTGACGGGTCTTGGCGTCCTCAGCGTCCCTTTCGAAGCCGATCTGCCAAAACCCCATATCAAGCAGCTTCATCTGGGGATAGGTCAGGTCCTCGGTCCGCATTCCGCGCCGCGCTTCCTCGAGGCGGTCGTTGTGGGCCTCGTAGAAGTTCGCAAGTTCGAGGAGAGATTCCTTTTGATAAGTGTTCTTTTCTAAGCCTAAATACTTCGCTCCGATACCGAAAAATCTGTCGTACGCGGGCACGCACCCGAGTGTTCCCATCAGGATTTTCGTAATGAGGACCGGTGACACTGCGCTCGCGACCTCACGCCCTCTGATTTCTTTGCGGATTGGATGGAAATAGTCGTCGATGTCGTCGGACAGCTTCTTGATCTGTGCCCAAGCGTCACTATTTCGCAAATCCGCACACGCAACCCCAAACAGGCAGTCGTATTCGGGTTTGAGGATCTTTTCGACGATGGGCACAAGCACCTTGTAGTCCTTCTGCAGCAGGAAGGACGAGCCCCGATACATTCCCCAGCTCGCCAGGTAGAAAGCGAGGTGCAGGCTCAAATAGTCATAGTCCGGGGAAGGGTCGGTCCGCGCATCTCGAAAGACGCGATAGCAATGCTCCCACGAGCGCGAGCGCCCATTCTCATCCCTGCGCGCATCCTCGTAGAAGGTCTGCGCAGCGTCAATCAACTCATCGATCGCGTCCATGTGCTCCCTCGTTTATCTGACCTTCAACATTGAAATCAGGGCCCGAGCGATGAACTCCGAACCACCCTTCTCTGTCGAATCATAATCACAGCTAATATCACCGCCGAGAAAACCCACGACGTGTCGCACAGCCTCCTCGCAATGGACGACCCCGCCTGAGACGCCGCGACAACTAGCGGAATGCATCTCGGCGGGCCTAGTACCCTCGTGCCCACTCTCGGAGCGCCGCTTCGACAACCTCGGAAGCATTGTCGTACCCGTCGTAGGTTGCGCGCAGCATCGCCGCCTCGTACACGTCCTCGTCGATGTGCACCGTGACCTCGACGACCGGTACTCGAGAAGCGGCAAGCTCCACCGCGTCCCGCTTCTCACCCAGCCTCGACCCGACCGTGAAGCCGTTTTCTTCCGCCCACCGCCGGATTTCGGCGTTCTGTTCCGCCAAGCTCTTATCGTCTCGCTTCGTCATAGTCGTATGTGTACACGAGGGCGTGGTCCCTGTCCTCACGGAGGGCTGCCACCGCCTCCTCGACTTGATCCGATTGACGAGGCGCCTACCGCGCTCGGCCCTCATCGTCGCGTCTGTTCGATGGATACTCTCCGCCATGAGGATAGGTCCGCACGGAGAGCGAGCGACACTGCCGCTACTCCCCTGTTCGGCGCAGGCTGCGGACCTCACATTGGGGCGTTTCACGTGAAACAACTGCCGGCCAGCGGGCGCTCCCACCCCAGGAGCCTTCAACGCACGCCCGTTTATCCCACTCGGACACTTGACTGACGCGGCGCAAATTCGCGCCATTTTGCGCCCGATCGACATCTGCGTCCCGATAATGGTCCACAGTTTCACCTGTAGGTCGCACGCGTGCAGAGAGCACAGAAAGACATTTGACGAGTTCAAACAGGAGAAGCTCACAACGGATGCACATCTGTGCCGCCGATCATCATAAATCGGGCGAATGTGCGTGATGGTTGCGCAGCATTCTTAGTGTTTCGTGCTGGTTCTGCGCGTAC
>ERZ773234.158-NODE-158-length-21400-cov-4.147622_pt1 | contig 21400 bp, 25 predicted proteins | sample MGYA00580523_ERZ773234 | MGnify/ENA primary metagenome ERZ773234 (study PRJEB29015, sample SAMEA2738167) | human oral metagenome | biome: human oral; feature: human-associated habitat; material: saliva | place: China | collected 2262 ...
AGTAAATTATGAAGAAGAACATCAACCCTCAGGTGATAGACATACAGAGACGCTTCTTCGAAGCCATATCAATAGCAAAGGAGCTGGGGAGAACAACGGGGTTGAAGTCCTTCTGCGAAGAGCACAATCTTAATCTCGTGAAGTACTACAGGATTAAGGGAGACCTCGGTAAGCCTATCGAAGAAATGCACTACAAGGCGATAGACATAGACGCCCTGGCTTATGTGTGTCTCGATTTTGGCGTTCCCTCAGACTGGCTATTGCTCGGGAAAGGCGAACTGAAAATACGTTAGATGAATGTTCATCAAGCGAAGCATTAAGTTCAACCTGCACAAGCGAAAAGCAAGCGACACGACCGACCTTGCTATTCGTATGCGTGTTACCATTAGTGGAGAACGCCCTTTTGACTTCCCTCTTGGCCGAAAGATCGACTTAGACCAATGGGACGCAGAAATAGAGCGTGCCAAACCGGGAGCGAAAGACGCTGCCGAAATCAACCGGACAATAGAAGAGTACAAAGCACAGATCAATGAAGTATTCGCTCGATATGAACTCATAGAGAAAAGAATACCAAACAAGGAAGAGGTGCGGATGCTCTTCTACGACATGATCGGACGAAAGAGCATATTCGAAGAAGAATATGTTTCCGTCAGGTCGGCATTTGATGAATACATAAACACTGTAGGGAAGAAGAACAGTTGGGCAGAAGCAACGCTAAAAAAGAACAATACGGTTAGGAAGCATTTTCTTTCCGTCGTAAAAGACAAGCCATTCCAAGCCATCACCACAGAGCTGCTCCAATCATTCATAGACTCCCTATTGTCTCAAGGATTGAAAAACACAACGATACACAAGGATTATCAGTTCGTGCGCTTCTTTCTGCGTTGGGCACGAAAGAAAAAATACTACAACGGCAATGCGGATATTGAGTTCAAGCCGAAACTAAAGGGTACGGATGGCAACCACAAGGAGATCATCTACCTATCCTTAGAAGAATTGCGACAACTACAGGAATACCATATCCCCGACCAGAAGAACTACCTCAAGACAACAAGAGATATATTCCTATTCTGTTGTTACACCTCGCTGCGTTACTCGGACGTTCGTGCCCTAAGGAAATCAGATATACACGGCAACGCAATCCATATAGTCACACAGAAAACGGACGATGGATTGACAATAGAGCTCAACTCTAAGGCTAGAGCAATACTAGACAAGTATGCCGATGCACACCTGCCAAATGATGCAGCCCTCCCGGTAATCTCAAATCAAAAATACAACATGTATCTAAAGGAGCTCGGAGAATTAGCAGGGCTTGACTCCCCAACTCGCATAGTCTACTACAGAGGGAATAAGAGGTATGACGAATACTATCCTAAGTACGCCTTAATAACTAGCCATTGTGCACGCAGAACATTTGTTGTTACCGCATTACAACTAGGGATACCGGTTGAGGTGATCATACGATGGACGGGACACTCGGACTACGATGCTATGAAGCCTTATGTTGCGATAGTAGACGAGCTGAAAAGGAAGGAGATGAACAAGTTCGATCTCCTTTAGGTGTACACGATTTTGTACACTCTTTTCGTACCATATAAAGCACCACGAAGCACCAAGAGACGAAACAACACACTCGAATTTAGCAAGTTGGTATTGTGTGGCATTGTGTGGTATCAACACAAAAAGAGCCTCCAGCTCCACAAACAACACTGATTTTCAGCGACTTACAAAAGCTGTACACGAATCTGTACACAAAACGCACTGGAATTACCTCTCTAGTGCGTTTTTATTTGCGCCTGCTTGATTGTTGAACTACGATCTCCCTAGAGTTTGCAGGCTAAAGCATAAATAAACTTAAAAGAAGAAGATTAGTAAAGCAAACGCTTGCACAGGTCAAAACTTATTGTTACCTTTGTAGTATAAGAAAAGAATAGAAACAAAACTACTAAACAACAAGACAAAATGAAAACTACAGGACTATCAAATCAGAAGCTCGCAAGCATTGCAAAGGCAACAAAGCACGGCGAAAAGACGATACAAGAAATTGTGAACATACTGAAGGAGCATACAGATCTCAGTAAGCTTACAGGGAAGCAGATAGGTGAGCTTATCAATGCAATGTATACAAGCAAGGAAGCAGGCTACAACGAGTGTGGTAAAGAATTTGGCAATTGGTAAGGAACAACATCATGAGAAAGCAAGCAATTAAAGCCTACACAGTTAGCACGAACTACAGCAGCGCAACGATTTACGCTCGCAACAAGAAAGAAGCTCGTAGCATGTTTCGCAACCAATACCTCAGAGGATGCGATTATAAGGACAGCGAAATTAACGTACAGTAAAAACCCGGGGGTGGGAAACCACCCCCTCAACAACAAAGAAAACAACTACTAGACAGACAAGACAATATGAAACACAACAAGGTATGCATCCCAGCAAGAAAGAACGCAAGCAAGTTCGACTATACTAGAGATGGTATTAAGTACATTATCGCAGACAGACCAGCTAGGATAGCCGGAAAGCTAAAAGAGCTATTAAGTGGAAAGCCTCTTATGGTCAATGGCTACAACTGCAACGGCTACGGCTATCAAGACCACGACTATATATACTTCCTTACCAAGGAGGAGTACAAGGCTTACGAAGCACTTGTCGGAGGGAAAGAGGCAAAGGGAAAGAAAGCAAAGACTGACGAGGAAAAGAAGCTCGAATGGGCAAGCCGCTTGGTTAAGTTGCTGGCGAATATTGAGGATATAACGCTTGAGGAAGCGTTGGAGATCGCCGAAGAGAAGCTCGAATACAAGGAGGAGCAAATAAGGGCGATGGAGGAGAGGCAATACGAGAGATACTCAGTTCAACGCTCCAAGCTAATAAAAAAGATGGAAAAAGAAAATCCCCTCCGCCGTATTAAGGACGCAGAACACGCAGAGAATATCCTAATTGCAAGCCGCAGACACAATAGGACGGACTATGATAGAATGCTAGACGAGGCAAGAGAACTCGCAAGAGAGGGAGAAATAGACAGATCTGAAGTGAAGGAATACGCAAGAACTCACTATCATAGAAATATCCTAGGGAATAACGATTAAGAATTGAAACATGACAGAGAAAGAGATAAAACAGGTTCTGATTAATCGAAGAGAGGAATTAGGGCTATCCAAGTATGCAGTTGTCAAGGATAAGATACTATCTTCCGCACAAGAGCTCGATAAGTTGGAGCTCGGAGACAAATCACCACAACTGCGCACTCTACTACGCTACCTAGATTATCTAGGGTTGGAAGTGGAAATAAAACAAAAATAAAATAGGGGCTCCCGATTAAGAGAGCCCCTTTAGCTTTGAGATTAAAAGCATCTACAATAGTAGAAATTGTCAAAGCGTTTCAATTCACGTCATTTACTGACGACTTTTCAATTCCACCGAGGTGCGATTGAACACTGCAAAGATAGATATTATTTTGGAGTTTGCAACAATATGAAACAAAAAAGAGAGGGGCACCTAAGCACCCCTCCCAAAACTACTACTATTGACGCTAAACAACAACGAGAAGCATCAACAAGACGCCACAAAGATACGAATTATTCTCGTCTCCGGAGAAGCCTTTTGATTTTCTCCTTAATCCCGAGCAAGTCAATCTTAGAGAAGAATACGTACCACACTGCTAGTACAGCAAGAGCCAAAAACGCCCACAAGCGAATCGAAGAGAGAGGGTTTTTCGCTTTCACCTCTTTCTTCTCGGTTACTACCTCCTTGCTCTGCTCGGTGCGCTCTAGATAGATGGTGTCGTGTACCTCTACTACCTTCTGCGTGACCTCACGAATAAGGTTGTCTTTGCTTCTGTCTTTATTTTCCTCGGTTCGGGTCTCCGATAACTTCCACTGCCTGCCTGCCGTGTCGGGCGGTGAATAGGTCGTTGTGATGGTTACAACGTTCGTCTTCTCCTCCTCTCGGGCTTGCTCCTGCCGTTCTGTATCCGTCTTGGCGGTCTCTACCTTACTAGAGGCTACTACTTCAGTATTCGAGGTCTCTAGCTGCTTATGTACCTCTTTCTTGGTCTTGCAACCTGCTAATGATACAATCAATGATACACTTAATGATACGGCGGTGATATAGGCGTACGCCTTACGCTCTAGTCTATTCCTTCTCATCCCTTCTGTGACTTAATGTAAGCTATAATACCCTCTACGTGGGTCTTCACAATCGCCATCTTCCCTGCCTCACTGAGAAGATATGCTACGTCCTCTCGGCTGTCCATAAAGAAGTTTTCAGTAAGAACGGCTGCGCACAACGTGTTTCTAATAATGTAGAAATTCTCCTCCCAATCGGGGTCTCCGTCTTGCGTATCCTTTCGGATTTTCTGCCCAACTAGATAGGATTCTGCTGCTTTGTATAGGCAATCTGCTAGCGTGTCAGATAGCGTGCGTCCCTTGGTTGTGTACGCACTCCATCCTCGGGCATTCATCCATCCTCCGGCACCTGCTGCGTTGTTATGGATAGATACGAGCAATACATTATGACTGCCGTGTGCCTTGCACTTTGCATTCACCCGCCTACAACGCTCTCCGAGGCTTACATCATACTCCTCAGTTACGATTCGTTCGGCGTCATATCCACGTGCCTTCAGTTCATCTACAACACGCTGCGCAATCTCTCTCGTGTATTTGTACTCAAGGATGGAACCGTTGGGAGAACGCTTGCCCGAAGTGTTGCTTCCGTGCCCATTGTCAATTAGAATTTTCATTTCTTTTCCTCGATAGGTTCCTTGATATACTCGACAATATCCTTGGATACCTCACCTATATCCTTTCGGTGCGCAACAAGTCGCCACAACAACGTAGCTACATCGTCTATCCTTACCTTGTCCTCAGCCTTCTCGTAGATGGACTTAATCTCCACGAGTCCAATGCAGATAGCCCCTCCAATCGTGATGAATGGGAATAGGGGGATATTATATTTGTAATACATCTCAAGGTACCATACGGATACCATCTGCATCGCATCAATGATAGTGAGGGCTATAAGGGCATTATAGTACTTAGCTATCTTGTCAATAGTTCGTCTATAACCATAACTTGACCTCGCCACATGATTCTGCTTTGCCTTACGAACTCCAGCCCAGAGATCTGCGAAAATCGCAAGCAAAACAGACAAATACGCAATAAAAAGAATACACAACGTTACGAAAATCTTCTCGCTCATACTTATTATAATTATTAGTTAATATGCTCCATTCTTGACTCATCTCGACAAGTCGGTATAAAGCCAAATTTTCTCCTCGTTAATGCAAATAAACTCTCCGATATGCCCGGCAGGTATAACAACTCCTACACCTCCAACATCCTGAAAGCTAGAAGCAGAAGTGTTATATAGCGACTCACCTATCATAGAGTGTACACGTACATCCCCGACCCATTTATTTGCCCACACCTTAATTGTGAGACCAACACGACCTTCAGGTAGAAAAGCGTCCCTTTTTTTGCCTGAAAGATATTGGAATGGTGAGTAATCGAGTTCCTGACCATTCTCATTATTGCTATAATAAGAACGTGTAATAATCTGTGTACAATCTGCTTGTATCGAAGCGGAAAAATCATAGTAATTGACAAAAATCCAATGCCCGTTTGCTCGCTCTAACTTTATGCTAAGATGCGACTCTGCACACTGATAGCTATCATAGTAGACTTTTATCTCACCCCCTCTTCCGCATAGCTTTTCCGCACTTGTTGTATATACTTCTTCTGCGCTGCTCACGATGAAAAAGTAACCACGGGAATCAATGTTATCAGGGGTTGTACAGCTACCAATAGGCTGCCGAATATCGACCTGCAAGCTAATAGCTGCTCCATCCTCCACGGCAGGATTAAAGAGGGCAAAAGCAGGAACATCAATACGATATTTTCCTCCATTTTGCGAGAGAATATCATGGCTCATAGTACGTGACGATAGACGCTTGATGAGCTCAGTCGTGTCGGGTTGTACCAGCTCGCGTAGCTTGTCAGACAGGGTGGGTGTCTTTATTATATTAGACGCTGCCGCACTTGCAATCTGATTTTGCCAGTCGGCCGTATTGATAGCATCTGCAACCTCTTGCGGGGTTGGGCTCTCTCCCTTCTCGCCTTGCGACTTGAAACCTGTGGACACATACTCATGCGTAATCTGATTAGCCGTATGCCACACACCGTCTATAATTCTAGGTGGCAGGGGAGTCATATCAGAAGGCTTAGGCGTATAGACAGAGCACTGTTGAGTCTCTCCCTCATATAGGTACTCTACCTTGACGTTGCGCAGCTCGCAATCCATAAAGCCACGACCCCAATCAAGTAACCATCCATGGATATATAGCTCTTTTGGATCTTGTGATTGCTCCTTGCTAATTGGGCAGATTAGCTCCATGTGATATGTGCCTGGAGCCTCTGGGTATGGCTTAGAGCTTACATAATAGATCACATTATTGGGCGGGCGCATTGTCCTCAGCGTTAAGTTCCGCTTGAATTCACCATTTTCTCGAGCCGTCCGATAGATGATAAGGTCTAATTGCACCGCAACGCCCGTAGTAACCCTCGTTAGGTCTCGACCTCCATGGATATTTATTGTCCCGGCGGATAGTCTCTTACCAGCTGTTACCTCGTCTATCCTTAGCCCGCCCTGCTCCCTTGAGTTTTTGTCTAGACTTGCAAAGTCAAATAGATTCGGACGGAGAGGGGCGGCAGGCAGCCCCTTTTCCCCTTTCAAGTCTTCGGGGTGAGGGATATAGGCGGTAGGCTCTAGCGGTTCCCCCTCCTCAACCAACTCTACCTTGTAATCGCAGAACTCTACCCAATCGCCCTCCTGAAACGTCATATTCGGCAACGGATAAAGCTTGAACGTACCTCTTAGATCAGATTCTTTCTTTGCATTGTTACATACTATGTAATATCGTCCATTCTTTTCTCCGAGCTTCGAAAAATCCACAACCTCTGGACGAGAGCACCCCAACAACCTGAACGAGCATATCCACACCTTGCTTGTTTTCTCGCCTTGTAGCTTATCCGTAAACTCTGAGAAATAAAACTCGTATGCTGGGTTGCCCTTGGTTATTCGATACACACCTCTACCATTGTGTGTACACGCCACATTATCAACGGCAACCCCTTTGTTTGGCTTGAATAGGCTCGATTCGTACCGCCACAGATTCGCCCGAACGCCTGCGCCATTCTCCCCCTTTAGCTCATTCTTGCGAGCGTTAAACTCGTCAAAAACTCTCGCTCCTAGGTTCGTATTGAAGTATTCCTTTGTATCACTCAGCGATTGGCTGAGTGATGCTATCTTGTTGAGGGCATCTAAAGCGGGCGAATCTGCCAACTGTACCCACCTGTACGTGTTTGGAGTGCTCCCTTTGACAAATCGGTACACCTTGCCGTTCTCGGGTATGCCAGCCTTATTGACTAGCCACGTATCACCAACGTGAGAATCTAGGTTTCTGTCCGTCCCAACCTTACCCCACGAGTTGTAAGGCTCGGCATTATAGCTCTGTATAGTCGCTGCCGGTATATCCTTGTTTATTGTGCTAGGCACACTCTCGAGTGTCCACGAGCTTATCTCGTTATTGACAATAGCTTTCAGGTCTGTAAAGTCTTTCAACGGCACAAATCCATTGACACGATTTAAGAACTCGCTTATTGGTACGTATTCTGCGATTTTCCTATCGAAAAACTCTCTCAGAACACGCTTGTGTATCTCGCTATCTAGTTGCTCATACTTGGTCTTGGCGTTTGACTTGTCCTCCTTGAGGTCTACCTGCCGGTCGAGAAGAGAACTATGTTCTTCCAATCCCTTAAACAAAGCAAAAGACTCCGCTTGATACCCCTTTAGGTTGAGGTAGTCAAGAATGCCATTTAGACGTTCTTTCCATCCCTTATATATCTCCTCTATTCTCCTTTTGCGCCTGAAATTAGAAACTTGGATACTGCATTCCCTGGCGATTATATCAACCTCAATCTGTTGCACTATAAGATTCGCACGCCCTCCTTGAGGTATGCTATCATCTACGATAGTGACTACATCCCCGACTTTTACGCTCGTCTCGAAGCCATCACGCAACACTAATGAGTATTCCATCTTTGGAGACGAAACCTCGTTATAATGCAGTGTTGCACTTGCTTGCAATCTGTCACGTGCACTCAGGGTAATCCCAAGTGGATATTCAACGCCAAGGCACTTGAATGTGTCCCCCGCCTTAATACGATAAGGAGAGCTACTATCCTTTGATGGATATTCTAACTTCAGATCTTTATCTACAATGGGATTGATGGTTATTTTTCCGTCCTTTACCCTCTTCACGGAGAACTCCATTCCTTGCAGTCCTCCCGTCTCGAAGTGTACCTTTGCAGTCTCTCCATCCTGAAGCTTCGAGAACATCAGCCACGAAGCAGATTGAAACGTATACGGGTCGTCCGTTTCCTTTGTGACATCTCCGGTATAGGTAGGCTTTGCTTCTTCGTCTATATACACCCCTTCGGACAAGCCATACAGACGAACTTTCTCGCTATCCTCAATATAGCTGTTCGTCATGTCCTTAGATGGTAATGTAAGTCTATCGCCTGCCCTCTCTGCCCCCTCTTGACTACCGAAAGCCCAAAGGCGAGTAATCACATTATCGCTCCCCATGTACTTACGATCCACGGAAAAAAGCTCACTACCTATATTCCATTCCTCACGTGGCTGCGGATTATACTCGTACTCACTTACGAAGCGAATAGTCCGAACTCCGCTATTCACATCTTCCGAAGTGAAGAAGAAAACATGAAAGGCTTGTGCAATCTTGTGTAGAGCCGAAAGACAATTTTCCGATCTCTCGAAAGAAAGAAGTTGTCCGCCCTTGTCGTCCTTCGCAGCACCTTCAATCTTCCAAGTAACCCCCAACGCACGCTTGATATTGGCTGCCAAGATGTCCGCAAAGTGGTACAGATTACCAAAGCTACCCCCGGAATATACCTTCGAGAGAGCCGCCTGCGTGGGGTCTACGGACGTATCATAGAGAACACGCCCCAATTCGTAGCGTGAACTCTCTAGTTCTATTCCATATTCCAGCGTATCGTATTCCTTTTTCACCTCTGCCGGTCGGCTTATGCGGAAACGAACTCCTTTATAGTCTACATAACTGTAAAGAGGTATATCTATGGGAATTGCGCTCTCTATTCGCAAGGAAATAGACTCATCGCCCTGCCATTCCATCGTGCATTTTACCTCTGTTGGGATGCTATTATTGGCATAGCTAACAAGAGGTATCTCAACGCCATTAGGCGCATATAGTATCAAGTTCTCCATATCAACGTTGCGTTAGTTACACTTAGTTGGTCTTCCCCATTTAGGTCTCCGGTTATGATCATGTAATCCCCATTAGAGTCAAAACTATATGGGATGTCTATAATCTTATTGCGACCATCTAGGAGTACTCTAGGATTCCCAGCCACGTCCCTTTTTGACTTGTAAATGTTCAGCTGCTTTCCTAGAGGGTTTTTTACCTGCACTTTTGTTGTCTTTGGGTTTATTTTGTACACTATTTTTACCGGCTCCGGCTCTATCAACTCAATTGTGACACTTGCTGCCATCACTCCATTACGCCACTTGACGTTCGAGAGTGTTCCAATCTTCGAGCAATACACCTCGAACTCTAGGGGGTGGTTGGCCGGCGTTACAACCTCCAGCCTAAAGGTTGTGCCAATATTGCGACCATAGAACAACTCATTCAAGGCTGCTGCACGTTCCGAGAATTGCGTTGCTCCATCCCCAACAAGTGCGCACTTTAGGGTTATTTTTCGAGATTCGAATAAGATCTTCGCTCTATTGATGACCTCACCATGTACGTATCCATCAAGTTGTGCACGCCTATTGCGTTTGGGGGTTAGAGGGTCTAGAAGACCGACACCCTCACTCACTATAAGTCCGAAATCTTGGGTATCAATACCCCGTATCTTATACCTTATCATAGGTTTCTTCCTCGTGTTTTATAGTCTTATAATCCGCATTGTCCTCACAGACGATAGCCACATAGGTATTCCTTCCATATCTGTGCACTCGGAGAGTTGAGTAGTCGCTTGCCACGATAGACACACGCCCATTGCGTTGCACATCTAACCAAAGGGCAAATCCATCCTTTAGTGCTATTTCTGCTCTCGAATTATCTGTAATGATAACATGTGCACACCCGCCACCATCATAAGAGAGTTTTGCAACCGATGCGCCAAGTAGGGCTACTTGTCTCTCGTTGTGCAGCTTAACATTCTTGGCATTCGCATATATCCCTTGATCCGTTGCTTGAGGAACCCGATTCGCTATGTACTCCGGAGAAGGAAGACGCTTTGCTACGGAGAATCGGTAATACTCCCAGAATAACCCTACAATATCAGCCTCACTCTTGGATGAGATAACATCGAGCGTTCCAATGGAGCAAGCTTTTTTCTCGCTCAACATCTCCATCAGCTCCTTTTTTATCCGTCTTGTTGTACTACTATTACGCCCCATATGCTCTGTTATTATTAAGCCTGTCTAGCTTTCTGTCAATGCTTGCCAAGTATCTTGTATTTCGTTCAATCGCCGAGAGGTGGAACAACATCTCTCTCATAAGGTCTATACCCTTCTGTTGATTGATTCGGATAGCATTCATTTGCCCTTCAATAAGTCCCCCAGTCTTTTCTGTTACGCCTTTAGCGGCACCTCTTAGCGTTGTCTCGCTACCACCACCAAAAGAGATACCCATTTTCTCAAGAAGAGCCTCAATAGCCTTCTTGTTCCTCTCTCCAACATCCTTTAGCCCACTTGAAAAGTCTTCAGCCCCCTCGATGACCTTATTAGGGTCTATATTCCCATTTTTGTCCTTCCATTTATCCTCGTAGTCCTTGATGACGTTTTCTATCTGCTTGCCTAGGATTGCCTGCACAATCATTTTCTTTGCGATGTTTTGTACAATCTTATCAACCGACTTCCCCAATGCCTCTATGGCATCTTCTCCACGAGAAAATGCGTCCACAAAGGCATTACCCAACTCTTCGGCAATACTTGCAGCACTCCCTCCGATAATTTCATCTCGGAGCTTGTTAAGCAAGTCTTCCTGCTTCTGCTTGAATGCCTCCGCCTCTTGTTCGTACTCTTCGGCTTTTTCCTCTTTCGGTTTCTTCTTCTTTCGCTCTTCTTCTGCCTTCTTGCGAGCCTCTTCCGCAGACTTCTCCAGGTTCTTTATAGCACGGCTTGCATTTTGGTACTTTTCGCTACCGAATGCTTTTTCGATGGCTCTTTCTAGCCTTTGGTACTCGTGCTCTAGTCGCTTTATATTCTTTGAGTGTTGCTCAATCGCCTTCTCTCGCTTATTGTCGTGTATTTGCAAGAGCTTACCTATTGCCTGTACAGCAACAAGTGCCGCTTGGATGATAGCTAATACAACCGTACTTGTCTCTGCCGCCTTAATTGCTGTTGCTACGGCTATACTTGCCGCTGCTACCGCTTCAAGACTGCCTAATGCCGTCTCTCCGACCTCGCCGATAACCTCCTTAAGCGGTGCGCAGCTCTCAACGGCTTCATGCACGAAGTCGAAGCTCTTAGAGGTGGCCTGCGCTAGATTCTTCCAATCTAATTTTATCTGCTCAGTGCTCTTTCTGTTCTCTCCTTCACTCGTTTCGAGTGCCGCCTTGAGGGCATTCCCGAGTTCGGCAAAAGGGTTTCTCTCAATTAGGACACTGCGAGCCTCGTTGAGTTTCTTGCGAATGGCGTCTAGGTCAATCGGATTGAATACTCCCGATAGCGTGGAGAACTTCGATTCGATTTCGGAGATGAGGATTTCGATCTTCTCAGAAGCAAGGCTATCCAAGTCGCTGAATAGGTTGCTCCAGGCTTCCGACTTCTGTAGCTCATCTACGGCAAGAGAGGACTGTTTCTTGTCCCTCTCTCCTGCAATACGAGACTTCAAGGCTTCATCATTGCCGGCTAGTGCTATTTTCTTCTCGTACTCAAGAGCTATTTCTGCCCTCCTCTCTTCATAGGACTGAAACGACTTGATAAGAGCTTCGTATTCATTGGCTCGGGCATCTTCTCGCTTTATGCGTGCGGTCTGCAACTCTGTCGTTAGGATCTGCCGTTGTATGTCGCTTACCTTACCGGAAAGGGCTTCTTCTATTCGCTCTACCTCCTTGGCGTATCGCTCATAATCCGACACTTTCGCATCGGTTGCCTTTCGGTGCTCCGATTGTACCTTGATGTAATTCTCCAGCGTTGAGGCAAGTAGCCTTTCTTCCTCAGCCTTGATGGTCTCTCTTTTGCCCTTGTCTATTCCGGTATCTCCACTTGCAGAAGACGCTGCCTTTTTTAGGATGTCCAACTTGTCTACAATGCTTTCTGCCGTTGCCAGCTCTTGCTTTAATCCGTCCCCGAATAGATCTAACAAGCCCTTCTTGTCCTCCTCTCCGATTCGCTTGTAAAGCTCCATAAGGTGCGCTTGTTGCTTTGCTGATAGGTTACCTAGCCCCTCTAGCTTGTCTCGCTCAGTCTTGAGGTAATCTAGATAGGTCTCGCCCTGCGCTTTCAGCGTCTCCCAACGCCTTTCCCCCTCTTGTCTTGTCTTCTCATCACTAGACGATACCATCTTCTCAACCTCGATGTAGGCTTGCTTGCGCTTGTCCAGCTGCTCAATGTAGGGGTCTTTGCCGCTCTTTGTTGGTTTGTCCTTATCCTTATCTTCAAGAGGGGTTAATCCCCCTTTCTTCATGTAGTACTCCTCATTTTTGCTTGCATTGAATGAGTTCTCAAGCATTTGCCTGTGCCGTCTCTTCTTAGCGTCAATAATCTTGGCTAGCTCTTTCTTCTCTTCATTGTCTACCTCATAAGAGGTATAAGAATGTACCCCAGAAGTAATACTACCTGATAACGCTTCTCTTTTTACCTTGTCGGGCATCCTGCTGTACTGCTCTTCAAGCTCCATGATGTCTTTTACCTCATCCATAGACTTTTCCAGCCATACGGAAGCACGTGCCTTGGCGATCTGCGCATTGATGAAGTTTTCTTTGTTTTGGATTAGCAGATTCTCAGCGTCATGAACTTTCTTGATTGAGATTCCCAAGTCGTCAAAGGCTTTCTTGTTGTCCTTAACGAACTTCTCTTTTGCCTTCATGTCGTTGCCCAGCTTCGACCATTGTAGAGAAAGGTTCTCAACGGCTCCGATTGTCTTGTAGGAGGATTCGATAACAGACTTGGAGAACTCTTCATTCGCCTTTTGCATTGTCTTGTGCTCGCTGGTGAACTTGCGATAAAGTAGTGTCCCTGCGGTGATAAGCGCACTAATACCCGCCAATATCCAACCAAATACGGGTATTGACTTGATGGCAAGCCCCACGGCACGGATGGCTCCGGCAAGGGTCAAATTCGCCGCAGTGGCACCTCCTGCCGCTACTGTATTGAGTCCTTTAGCTGCCGTATCGGCGGATTCTGCCGTGGTTGCTTGTGCAGAAGAAGTGGCTACCGCTCTCTTGGCAGCTGCTTCTGCCGCTTCAGCTCCTGCTGCCGCACGTGTTATCTTCGTCCACCACGTCTTTAGCTTGTTGAGGGTGACAAGTTGGAATGCGCTATCCTTGTTGAGGGCTTGAGAGACCTGCTGCATCCCCATAGTGATAGCCATAATGGCCTGCACTTTTGCCATTACACGCTGCAACTCCTCGTTTTCTTCGCCAAATAGGGCTGCTGCACCTGATGCGGCACTGAATGCCCCTGTTAGCCCCGACAACCCCGAAAGTACACCCTGGAATGAGGATTGGTCGTTAGCCAAGATTTTTCCTTGTGCGCTGATGTCGCCTTGTATGTCTTGTAGGCGTCCTAACTCATTGACAAGCCTCTTGTAGGCATCACTCTGCTCGTCAATACCATTGGCAACAAGGTTCGCCATTTCCTCCTTGAGGTTGCGTATCTGTGTGCGAAGCGATACGTTGGCTCTGGTTGTCTCTTGGGTTGCCTGCTCCTCCTTTTCTCGCTTTTCGGTGAGATTTTCTAGTACGCTAGATGCGCTCTGCGCCTCTTGGAGGAGCCTCTTACGCACGGCGATCTCTCCTTGTATGGACTGTGCGACCTCACGAAGTCTAGTAACCTCGCCTGAGTCTCCCCTGCTTTCAGCTTGCTTGATGGCATTCCCCAGCTGTTCGTATCGAGAACCAAGATTCGCAAGTTCCGTCTCGTGAATTTCACAAGCTCGCCCCATGTCGCCAAGAGCACGCCGCATCTCTGCGCTTGCGCGATAGAACGAAGCGTCCATCTCCTCTCCACTCCTGGAAGCGGCGGCGGAGAGTCCTTGTATCTGTCTTATAGACTCATCCACGGAGCGCAAAAGCTCTTCGTTGTCTATACTAGCGGAGAAATAAAGTCCGCCATCTTGGTTGTTCATATCTCTAACGAATTGATATAGTTAGCAATCTGTTCGCATTTTCCCTCTGTAAGGGTTAGATCTTGCCCGCCCTCTTCCTCTTCGCCTGTATAACTAGGAGCGTCAAGCATCATTTTCTGTACCGTTATCCACGCAATGCCGTGCAGAAGGAAGTCGTACGACCAACCGAAATGCTCGCACAAGGCACCTCGATAGCCGTATGGGCTTCTTAATCCTCTAATTCGGTCTCTACCCGACTTGGCATTGCGGTGCGATTGGTCGCTATCAATCGAATAGAGTTGGTAAAATCCCCTAGGTTCATCATGGCTATAACGGCACTGAATAACTCAAGAAGACGAGAGGGGGTTATATTGTGTAGGAATAGAGCCGATAGCCGTGCAATGCGCTCCGTGTCTTCGGTGTATCTCGTATTGGGCTTGAATCGCTCCTCACCTAGAGTGGCAATAGCTAGGATGTGGGCGGCTCTCTCTGCGTGCCGTGCTGCCAGTTGCTTGGCTTCATCTAATGGGGTCTTGCCCTTAACCCTTGTTTCGTCTATCGTTACCTCGATAGCTTCTCGGGCAATCCTATCCAGCGTAGAGAGGGTGGGTTCGGCTATCGTAAAGCTGCGCCTCTCTCGCCATGTCCGTGGCTTCCATAGCTGATACCATTTTCTGCCACACACCACCTCAATAGCAAAGGTGTACCCCTCGTTGATCAACCTTCCTAATTCGTTTCTCTCAAGATCTAGCATACTTTGTAAATAAAACGAGGGGAGGAGCTACAGCACAATCACCCCTCCCCTCCAACAACTAACAACGAAAGAAAAATCTACTCATTTTCAACAAATTACGCTTTTGGCACGTAGGCTCTAATGGCTCCGTCCTTATCCACGCTTAGGGGTGTAACCTCAAACTCAACAAGGAAGATACCCTTAGCCGAGAACTCCGCATTGATATGCGCCTCGATAGAACCATTGGGAATATCGATATACAACCCCTGCTTCGTTCTTACTTGGATGGATCTTGGTGCCACCTCCTCGGTGCCATCGAACTGCCACGTTCTCACCTTGTTTTGGTTTGAACCTGTCTCTACCACCTTACCGCCTACATAGGCTGCTAGCGCATCTACATCTGCGTCCATAATGGAGAAGACAAGCTTGGGTATCTTCTTCTCCACGAATCGTATAATGGGAGCTGGGTTGTTTTCCTCGAAGTGCTCCGTTACCTCACCTGCCTCTTGCGTTAGCTTGCAGGTGTCCTTATAGGTTCTCCCTATCTTTTTTAGGGAAGTTGGCATCACGCCATTGGGGGCTGCATCTCCTACACGGATCTCACTAAGCCCGAGTGTTATTGTTGGTTTCTTTGCCGCCATAATCTTATCAATCAATCTGAATGTTCCACGTTATTCTTATATTCGAATAGTGCTGATCTACACTACTCTCTTGTAGTATTGCCTGCCCCTCCGCACTGAACAGCAACCCATCTACACGAGCCTTGCGCAAGACCTCTAAAACAGACTTCGTTAGCTCCTCAAGTCGTACTCTATTCGGCTTCAGTTGCTCCACACCGCCTATCTTCAGTCTTATGTCTGCCACGTAGATGTTGATATTGCTCGTTGCCAATTGAGGTAGGGACTCCTGCGTCGTTGCAATCGTATTAACAACAATATCCTCCTTCATCGAACCATCGGGGCGGTCGTTCTGATAGTAGATACCACCACTGATAGCCACTTGTGAACGAACCAAGAGGTCTCGAATAATCCTATCAAGCTCAAATGATGTCTTCATCTCATTGCTTCATTGATGTCATTCTTGAGTTGCTCAAGCATCCGAGGCAACTCCTGCTTGGCCAATAGCTCAGCACTCGTCACCACATCACGCCCTCGACTCTCCACATACAAAGCGTAATTCATCCCTGCCGTAACAACAAGGCAAATACCCTCTTTCTGTGCTCCGACCTGCTTTGCCAAAGCTTCACCTTTCTTCGCTCCAACCGAAGCACCATCCCTATACAAAGAATGGATGGCAACGCCATCAACAAAGACAACATAGCCGATACTGCCTCGTAGATTGCCGGTTCTATCTTGGAATCCCTGCTCCTTTGGTATGGAGCGTGCGTGGGCAACACACATCTCGCCAAGGTATTGTAGAGCCTTTATCTGCTCATCCTCCACAACTTCGAGAAACGCATCGAAACGCCCCCTTACGTTATCGATTGAGAAATCAGCCTCTATACCCATAGCCTTGAATGCAATTGCCCACGGTCGAACTTCAATACTACTCCTTCGATTCTAATGCCCGAACCATCCGCACTATCCGCAACAAATACACTTGTTCCCTCTTTCATCTCCAACATCGCCGACTTGGGAACTTGGATAATTGAAGAGAACCTGCGGTATCTTCCGTCCGCTATCTGTACCTCTTGCCCCCTACCATCGGTTTCTTCTCGACAAATCGACAAAAACACAACACGCTGACTTCCAAGAGTCCAATTGCCATTTTCGTCCTGCCTCGACTCTTCCGATAGTGTCGCAAACAAGTAGTGGGGATATTGCCTTACCATACGTTCGAACGGTCACGGATCTTTGGACGAGAGAACAATACATTGTCAAGCCCCAACTCCGAACACAAGGAGCTGTAATATAGCTTCACCGCTTCTATATTCCACGATACTGAATATCCCCCTTCAGATACATTCTGCATCACGCCCTTTAGGATTAGCGACATTCGCCGATAGGTAGCTTCATCGCACCCTCGCACGTCCGCCTCTGCCTCTCCATCAAGGCTTGACTTAATCAGAATGAGATCAATATCATCCTCCGAGATATTAAGCCCGGATAGGGACTTGACTAAGTATTGTTTGTTCGTCATTCGCTCTGCTTGCTTCTAGTCCTACCCTTGCGAGATGCGGCTTGAGTGCCTTCTTCATCCTCTTCAACCTTGACAATGCCCCGATTTACCAAGTCTGCAATACGCTCCTCATCGAATCCGAAAAGCTCTTCTCCGACACCGTAACGCTTCGAAAAACAATCACGATCCGCAAACTCTACAAGAACTACGACTCTTCCCATAATCAACCTTGTACAACCTTAGTATCAATCTGGTAAATGCCTTCCACATTGCAAATCACGGGCACAACACGAGCTTGTGACGAAGTGAACTCTGCAACATGAGGACGATTCTCACGGAACTTCGAAACAAGAATATACCCATCCGCCTTCTGGTAAGAAACACCATCGACCGGGTGATTCTCTTCTGCGAGCTTCGCATAAGCAAGCACACCAACCTCTGTTGAACCGGTGAGAATAATCTTGCCGGCACTCCAAGGCGTTACAACCTTTTTCTTTCCGTCACGCTCTACTTTGATCTTGCGCTTAACAACGTGAATAGTCACATTGTATCTTGAGTCTCGACCAAGAGCGGCATTAAGATCTTCGAGAGAAGGTGCAGGAACAACAGAACCACTTGCAACCTTAAGAGACCATGCGTAGAAGTCCTTAACCTGCTTAGAAGAAGCAAACTGTTCAAAGGTTACATCGTCCATGTAGACATCAGAGACAGGGGTCCCTGCATCATTAGCCTTGTCGATCATCTTGCGGAGGTCGTCAAGCGGCGTTGCATCATTTGCATTGCTCCACAACACCTTTACTCCGGACTTGTTGCTATCAAGATAGCCGTAGTCAATACGCACCCCAAGACCAACATTGTCCTTGTCGTCAATCATCGTGACACCCGAAGAGAAGCCCTCAAGGAAGCAACGCTCCATAAGTTCGTAGATACCCGTAATCACCTTGGGAGTGTCTTCGAACAACTTTGCCACGATTTCGGCATCGGTCGCACCGGTAGCCACCATCGTATCCATGGCTTGAAGCTGCGCCTCGTCAAGGTACAACTCCATACCGCTCTTTACAATGTCACCGGACACCTTGCCTATTGAATCACGACTCTTGAGCGGCAAGGATGAATTGAGCGCAACGAAGTCGGCTGACACACGAGAACTGAGAACGTTTACGGATTCCCACTTCCCGGTCACAGAGAACTCCTTACGCAACATGCTCTTGAACATGTAGGTGAGTTTCTCCTCATTGGCTTCGTTGACCTTCTCTACAACTCGTACAACGATACCCTTAAAGTACCGCTCTATCCAATCAATAAATACACTTTTTTCCATCGCTTACTTAGTCTTGTCTAAAGTCAATCAAAGGCAAGGCGGTTTTTACCGCCTGCAAAATAGTCGCCATGTTGAAAGGCGCTGCTGCGTGGTTCACCGTTCCTCGCACCAAGATGGCAGCAAAGGGGCGGTTCGTTTTAATTGTACCAATGAGGATACCTGCATACTCATGTCCGGTAGGCAGCGCTGCGTAAGCCGTTCCCTCTGAAGTGAGAGGCATAGGTTTATACACGCCAGAAGCTGTCTCCTTGATGATTACATGCCCTGCATTGATAACCGACTTGTTGTACCCCGTAACGTCAAGGGTACGTCCACCTCTAATAGTCTGAAGGTTGTCTACGATTACAATGTTGTCATTGCTCGTATTCACATCCTCCCGTGGATTCGTCAAATTTCCAGTCATTACGTTTCCTTTTTAGAATTAGATATACATCATTCCAACCGCTGCATCAAGTTCTTCTTTCGAAGCCTCCTTACTATTCCCTCCGGTTGGCTTGTGCGGTGCACTATTACCTCGCAGATTGGAATTAGTAATGTTCTGATTTGCGGCTGCAATGTCGGCTTCCTTTTCGGTCAAGTATTCAGAAAATGCCTCATCGGTTTCGAACTGCATTCGCTTGAAGTCCTTCAAGGTTTGATCCTTGAAAGTCTCATCCTTGCACTCGTTCAACTTCTCAGTTAGTTTCTCAAGCCTTGATTTTTCCACATCGCCCTTTTCGTACTTCTCAAGTCGATCTTGCAGAGGCTTCACCGCACCTGCGACAGCGTTAGCAACAATCGCCGCAATGTCTTCTTTTTGAGAATCCTTCGGATCACCTCCTTCGGTTGGAGAAGGCTCTGTTTTCTTTTCCACAAAATCGTACTTGTTCTTCAGATTGTCCTCAAAGGTCTTGTTCCCTTCGGAAACCTCCTTATCAACGACCCTGCGAAAGTCCTTGACATACTCACTCACCTGCGCATCTGTGAGCTTTTCGACAAGATCTTTTGCCTCTTGCTCGGTTGCACAATGTAACGCCAGAGAGCGTGCCATCTGCTCTAATCCGTCTTTTCGCACGCCTTTGAACGTTGCAGTCAGTAGTGCGAGAATCTCTTGATAGGTCATAGTCAATATTTTATAGTGTTATTTACACCGCAAAGATAAAGTATTTTATAGTGATATAAAAATACAAAGAAGCATTGTCTGCAATTGATTATCAGTGTTTTATGCTAATCTTTCTGCGGATTGCTTTTATTTGATTGTTATTATAAATATAATTGCTATCTTTGTATGTAGAATAATAGTATAGACTATGAATGGAAATACTATATACCACGTACGCCTAGGGGATGATGAGCACTACTACTTTGGATCTGTGGCTGCTATCTATGATCGGTTTACTCCGGAGCAGCTTGGAGTGTCGTTAAGCAGATTATGGTCATTCGGCATCGCCCCAGGACGACCCTATAAGAATAAGAGGTGTACGATATACAGAGGGGTAATACAACGAAAGAAAGGAAAAAGATATGCTAGGAGCAATAATCGGTGATATTGTTGGTTCTCGTTTTGAGTTCAACAACACTAACAGGACAGACTTTGAGTTATTCACAGACGACTGTTCGTTCACAGACGATACTATATGCACGGTTGCCATCGCTGATGCAATCTTGCGTGGTTGCACCTTTAAGAAGTCTCTTCTTGTTTGGTGCAGAAAATACCCGAACCCAAAAGGAGCTTATGGAGGATCTTTTGCTCGCTGGATTCACTCCAAAAAACCAGAGCCTTACAACAGCTTTGGCAATGGATCTGCCATGCGCGTATCACCTTGCGGATGGCTCCCTGGGATGCACAATGTAATGAAGTATGCACGAGAAAGTGCAGAATGTACACATAACCACCCCGAGGGCATCAAGGGGGCTGAATGTGTGGCAAGGTGCATTGATGTAGCACGCTTCTCTCAGAAGATGCAAGACAACAGAAAACACGTTGTCAAAGAAACGGCTGAAATGTACGGCTACAACCTTGACCTGACATGTGACGAAATCAGACGAACAAACAAGTTTGATGAAACGTGCCAAGTAACAGTTCCGCAAGCCATCGTGTGCTTCCTCGATAGCTCCAACTTTGAAAGTGCTATTCGCCTTGCTGTGTCAATAGGTGGCGATAGTGATACAATAGCCGCCATCACAGGTAGCATTGCAGAAGCTTATTACGGAATACCTCAACATATACAGGACAAGGCGTTGGACTATCTCCCCAAAGAGATGCAAGATGTAATAACTCAATTCAAACAGAAGTATGGATAAGAAGCAAGAACTAATGAAGTTTTGCAGACTGTACAAAGGTGAAGTATATAACCCATACCATACAGACCAAAACAAAGCGGCTATTTGGGACTATGAACGAGCTTGGCTCTTTGAATCTGTCAAACCAAGTTCCCCACAGCTAATTGCAAACCTTGAAGATTATACTTCTTCGGGGCTTGCCTTGTTTAATATACATGACGGTGTGCCAGTAACATTGAAAGCAACATTGTTCAATAGGTACGCAAGAACTCATTATTCGTTGATTGATGCGATAGCACCTTTCAAGGATTTCTATAAAGCATATTTGAACATATAAGACAAGGGCAACATTCAGGACAAACCTAATGTTGCCCTTATTCTATTGCAATTGTCCTATCAGTTGTAAGTATATCGTTCCACCCTCTACACTTATAACCCTAAACTTACTACCTCGTTGCCCTATCCATTCAAACTCACTATTGATACTCTCCTTTGAATTTCCATCCCAAAGGCTCTTTGAATTGAAGTCAAACTTATTGTTGTCGGTGTAATGAGAAAAAGGCTCTGCAAATGCCCCTCTTGCCCCCTT
>ERZ773234.166-NODE-166-length-20928-cov-3.752503_pt1 | contig 20928 bp, 20 predicted proteins | sample MGYA00580523_ERZ773234 | MGnify/ENA primary metagenome ERZ773234 (study PRJEB29015, sample SAMEA2738167) | human oral metagenome | biome: human oral; feature: human-associated habitat; material: saliva | place: China | collected 2262 ...
CGCCTTAGCGGTTGGTGCGCAACCGCAAGAAAGCGGTACCTGAAATCAACATGGGGCTATTATATCCGAGCGGGTCAAGTTGTTTGTGTGGGGTCGGGCCCCGCAGAAATAGACGCTTGTGCAAACAGACAATCACGCAACCGTGGTTTGTTGTTGAAAGGCGAACCATATGACGCTTGTAGCTACTTCGTGCTACTCGCAGCTACTTCGTGCTACTTGCAGCTACTTCGTGTAGTGCTTAGACTAAAGGTGAACAGTTTGATTGCCGCGCGCAGCTAAGCTGGGACAATAAAAATAACCCCAACCGAGGTCCAAGTCGGTTGAGGTTATCGGACCTAAAGGCCCAAGTGAAGCATCACCGCAATGAGCTTCACCGTTACGGTCACAAGTGTTATGACCTTGATTGCCACATCGAGCCATCCAAGCTTCTTCGTGGTGTCAAGGTCTTTTCTTTTGTGACCGGGCGTTTCCAATGAGTGTCTACCCATTGGTCACCTCCCTGACGTCGTAGGGTCGTTCCCTCGCCTAACAAGGCGCACGGAAACAGCCCACGTGAACGCGCGGACCTACCGCGCACCGACGAGGAAGCCACACCCACCCCACACCTAAAGCACGGAATGTTTGTGGACCATCTCAAACACTAGCAACCCACCCCCGACACCCCTTTTAGTCCTAAGCCTGTCGGTTCCTTAATCGTCGAGTGCTCGGTACAAGGTTGGGCGAGTAATCCCGAAATCGCGAGCAACGGATGCTTTCGACTCCCCTGCCGCTACACGCTCTTTTGCCTCAGCCACCTGGTCGGGGGTCAGGGCGCGTTTACGGCCTTTGTACTTGCCGGCCTTTTTCGCCAGAGCAATGCCTTCGGCTTGGCGCTCGCGAATAATGGCGCGTTCAAACTCCGCGAAACTACCAAGGATGCCGAGCATCAAATCCGCGCGCGGGTCACTGCTGTTTTTTGAAAACGTTAGATGCTCATGCAGAAACGTCACTGTCACGCCTTTCGCGGTGAGTTCATCGACCAGAGCGCGCAAGTCTGCTAGCGAGCGGGCAAGGCGGTCAATCGACGAGACAACGAGTTCATCACCATCACGCACGTAGGTCATGCATTCGGCAAGGCCGGGACGGGTTGCACGAGTGCGGCCTGAAATCTTGTCTTCAAAGAAGAGGTCAATCGGACCGGAAGCATTAAGCAACTCATGCTGACGTTGGTCGTTTTGCTCCATTGTGGACACGCGCACGTACCCCACTCGTTGCCCATTGCCAGCCATGCGCCCTCATCCCCATCAAATAGTATCGCTAAGTTAATAACTTAACCATACAGCTGTAACGAAATGTGGGAACCCGCTTAGGTTTACAGCACGCAACCTGGAAACTTCACTGTAACTTTAGGGTGTACCCATGATGGTCACCTAAAAACTTAAAGCGCTCGCAGGTTCAGGAAGGTCAGTGAGCTCACCATTATTCCAGCGCTAATGTTGTCAAACATATTCAGAATAGAATTCTGCTTTTTGTTCATAATCTGTCTCCTTGGTTTTCCATCAAGATGAAATCTTTTTCGATTACCAAATAATTTATTCTTTACCCTCCGTAGAACTCTGGGAGTAATGAAGAAACAGACCGACAATCCTAGTAAAGCGCCCAGGGAATCGAACCCCGGACCACTGACTACCTCAACCTACGAGCATTTTTATCCTAGCTGAGATTTTGTTGATATGCATCGATAAATTGGACCTTCAATGTTTCCGAAGATGTTGTCAGCAAACTGGGGAAACGCCCTATTTGTACAACTTTCGATGGGGAAGGTTTCTGAAGGCGTGAGCGTAGATATTTACTGACTTCCCAGTCTCTGGGAGTGTCCCCCATTCGAAGTATTTCCGGCCGCTTCACCGAGGGTCAGGCATCTTGCCCATGAGTCTATGGGTAAGCAGTCTTTACTCAGGTTCACCATCGGAATAGGTGGTGCTGTTGCAAAGTTGGGGCAGTAGGAAGACCGGCGTGGAATAATCAGGTCCATGGGCATCTTCTCCGGTCGGCAGTTCCCTCGTGAAATCATCCTGTGGGCGGTGCGGTGGTACTGCCGCTACGGCGTGAGCTATCGCGACCTCGAAGAGATGATGACCGAGCGGGGAGTGCCGGTCGATCACACCACGATCTACCGCTGGGTCCAGAAATATGCTCCTGAGCTGGATAAGAAGACCCGGTGGTATCGGCAAGTTCCTGACTGGCAGGCCAGGTCCTGGCGGGTGGATGAGACCTATATCCGGGTCGGGGGAAAGTGGTGCTACCTCTATCGGGCAATCACCGCCGGTGGCCAGACCCTGGACTTCTACCTCTCACCAAAACGCAACGTCGCGGCAGCGAAGCGTTTCCTGGCGAAGACGCTGCGGTCGAATAAATCGGCAGGCTATCCGCGGGTGATCAGCACCGACAAGGCCCCCTCACTCGCCAGGGCAATCTCTGAGCTGAAGGCGGAAGGCGTCTGTCCATCGACGGTCGAGCATCGTCGGGTGAAATACCTCAACAACGTCATTGAAGGCGATCATGGCCGGTTAAAGCGGATCCTGGGGCCGAAAGGAGCATTCAAAAACCGAACGTCTGCCTACCGGACGTTGAAAGGGATGGAAGCGATGCACTCATTGCGGAAGGGGCAGGGCACGATGTTTGCCTATGGTCACCCGAATCCGGATGCAGTGATTGTTAGCCGGGTATTCGAGACGGCCTGACAACACAGGCACATAGCGTTGATCACACAATAAAAACGGAGCTTTCTTGGCTCCCGCCCCAAGTTGCAACAGCACCCTGGGGATTCACATACTCCTGGGGCAGCTGGTCGACCCTCGGGCCGCGGCGCGCGTCGGCTTCGCTCAGTAGCTCATGACCCAGGCCGTGAGGAACAAGGGCGAGGTCTCCAGCGCGCATCTCGATCGGATCGGCTTCGGGCAAGCGTAGCCAGCACGTCCCTGCGGTAACGACGTGAAAGCTCACAGAGTCGGCGATCGCGGGCATCTCCAGCGCCCACGGCTCTGAGAGCTCGGCATGGCAGTAGAAGGTGCTGCGCATCCGGAGCGTGTGGAGCACGCGTGCCAGCCGATCCTGATGCTCAACGCGCTGGGTGACCTCCATAGTGCAATCGTGCCACACGAACGAACAGATACTCCGCGAGATCGGATGAACGAGCAAGAAAGATGCCCTTACGAGCATGGTTTCGCCGGACAGCGATGCATAGCGTAGAGGAACAGTCAAGCGAATCTTCCGGGAGGAACTACTATGTATGCCATCGCAGGGGCCACGGGCAGAGTCGGATCGGTGACCGCACAGATACTGCTCAATGCAGGGGTCGACGTGCGCGTTCTCGTCCGCCGTAAGTCGGATGCGGAAGCGTGGGAGACACAAGGCGCCGAGACACGGATCACCTCGTTGGAAGATCAGGCGGTGTTGAGCGATGCGCTCGACGACGTAGCAGGGTTCTTCGTGCTGCTGCCGTTCGACCTGTCCGCCGATAACCTCGGAGCTCACGCCGACGCGCTGATTGCTTCGATCACGGGTGCGGTCGCTGCTCAGCAGGTACCGCACGTCGTCTTGCTCTCATCAGGTGGAGCAGACCTGGCCGAAGGCACCGGCCCGATCACGGGGCTGCACCGATTGGAGCTGGCACTCCTCGCGACCGGTACTACAGCGACCGCCCTGCGCCCGGGTCACTTTCAGGAGAAAGTGACCGACGTCATCGACGTCGCCCGAAGCAGCGGCATCTATCCGGTGTTCGCGGCGTCAGCCGACGTACCGCTTTCCATGGTCGCGACCCGCGACCTAGGAGCCGTAGCAGCCCAGATGCTACTCTCACCGCCCGCCCGCAGCGAGGCCATCGATATCATCGGCCCCTCCTACACGGAACGTAATGTCGCCACGATGCTCGGTGAGTGCCTCGGGCGCGAGCTACATGTCGCCATGATGCCCGAGGAGGCCTGGGCCGACGCGCTGATCGATGCGGGATTCCGCCCGCACATCGCAGCGAGCCTCGCCGAGCTGTACCGGGCCAGCGAACAGGGGCTGCTCGCGCCGCGCGGCGACCGCAGCATCCGAGTCGAGACGAGCATCGACGTCACCCTCGATCGTCTGCTCGCCCCACGCGCTGAGTAAGCATCGTGTTCGCCTTCGCATCCACGGCGGTGCTCGCGGTCTCCCTCATCACCAACGGGCTGCTGGCCGGCCTGTTCTTCGTGTTCTCCTGCGCAATCTGCCCTGGGTTCCGACGCATGGACGACCGCAGCTACGTCCGGGCATTCCGCGCTATCAATAGGACGATTCTGAACGTTTGGTTCCTCAGCGTCTTCTGCGCCGCACCGCTCACCGCCGTAGCAAGCGCGATCATGATCATCGGTCGAGAAGAGCCGACACCTCTCGGCTGGCTCGTCGCGGGCGCTGCCTGCTCAGTGCTCACCTTCGTCATCACCGCCGCCGGGAATGTGCCTCTGAACCGTGCTCTCGAGGTGGCTCCCGCCGACACTGAGCAGCAACAGTGCAGGGCTCGCCAGGATTTCGAGGCCCGCTGGAACACATGGAACCACGCCCGCACCCTCTCAAGCATTGTCGCGCTCACAGCCCTGGCGATCTCTTCCACAGGCTGAGGAGGCGGCCAGGAACGAGCTCGTCTGCTCCTCCGGGGCGGGGCGAGGAAGGAATATCAGGACTGCTCGACGCAGGTGCAAGCTCCGTTATGACGCAGAGGTCCGATACGAGCAGCCGGGGGCTCAGGGGCGGGCTGCGCCTCTCGGGAATACTCCTCATCTCCGCCGAAGAGGTCGGGCTGCAAAAGTGTCGCACTGTGATCCGACGATCAAATACAGGCGCGGTCGGCTGCTACTGCTCTAGGGGCCTCGGAGAAGAAGTGAAGCGGGACGGACGGGCGCTGATAGCCATGATGCGCCGTCGGGCGCAGCTCAGCATCTCGACAAAGTGAGTTTCAGATGGGTCAATAGCCTTGCTCTGCGCCTGCAGCCTCAAGGAGATCCGGGACGCCACGATGAGATGAGTCACAAAGGTTTTTCAAGACCTGCGGCCAGTCCATCGACCAGAGCAGTGAGCCCAAACTCAAAAGTGTCGTCGTTATCGGTCTTGTCGATGTCGTCGCGTACTCCGGCCTGTTCTTCCAATACAACACCGACCGTGTATCGACTGATTGCTATCAACGCGCTGATAGCGGAGTGCTCTTCGAAGCCTTGATTCACGAGTAGCCTAATCTGTTGGCTGGGCGCCTCAGAGAGGTTGCTCGACTCACTGCAGAGCCTCCGATGGTACCCCGCGTGCAATCGCGCACCGTCACGCACGGCGTGAAGCGCTGTGCGGAAGCTTCGTGCGTTGCGCATCAGAAACGCTTCCCACCCTTCACCTGGCTCTGGCAACGAAGCATGGTGTTCACGCTCGAGAATGTCCGCAGCCAGCGCAGACAACAAATCAGCCTTCGTGGGGAAATGCCAGTAGAGTCCCGGCTGCCGCACCTGCAGGTGGGTCGCCAATGCGCGGGTCGTGAAGCCGTCAAGCCCAGTTCTGTCGAGAACCTCGCGAGCACCGCAGAGAACTGCCGTTCGGTCCAGCCGTGTCCGCGCCTGAGTCATACTTGAACTTTATCATCGATAACTTTATCGTTGATAAAGTGCAACTTCGTCACCCACACAGCGGAACCGTCGCCATGGTGCTCACTACCGCCAGCCTCGACGCCGTGGGGCTAGGCCTGGTTCTCCCGATCCTGCCCGCACTACTGGGTCAGGTCGGCTCGGCCGCAAGCACTATCCCCATGCATGTCGGATTGCTTACCGCGCTCTACGCGGTAATGCAGTTCCTTTGCGCTCCGGTACTGGGCAGACTGTCCGATCGCTTCGGCCGCCGTCGAGTACTGTTGGCTTCCTTGGCCGGCGCGACTGTCGACTATCTCATTCTGGCCTTGACTTCGACCCTCTGGGTCTTCTACGTAGCACGGGCTGTCGCGGGCATCACCGGGGCAACAAATGCCGTGACCGCCACCGTGATCGCCGACGTCACCCCACCCGCAGAGCGGGCCAAGCGATACGGATGGCTCGGGGCGTGCTACGGCGGAGGAATGATCGCCGGCCCCGTAATCGGCGGTCTCTTCGGTGGCTTCTCACCCCATTTGCCGTTCCTCGTAGCTGCTCTCCTGACGGCGGTGAATCTCACTCTCAGCTTGAGCATGCTGCACGAGACAAGACCAGATCTCCCAATCAAGTCACAGGAGTCAGCATCGACGTCTGCGCCTTTTCGACTCCAAGCTATCCAGGGGGTGGTGCCCCTCATTGCGGCTTTCGGCCTCGTACAGCTCATCGGCCAGGCCCCCGGCTCGACGTGGGTTCTGTTCACGCAACAACGTCTCGACTGGAGCCCCGTCGAAGTCGGGATTTCCTTGTCCCTCTTCGGTCTGGTGCAGGTGCTTGTTCAGGCCGTCCTCACCGGACGGGTCGTGACGCGACTCGGCGAAACTAGAACGATCTATCTCGGCATTGTCGCCGACGCGTCGGGTCTCATAGGTCTCGCATTCGTCACCGGCTCCTGGGCGATGATGCCCATCATCGCAGCACTCGGAGTCGGAGGTATCACGGTCCCGGCCCTGCAGACACTGCTCTCCCAACGTACTCCCGAGCAGCACCAAGGCCGGCTGCAAGGCCACCTCGCTAGCCTCAACAGCCTCACATCAATCCTCGGGCCTATTGCCTTCACGACGATCTTCGCCCTGAGTCCGATAGACGCCGATGGCACTCTATGGTTCTGCGCCGCTGCGCTCTACATTCCTTGTGCGATCCTCGTCACAAGGAACGCAAGATCCTCTGGGTAGGTCGGGCCAGGCGAACTGCTCCTTCCCTCGGGCAACTTCCGCGATGCAGCTCCAGCCATACGCTCACGCATGCCTTGGCGCGCGGCTGGCGCACGGTACAGCCCCCTGAAGGATGCAATAGATCAAGATTCGCTGACGGGCATCTCGAAGCATCCAGTGACACCAGTGACACGCCATGCACATCTGATGGGCCCATGCTGCGGCGACGCAGAGCCACCACAGCATGGGCTTATCGTATTCAGATCAGTTCCATCACCGGACCGTCATGAAGAGCCCGATAGATTGTGTTTCGTATCGCGTTCGCCTGGTCTGCGGTGAGTGTATGGTCGATCGGACGGAGGATGATCCGCAGAAGCAGATTGACCTGGCCCGGCTGAGTGCGCAGGCGTGATCGCGCGGCCTCGGGCAGCTCCTCATGCGCGGTGCGGCCCAGCACCTCGACCGTCTCGATCACCTCTGCGTCGTCGCCGAGAGCCGTGCGAACACGGTCGCCGAGGGTTTCCTCGTCCTCTTCGGTCGCGACAACCACGGAGATGTCGCGTCTGGCCGGTGGGAGCGGAGACACGTGCCGCCAGGGTTCCAGGGTGAGCATCTGAGCGGCGATCCTCGGGTCGCGGGCACGCAGGTAGCGGATGTCCGGAATCGCCTTGCGCAGCATGAGCGCGCGTTCGAGGCCCATGCCGAGCGCCAGTCCTGACCACTGCTCGGGGTCGAGACCGCAGCCGCGAAGTACCTCAGGATGGATGCGCCCGCACTCGGCAAGCTCGAGCCACTCACCTTCGTGTCGAACGTCGATCTGCCTTCCTCCAACAGTGTAGGGGTGTTCGGCCTCGGTGATTCTCCACTCCGCGCACGGGAGGACTGCCTCGACTAGTTCCTCGATCATGTTGAGCATGTCCTCGTCGCGGGTGTCGGCCGCACTGCGGATGCGCCACAGGTCGACCTGGTGCGGTTCTCCAACGTGGCTACGATCAACGACGTCACGCCGGTACACGAGCCCTGGTGCCACGATCAGCTCGTCGATGCCGGCGCGCTCGCCATACGCCTCCAGCGCGGTCGGCAGCTCGGCGCTCATGTGGCTTCGCAGCATGACCGTTGGGCTGATGTATCGGGTGTACCGAGTAATACAGGGGACAGAAAGCATGTTTGACGGTGCAGCTAAATTAAGTATCAACCTGTCTCGACTGATAGACAGCTCATTACGCAAAGGAGAAATACTTGCCCCGCAAATATGACCTCAGCAAACCAGGTGACCTTCGTAGGTGGACTCAAAGCATCCAAAAGGATATCCAGAAAGAGTTTGACCGGGAAGCGAAAAGAAATCCAATACGGATGCCACTCCAGGTAGAACCCACGCGCTCTCTTCACCAATGGGAAAGTCCTCACCCGACCGTCGTGAACTATACCTATAACGGACCAGTGGTAAACGGAGACGGCTCAAGAGTCCAGTTCGCTACAAATATTCAAGGCAACGTCAATCAGAAGCAATCAGAGAAGGTGAAAAACGGCTACGAAGAAATTGCACAACTGGTAGACCGTGTTTTGCAAATCGCGACTAGCTTCGAGCTAAATGAAACGGAACGAAAGTATGCCGAGGAAGAAGCTGAATCAGTCCTTGCAGAGGTTACAAAAGAATCACCAGACAATTCGGTAATTAGTAGGGGGTTGGCAGCTATGCGGGGATTCCTCTCGCCTTTGGTTATGGGACTAAACGAGGCTGTGACGGATGAATCCAAGGAAGTAGCTGCCAGCCTAATCCGTGAAATCGGGGAAGCAATCCAGGCGCTATCGTAAAATGACGTCCCGGAACCTCCTGCCCAGCGTGTAATCCTCCTTCTCTGTTCAAGCAACTTCCCCGGGACGCAAACCTCCAGATTAAAATCTAGTTGTTGGTGAGTTTCGCATAGTTGGAGAACAGTAGCTCCTGGCGCTGACGCTCGGTAGTCAGCTTGCGCGGAGCACCAAACGCTTTGTCGACCTCCCGGTCGAGCGCGTCATGAGCCTTAATGAGCTTGGGTTCCATAATGCGTGCAGAGTAAAGCTGGGCCAATGATCGATCGGGAAATTCAGCACGGGCAATAAGGACTTTTTTACCGGCGTCCGCAATCCGTTTCTTCGTTGTTTCGTCTAAGTCTGGGAGTGGAAAATTGTTCCACGTGATAGTGCTCGAGAAGCTGATATCGGACTTGAGCCTTCCGCCGACTGTTTTCATCCATGTGATGAACATGCTCGACGAGGCGATCGCAAAGATGAATCCAGAAGGGTCTACAGCTCCGTAGACCTTATTGGAGATAATGGTTCCTGGATCCATCGTTGCGACAGGTAGATACCGTCGATTTTGTGAGCTGACTTCAGGGATAGCTACAAAGGGAACACCCGACTCAAAGCCAAGCTGCCGGAATAGGTGATGATGCGGGTACTCTCGCTTTAGACTTTGCACGTTCTGCCGCGACAGCGTCGACTCTTCTTTTGAGCTCAGGGGACTTCTCGAAGTCAAGAGGATCTAGCTGCGTTAGCCACAGACACCATCGCGGGCGATTGTTAATTAGCTCTTTCGACCCGACATAAGGGCGAAGATACTTTAGGGCGTAAGTATCGGCAGTGACTTGCTCGTAATCATCCTCCGTCACGACAAAATTTCCACCGTCAGTAGCCATCGAGCCTTTAACTACTTCTGGAAGTGCTGGAGACAAAGGCTGGCTGCGTTTGCCGACGAGAACGTTAGGGCCGTCAACTAGGTAGGCATTGATTGCTCGTGTGACGGGGACAGCGATGGGGTCGCCTTTTTCTCTCTCATAATCCCAGAGCCGCGGTCGTGGGGATTCTTCTCGGTCAAAGCCGATAATGACGCAGTGGACAGCAGCTTTCCCGGGGGCTTCCGAGTCCCAAGTGAAAGTGCGATGAGCGAACCGGACACGCCAGTGGGCATCGAAAATCGGCTGGAATAGACGTGCGGGTTGGTCGCCTTGAGTAATGGAGTTCGTTGTAACGAAGGCAAATGAGCCTGGGCGGTTTTCTAGCAGATCGAGAGTCTTCGCGTGCCACGCTGTTACGAAATCTAGGCGTGATGTTTTAATCCCGCCCCAGGCATTTCGTAGGTCTTCAAGTTGTTCTTTGTCTCTGGTGTGATCCCCGAGAAACGGTGGGTTTCCGAACACATACGTATGCGATGCGTCGCTGGGAAGAAGTGCTTTCCAATCGAGGCGGAGGGCGTTGCCGTGGGTGATGTGGGCAGTGATTTTAATCGGCAGGCGCTGCGGTGGTCGGCCTACAGCGTTTGCGAGTTCCTTGTTGGCTTGGTGGTCTACAAGGAACATGGCGGTCTCGGCGATTTTTGCGGGCCACCAGTTCAGCTCAAAGCCGTAGAACTGGCCAATCGAGAGCCGCTGTTCCCACTCAATGTTGAGGGACATGCCGGTCTCGCCGCGCCGTTGGCGGATGGCGACGATGATGTCAGTTTCGATGCGGCGTAGCTCGCGGTAGGCGGTGAGCAGGAAGTTTCCGGCTCCACAGGCAGGATCCGCCAGCACGAGATTAGAGAGGGAGTCGCGGAATTCCTCGAGCTTGCGAACAGAAGTAGAAGGGCTAGAGACAAGCTTGTCGGCCTGGTCACGCAGTTCGTCAAGGAACAACGGGCCGATAGTCTTCATGATGTTGGTCTTGGAGGTGTAGTGCTCGCCGTCGCCACGGCGGGCTTCTTTCGACTTGACGAGCTGGAACAGTGATCCAAAGACGGACACGTCGATTTTTGACCAGTCGAAGTCGCACGCGTTGAGCAGAGCTTCGCGCATGGCGTAGTCGAAGTACTCCGGCTCCAACGTGTCGGCGAAGATCGCTCCGTTGACGTAAGGGAATTTCGCCAGGGTTCCGGGCAGGCGCTTGGAGCGTTTATCCTCTGGGGTGTTGAGGATGCGGAATAGCTCATTGAGCTGCGGCCCCAATGATTCTGGGGTGGTCTCATTGCGCACGAAGTCCGCAAACAGGTGCGGGGTGTCCCAGAGCCCGGCATCGTCTCCGAAGAGCAGGAAGAGGATGCGGGTGAGGTAGACCGAGGTGCGCATGACCCTTTCGTCTTCTTCCTCCGGGGTAGTTGGGGCTTCGTCGCCGACGGCTTCGTCTACATCGTCGCCGTTCATGGCGCGGAACAGCTCGACCATCAGGCGTGAGGCCTCCAAAGAGGCTTGCTCTTCTTCGCGGTAGGCCGAGGTTTCGTAGTCGGCTAGGAACGCGAGCTGTTCGATGTGCTCGTCAATCTCGTCCAGGCTAAAAGTAACGTCCCAGTCTGCGGTATCGCCTACGTAGTCGCGGTTTAGGCGCGTGATGCGCAGGGTCTCAAAGTTGGAGCACATGACGTAGGGCGGCAGCTGCGAATTCGGGATAGTACCGCCCAACAGGTAGTCCAATGCCTGGTTGTATGCATCGTCGAGGTTAACCCCGAGGGATTTTGCTTCACCGATGACTTTGCCTGGCATGAACAAGTCGATTTTGCCCGTGCGTCCAGTCGATGCTCGTTTAGCGCTGCGCTGGTACAGGTAAATGTCGCGGGCGTTAATACCGAAGCAGTCGAGGAGGTCTCCCCAAAACTGTTGGTCATGGCTTGATTCAGTGGCCGGTCGGTTTTCTGCTTTCCATTCCTCAATATGGGCAAACCAGCGCACCTTGAATTCGGTGAGGTTATGGCGAATGGTTGCGCGGTCTAGGAGAGAAGAGGAAGTCATGTTAAAAGCATATAAGCTGCCCTACTCCCTCAAGGTTTTCTTCAAGTGAGGTTTTATATAACTGCCTAGCGGCAGGGGAACCGTATATTGCTTACGGCCTGTCACCCTTTCTTCGTCCAGTTGGCAAAACTATCCCCGCTTTGGAAAGTGCACGCTGTACCGTCCGATTAGACACGCTAAACTCTGCGGCTGCCTCACCTACTGTTGGATATTCTCCAGTCTCGCTTTTCCCCTTTAGGAACCAACTAGCTATAGCGAAGCTATCGGCAGCAGCACTCGTTTTCCTGTTCTCATTAGCAATCGCGAGCTTTGCTCGCTCCTGCTTTGCATAGTCGCTATCTGGCGCTGTCTTCCAGCGTTGTGCGGCTTTCTGTCCGCCTCTGCGTCCCATGGTGGCTAAGGCTTTCCGCTCGCTGCTGGTTGCCTTTCCAGGCACGCTCGACCCCATGGAGGCCGTGTTCTTGGATTGGGTCACGTAGCCGCGGACTCGTCGTGCCATCGTCTGGCGGTCGCGCATCGGGGGAAGCTCTGCGGGTCGGCCTGCGCCGCCGTGGGTCTGTGCGACGTTGTAGGCATGCTCGTAGGCGTCGATGATGGCTGCATCCGTGAGTCGTTGGCCGGCAGCACGGAGCCGGTGGCCGGTCTTAAGGGCGTGGCGGAACGCGGTCTCGTCGCGGGCGGCGGTGCCCTCGGTAATCCAGAGCACGCGCACACCGTCGATGAGCTCCGGGTCGTACTGGTCGAGTCCAGCAGAGACTTCCGCGTCCACGTCCTGGGCCAGTGCCTTAAACGCTTGGGCCTCTTCACGACGGGTTTTCACCGCGTTAATGAGTTCCCGTCCTGACTTAAATTGCTGGCGTGGTGCAGCCTCGTACTGGTCTGTCCCGGCCAAGTCCCTCACCTGCCTTATCAAGTCACCTAGACGCATCACGCGATTGTGTTGCCTGTACCAACGATAAGCTGACGGAGATTTCCCTGTGTAGAACGGATTGCGGCTAAACCCGTGGGCAAAATGGGGATCGTGGCCGAGCAGCTCGCCTAGGGTGTGCGTGGTCGCAGCTAGGAGCTTCATCTGCGAAGATCTACCCGAAGCGTCTGCGTAAACGGGGTCAATGAGCCAGATGAACTGTCCTTTTCCGCTTATGGGGTTCACTCCCACCCAGGCGGGGCCGATGTTGTGCTCGACAAGCACCCGCACGACGTTGCGCACGTACAAGGCCAGGTCTGCGGGATGGCCTCCGGCTTCTCCTGGCTGGTCTATATCTACGACGAGGACTGCGGCGTATTGCTTGCTCGTGAGCTTGACGTACTCGCATTTGCCGAGGGCTTCGGAGTCGGTGCGGTACATGCGTGGCGAGACTTCGCCGGTTTTGTTGCGGCGGTAGGCCTTTTTAAAGTCGCGGGTGACTGAACCGTGGAGGACGTCGCGGCCTAAATGTGCGAGAAGAAAATCACGGTCTGTCGTGCTCGCGGGCGTATCGTCGAGGCTCGCGCAGTCGCGGTCGACACGGTAGCGCGTCTCAATGTGTGCAGAATCTACACGATTGGGTAAACTCACAGTCATGCTTTCTCCCAGTGGCGACTGGGTGATAAGCGAAAGTCACTGGGTTGCCGCCCGGTGGCTTTCTTCGTTTTCGGTCTTTCTTGACAGTAAATCACACCACGGTAATTCGCCCCTGGTGACACACTTAATGCGCGTTTTCGCCCTGCGCTGATTTCCCCTCACGGCTGCGCATTTTTACCACCCCTCTAAGCTCCTTCGGCTCAACCTGCGCATAAGTCGACACACACCTGCGCAGATTTACCGATATGGCATGTGCTTGCTTGTCCTCATCCGCTAATTAAGTGCTTGTGTTGGGGTGTCTGGGTGCCGTCCAAGTTCTCCACGGATTTTTACTAACGCAGTCATTTCGCTTGTTAGGCGTCCGACTTTATTGTCTAGGATATCGACCTCGGCTTGCTCGTTTTCGGAGACTCCGCGGTAGTCGCCGGAATCATCGAGGACGATAGCGTCGCGTTCGATGCCGGCGGCTTCTAGTTGCTCCATGTAGCGGTCAATCTCGGAGACTGGTTTGGCATGGTTGCGGATGACTCGCCAGAAGTCTTTCTCCGGGTCTAGCGCGTATCCCGATTGTTCGGTAGCCGCGTCCACGAGGACGATGAGCTCGTCCGCGATCGCGCCGATGTCATACGCCACCGCGTATTTGCCTAGCGGGATGGTGATTTCATGGAGGATAGCCTCCCACAGCTCGGTGTACTTCGTCATGACTGGGGCCTTTCATCAGGAGATAGTGAGGTTCGAGTCTTTCGATTCTTTATATCTGCCGGGGACAACATGCGCTGTTGCCGGTGGGAACGAGCATTCGGGGGGCTAGTGCGCTCCGTTGATCGCTGTGAGGAGCGCACACACGCCGGTGAAAAGCCCGATACCTGCGATGGCGAACCCTACGACTAGAGCAGCCCGCCGTGCGTTGGGACGTAGTCCTCGGTCTTCGCTACAGACGAACACGACCAGGGCGATGATTCCTAGGATGAACGTGAAAATGGTTAGAAAAGTACTCATAACGGCATCATTTCAGAGCCGTGTGCACTTTCTGCGCGACCAGGGGAAATGGCGAAGGTCGCCGACCTCGGGGGAAATCGGCGACCTTCTAAGCCAGCGGGGCAATAGAGCTTTCCGGGGGAGGATTAAGCCCCTCGCCAGCACTACTGACTACCACCAGAATAAAAGGTTCTTCGCCGCCCGCAACTTGAACGGTTTTACACCTCTCGCACTAACAACGTTATAACGTCAAAACGCTAACGTTATAACGTTAACGTTTTAACGTTATTGCTATTTATGCTGTTCACGGCTGCGATTGACCAACCAGTCCGCGACCAGATCTTCAACGATCTGTGACATGTTGGTTCCGTCTTCGATGGCTGCGATCTTGAGTTCTTTGGCCGTTTCTTCGGTGAAGTAGACGGTGGTGCGTCGGGAAAGCTCGGAGGTTCCGGGACGGAGCGTGTCTTCGACGGTGACCTTTTTCTTCCCCGCGCTCATGCTCGGTCGCATGGTGTCGGCGAGGCTGTTTTTCTTTGTTGCCATTAGTCCATCTCCTCGATGCCTAGTATTTCTTCGCAGATATCGGTAAAGGTGTAGAGCTCTTCAGGATTGGTGCCGAAGTAGGTCTTAATCTCTTCGCGCTCCGGGACGACGTTGTAGAACGTCGAGACTCCTTGCGCCTCAAAGAGTTCGCGCGTCTCGCGGTAGAGGCGGCGGTGTTGGAGGACTCCGGACAGGAGGACTCCGTGTGGTCGGTGGGCGACGGTTTCAAGCGTCGGCCAGACACGATCGATGTCGAGAGGCGCGGCGTGGGTCGGGACGATAATTAAGTCGGCGGTGTCGATCGCAGCTTGAATCTCGTCGGCAGTGCCGGGCGGGGTGTCAACGATCTGCCAACCGTCCGATGCCGGGAAGCGATGGAGGCGGCGCGCGTCGATGCTTCGGACCAGAAACTCGAGTTCGTCTTCTCGCATGGATGCGACTTCTGCCCATCGCGTTGCTGAGCCTTGGGGGTCGGCGTCGAGGACTTCCACGTCGATACCTCGGCGTGCTGCGGCGGTCGCCAGCATGATGGTGTTCGTTGTTTTGCCCACACCTCCTTTGGTGTGGACGAAGGATATGCGCATGTCACTGTTACTTTCTTTCGGGATAAACGTCTTAGCGTTAAAACGTTAGCGTTTTAACGTCATAACGCTAACGTTAAAACGTTATAGCGTTGGTGTCAACCGTTTAGACAGTTCACTTGGGGTTAGAGTTCCATTCCGTCCTCGACAACGATGTCGTAGGAGTTGGTCGACTCGCCCGTTTCAAAGGTGGAGTGTCCGGCTTTGAAGTTGGCACGTGTGCCGTTTTCTCCGAGCCATTCGTTAATGGCTTCGTCTTCGAGTCGGGTCTGTTCGGTCTCTTCTTGCGGGGCGACCATCTTCCACACGAGTGGATCTACGATTTCGCCGTAGAGGCAGAGCAAGGCGTGCTCTTTCTCCATTGGTCTTGCTTCGCGCTCGAGGTCGGCGAGCTTTTCTTCGATCTGGGCTGTTTCGGCTTCAATTGCTTCCTGGCGCTGGCTAAGCTCGTCAAGTTCCTGCTGGCGCTTATCACGGGTGCTTGTCCATTCGGCAATAGTGTCGTTGCCGGCTTCCGGGTCAAACAGCTTTTTAATCCAGCCGCGGTTGTCGCGGGCACGTTCTGCGTACTTGATTTCCCTCGTGGCCTCGTTGACTCCGCCTTGTGCTCGGCGGATCTGCTCGGAGAGTGTCAGGCGTTGCTCGTTGAGTTCAGCGCGCTGTCCTTTCAGCTCATCGCGGAGATTTCCTAGTTCTGTCAAGCGGTTATCCAGAGCCGTCCACTTGTCACGGGTGCGCTGGCGCAGCACGGCCTTGGGGTCAATGCCTGCCAATCGCTTCCTGCGCTCGGCGGCTTGCTTTGCTTCTGCATGGAAGTCGTTAAAACGCTCCATCCGGGCCTGCGTGCGGTGCCGGGCAACCTCACCCATGCGGGTGTTGGCGAATGGGTCGTCCTGCGGGAGTCGGTGCGATAGACGGGTGATGAACCAGTCGGCGCGGGTCTTTCGGTGCAGCTCGTGCGGGGTGATATCGCCGGTGCTGCGGGTCGCAGCCTGGATAAGGAGGTCGCGGGCGTAGTCGGTGGACTCACGTCGCTCGACTGGGGTGTTGGCCCCGTGTCCGGTATCGCCATCTCCTGGCATGGTCTCGGTCATGTAGAGGAAGTTCACGTAACGTCCGCGTGTCAGCGGAACGTAGACACCGGCGCGATCAATCTGGCCTACTTCAGCGACAACGCGCGCTATATCGACGGTCGCACCCTGGGCAGAATGGCCGGTAGACGCATAGCCCAGTTGGGTATGTTCACGCAGGTAAGCGCGCGGTAGCGTCACTGTGGCGTTTGTATCGTCGCACCGGCGTGCGCGGATATTGCCTTCAGCATCGATTTCCTCGACCTCCCAGCGTTGTCCGTTGCGCACCACGTCACCGGCACTGGTGGTCAGGTCGTAGTCGTTGCGGCGAGTCAAGATAGTGTCACCGACGTGTACGAAGTGCCCGCCGGATACCGGCACGGATTCGGACAAGTCCAGATTGCCGAGTTCAACCATGTGTTTCTGGGCGGCGGCATTCAGCGCGTCCACGTAGTCGCGATTCGATGCCACGAGCAGGGATTGTCTGCCCCACAGCACATCCCTCTTCCAGTCCGACAAGGCATCGTTCATCATGGCAGTCACTGAACCTGCGGACAAGCGTCCGGCCTCGGCGTAGAAGTCAGCGGCACGCTCAACATCGGCAGGCTCGCCAGTACGCAAACGCTTCGAGGCTTCGCGCTCAGCCGGGTCGGACTGGCGGAAGACTTCCGTGAGCTCTGCGGCATCGGGCAGCTCGTGGGCCAGGGTGGCGAGCATGCCACCGCGCGATTTCACCGCACTGTACTGGTACGGGTCGCCGACGAAGACCACGCGGGCATCAGCAGCCTGGGCAATGTCCAACGTGCGCACGATGTCCGGGGTGGCGACCATTCCAGCCTCGTCCACGACCACGACAGTCTGGTTATCCCAGCCCAACTGGGCGGCTGCGCCGCACGCGTCAAGGTCGCCGGCTTGGCGTAGGGCGCGCGCTAGTGTCATGGACTCATGGGCCACATCTTCGGCAACCATCACGTCCGCCGCCTTGCCGGTAGGTGCTAGACCAATAACCTGTTTCCCGGCGTTCTCCCACGCGCTGCGCGCGGCCTTAAGCGAGGAGGTCTTACCGGCTCCGGCAGGCGCGATAAGCACACTGGAGCGGTAACGCGAGGACACCACCGCGCGCATGGCCTCGGCCTGCGAGGTAGACAGCGTGCCGGGACGCTCGCGGATGGAGGAGGCGTTCACACCTGCGTTGGTGACTTCGCAGGCCAGATCGATGCCGCGATTGACTTCATCGACCACGCCCTGGGAAGTAAAACGTTGGGAGCCTTCACGGGCGGTTTTATCCCACACGCGCGACTTGTCTGGAGTGACAGTCCAGGCCGCACCGTCGCGAAAAACCTGCTCCGTGAGTTCCTCCACGGTGGCGAGTATCTTCTCGGTCTCGACGGCTCCGACGGGGATAAGTTCGGCGGTTTTCTCTATGACATCGGCGCGCGTAAACGTCGAGCGTTCTGCTGTCACTGCCTCAATGATATCGGCGATTGTCGGAAGTTCTGGACGCTCGTGCGTGCGCTCAGCAGGCTCGGAAAGCGGTCGAATGTCTGCAATAATCTCGCGGACTTTATGGCCGGCCTGGCACTGCCGCCAGTCGCCCTCGAGCTCATCGAGGGTGGTGTCGAGGTCTTTAGTCTGGCGGGTTTTCTTCTGCCCGATGCGCGCCATCTGCGTGTTGGCATCAAGGCCATTGACTGCGCGCCACTGGTCGATTTCGCGTGCGCGAGTCGAAAACGCCTCAATGAGTGCGCGGTCTTCAAGCCCGCGCATCTCCGCGCACCCGTTGACCGTCTCGCCCCACTCAACGCCCAGCGACGCGGCTAGGCGCTCGCGCAGTATGGCTTGGTAAACCATGCCCGCTGCGCGCGCCTCGTGATAAAGGCTGACTCCATCTAGTGTGCGCCACTTCCCGTCAGAACATCGCTGCTTGTTGGCTAATAGAACGTGTGAGTGGACGTGCGGATCGCCCGCGCGGCTCGTCCGATGCTCGTACTTCACGCCGCTTAAAGCCTCGACGCGATCGATGATCATCAACGATGGATCATCCTCATCGGCACGGCGCGTATAGCCTGCATGCTCCGACAGATAGGACAGTGCTTTTCCGACCGCTTCGACATGCGCTTCATCAACTGCTCGACGCACCGCCACATCGTCGGTTAACCCCCACAGCATGGACACGCTCTTTGGCGCGCAGAACGTTAAGTCAAAGCCCGGCACTCCCGAATCTTTCGGCGCGCGCCCCAGTTTCACACCCGACGGGGCGATGGCTTTGTTAAACCACGCCCGCACATTCTCGCCGCGAATCTGCTCGCCCTCGGCGACCCCGAGCGCCTCCGCGACCGCCGCCGCTTGGGCATCGGTACGCGCGTTTACCCATGCCTCCGCCGGCTTGGTTCCATCCTCGGAGTAGTAGCCGTCCGGGCCGAGATTTTCATCCTGGTCTTCGCCGACAGTGGACTCATAATAGGCCACGGATTCACCGTGCATCTTCGCGATGGTCAGCACGTCCCGCAGCCTCCTTTCACCACTGGCACGCCCCGCACGGAGTGCGGAAGCACGTTTACTGCAAATGTACCAAAGAAAATTAGGCGTGGGCCGGAAAGGCCAAGACCTAGTGGGCAAAAGGCCACATTGGCGCGGACCTGACCCCCAGATGGTGGACACCTTGAAACCAGCATCTCGCTGGGGAAGTGAGGTACCTTTCCACCATGCCACGCAAGACCTACACCGAGCAGTTCAAGCGCGACGCAGTCTCGTTGTACGAGTCGACCCCCGGAGCAACGCTCAACGCGATCGCCTCCGATCTCGGGGTCAACCGCAACTCCCTGCGCACCTGGCTCGACGCCTTCGGCACCGGCACCAAGACCAACGCCAACGGTGAAAAAGTCGCCAGCCCCATTGCCGCAGCCAACAGCGCACGCACGCCTGCTGAAGGACTCTCCGACGCCGAACGCATCCGCGTGCTGGAACGCGAAAACGCCAAGCTCCGGGAGGAACGAGAGATCCTCCGCAAGGCGGCCAAATATTTCGCGGAAGAGACGAACTGGTGAACCGCTTCCGGTTCGTTGATGACAACCGAGGCCTCTACGAGGTCAAGCGGTTATGTGAGGTTTTGAAGATCAACCGGTCCTCGTATTACAAATGGAAATCAGCTGCTTCTGCCCGCCGGCGACGCGTCCTTGACGACGCGGTGCTGGGAGCGAGGATCAAGGCCGTGTTCACGGCCGAGAACGGTTGTTACGGGGCGAAACGCGTGACGGCGGCCATCAATTCCGATCCAGCCAACGACGACCTTTTCAATCACAAGCGCACCGCCAGGTTGATGCGCCAGATGGGCCTGTTCGGCTACACCAAAAAACGCCGGGTGAAGACCACCGTGTCTGCGAAACGGGCTCCGAAGGTGCCCGACCTGCTGAAACGCCGGTTCACCGCGGAGAAACCGAACACCATCTACGTCGGCGATATCACGTACCTGCCGATCGCGGACGGGTCGAATATGTACCTGGCCACCGTCATCGACTGCTATTCGCGGCAGTTGACCGGTTTCGCGATCGCCGACCACATGCGCACGGAGTTGGTCGAAGAAGCTCTCACGATGGCCCACGGGGTCCGAGGCAACCTTGACGGGGCGATTTTCCACTCCGATCATGGCAGCGTCTATACCTCTGGACAATACCGGAAGCTGTGTAAACGATTCGGTGTCACCCAGTCGATGGGAGCGATCGGGACGAGCGCGGACAACTCGTTGGCGGAGTCGTTCAACGCCACGCTGAAACGGGAAGTCCTCCAGGACGAGTCCGTTTTCCCAAGTCAGCTCGTATGTCGTCGGGACGTGTTCCGGTGGTGCACGCACTACAACACCAGGCGCTTGCACTCGTGGTGCGGCTACCGCTCGCCGAACGCCTTCGAAGCCACCGGATCAGCTACACTTACTATCGCATCTTGATTAAATCCCCGTGTCCACTTTCCGGGGTTCGGGCCCGATGCCAACATGCTGGTATCTGACCCCAGACGGGCGACAATTCGGCTTCATTTCTTCATCGATGTTCATCATTTGGCAAAGAACTGTAGGCGGAAGAATCAAATTGGATTATCGTTTCTCCAGCACCCTGATGTGGAACACCTTCCCCGTCCCAGAACTCGATGAAGCTACTCAGAAGCGCATCATCAAGGCTGGGCAGAAAGTTCCTCGACGTTCGCGCGCTGCACCCGGAGCGATCTCTTGCCGAGCACTACAACCCGCTGGCCATGGCACCAGAACTGGTGAAGGCGCATGACGCGCTCGATCGGGAAGTGGATAAAGCAATGGGGGCGGCGCGCAAGCTCACTTCGGAGCGTCAGTGCCAGAAGAAGCTGTTTGCCGATTACGCGAAACTCACCAACAATTAACCCAACGCTTGTTCGAACATGCCGCGCCCATGTTTTGGGATGTGGTCCATGGTCGCGAACATGATTTTCCTCAACGAGTACAACGAACCCCGCGAGCTGTCCGTGATCGATACGTCTACGGCCAGACTTCGCTCACTTTTTAGTACTACTGGTGGATTTCGGTTTTGGTGGGGGATTAACGCCGCCGGATTCGGTTTTTCCGTTGAGGAGGTCGTTGACTACTTCCCGATGGTGAAATGGGTCG